>Ga0066256_1000818_pt1 | contig 56849 bp, 65 predicted proteins | sample ThiBio_1000_biof_FD_87107 | JGI IMG/M metagenome (GOLD analysis project Ga0066256, IMG submission 87107) | Wastewater bioreactor microbial communities from Cape Town, South Africa - Thiocy_expt_1000_biof (version 2) | ecosystem: Engineered > Bioreactor > Thiocyanate-remediating >... | reverse complement strand
CTCAACAATGCCATGTCGATCACTCCACAGCCCCCGCTCAAACCACGAGGGGCAAGGGTCACACATGGGTCAAATCTCGATGGAAAAATCCCAGCCTGCTGGGTCAGTTCTCAGTGGCAATCAACACCCGGGGCAGACAAAGCTGCTCGAGCACATCGCACTCGAGCTCTGCGACAAGGGCATTGAGACAGCCGCAATCAGCGGGCCGAACGGCAACGGCGGTAACGGCAACGGTGGTGGTGGCAACGAGAACGGTGGCGGCGGCAACGAGAACGGCGGCAACGAGAACGGCGGCAACGGCAACGGTGGCAACGGTAACGGTGGCGGCGGCAACGAGAACGGAGGCGGTGGCAACGAGAACGGTGGCAACGGCAACGGTGGCGACTCCTCGTCCTCGTCGTCCTCGTCCTCGTCGTCCTCGTCGTCTGAGGAGTCCTCATCGTCCTCGTCAGAGGAGTCGTCGTCTTCCTCGTCATCGTCCGAGCAATCCTCGTCGTCTGAGGAATCCTCGTCGTCCTCATCGTCTGAGGAGTCCTCATCGTCTTCCTCGTCCTCGTCGTCTTCCTCGTCTTCGTCTTCGTCTGAGGAGCCCACGACAAAGATCTGCCCCAATGGGAGGGAAGTCCCCATTGGCAGCGACTGCAACAGCGGTGGCGGCAATGACCCGGGCGGTTGTGATCCGGAGAACCCGGCGCACGGCTCGAGCTGCAGTTCGTCCGTGTCGTCGACCCCTCCCGAGCCGCTGGTGTGCAAAGAGGGTGAGCACGAAGAGGACGGCAAATGCGTGAAGGACAAGAAGGACAAGTAGGCTTCGTCCGGTCCGCGTGATCGAGCCCGCCGCGTCCCCCTGCGGCGGGCTTTTCGTCAGGAGATGTCGTCGTGCGTTCTCGCGGTCCCATCGCAGCCACTGCTCTGTGGCTGGCTTTCACCATCATAGCGGCGGCGGCCGATCGCTATCCCCCGGCCACGTTCAGCGACCTCCATGAGGGGTCCCTCAACATCTCGGTCTTCACCTTCCGCGACCTCAATCGCAACGGGAAGTACGACATCGGCGACCTGCCGCTCGTGGGGATTCTGGTCGATCGTTCGACCGAGGGGCTGCCGGACCGCACGCGCAGTTCCAACGGCAGCGGCTTTGCAAACTTCGAGATGTCCGCGACCAATCTCACCAGCGATGTCCCGCTGGACGGAGCCTACACCTTCAGCGTCGCCATACCGGATGGCTGGCACGTAACGACCGGGAACGCGGTCCAGGAGACGCGCTTCTTTCTGCTCCCCGGAGCCCCGGCCGACATGTTTGCCGATCCGCCGCCGCTCCCTGTGGGGCTTGCGCCCGACCTCACCATCAGCGGTTCTGTCGAAAAGGGCACGACGACGCTCCGCGCGACATCGCCTGCCGGCGAGACACTGGACGTTCCGCTCAACGGCGGCCGGTACACCCTTCCCGCCGGGCAGGGGCAATGGACCTTGGCCTTCGATGGCGCGAGTGGCCCCGTCGAGCGCACCGTTAACGTAAAGGCGGAACCCGTCGTTGTGTCGGAGGCCGGGCGGACATTGCCCAGCCCGTCAGCCGTCGAGGTCGTGGACTTCGAGAGCCTCGTGCCCGCCGAGATCACCAAGGTCCCCTCGGGCTATCATGGGCTCGACTGGCAGAACGTCGTCGCAGCCTACTGGAAGTTCTACGAGGCCGAAGGATACCGCAACGCTCTGATGTCGGGAGCCTTCGTGGGCTACAACGGCTCGGGGCAACCGGCCTCGGTCTCCTCCGAAACGCCGTTCGATTTTGCCGGTGGCTATGTCGGGCTGGGGAGCCTCGCGGCCCAGGGCGAGCAATTGCGCGTGCTCGCCTGGCGCGGCGACGATCTGGCCTACCAGGAGACCATCACCCTGTCCGCGCTCGGGCCCGTGTACTTCCAGGCCGATTTCAGTGCTGTCACGCGCATCGAGTTCCGCACCGCTCATTACTGGCAGGCGATCTTCGACGATCTCCAGTTCCACCTGCCTGCGCCGTGAGGGGGCCCTAGCTCCACACCAGTGGATCAGGTCCTGACATCGAAATGATGTGGTAGCCGCTCTCGCTCAGTGATCGGACCGAGCCGCTGAGGTTGTCGAGGACAAGGTCCTCGGTATCGGTCTTTACGACGAGAATGGCGTGTCCTTCCTGCGCCGGCGTCTGCACATAGGCAATGCGCAGGGCGCTTGGCGGCAGGCCCGACGCGATCAGCGCGTGGCGCTTGGCGAGCACATAGTCCTCGCAATCGCCGGCCGAAACGCTCACCGACCAGACATCGGCGCCCTGGTCCTCGCGTGGTGTGATCGCGCGATTGACCGAACTGTTGATGCGTTCGAGCGTCGCTGCGACCTCACCGTCGACCACCAGTGTGCTCGTGCCACCGGCTTCGCACTCCTCCGGCAGCTGAAGGCACATCAGCAGATAGCCGAGCGGAACGTCGGTCTCCGCCCGCGCCGGCGTCATGCCGGCAAGGGCGAGGAGAGCGGCAACGGCGATGCCGCCGATAGCGGGGGCAGGTGCTGGCATGGCGTCCCTCCGTTTCGAGGGACAGTGGGCGGTGAGGGTTACGGCTTGGTTCAGCCGTTTGGTAAACCTCTCCTTACCCGGCCGATCGATGGCCTTTGCTTAAAACTGTATCGACTTTCGCCCGCTTTGTTTGAGGGCTTCTACCTAGCCTCCGGCACCAGCTTCGACGCGACAGGCGCGTCACTGGGGGCCGGCAAAATGGCAGCGATCGCCACCTACGGGGTCACAGGGGACCCTCTCCTTGATGGTGTGCTCAGCGGCAGGAAATGGGCTGCGGGCAGCCTCTCCTTCAGTTTCCCGACCAAGAGCAGCTACTACGGCACCAGCTATGGCAGCGGGGAGAACCTCAAGGGCTTCGAGGCGTTCACCGCCCAGCAGGCCGGCGCGGTCCGCGACATCCTCAAGCTGTACGCCAGCGTTTCCAAGCTCGCCTTCACCGAGAAGGTCGAGAGCTCGACGTCTCATGCCGACCTGCGCTTTGCCGAGTCCGACGCGACCGGCACAGCCTGGGGCTATTATCCCAGTACCTCCGCCACCGGCGGCGACGTCTGGTTCAACAACTCCAAGAACTACTACGACGCGCCGGTGCGCGGAAACTACGCCTGGCTGACCATGCTGCACGAGACCGGCCACGCGCTCGGGCTCAAGCACCCGCACGAGGCCAAGGGCGCGTTCAACGCTCTCCCCGGCGACCACGACTCGCTCGAATACACCGTCATGAGCTACCGCTCCTACATCGGAGCGTCGGCCGGCACCGGCTACACGAACGGCAATGCCAGCTATCCCCAGACGCTGATGATGCTCGACATCGCCGCCATCCAGAAGCTCTATGGCGCGAACTTCTCGACCAATGCCGGCGACACAGTCTACAGCTGGGATCCGGCGACGGGCACCATGTCGATCAACGGCATGGCGCAGGCCTCGCCGCTCGCCAACAAGATCTTCATGACGATCTGGGACGGCGGCGGCAACGACACCTACAGCTTCGCCAACTATTCGACCGGCGTGACGGTTGACCTTGCCCCCGGCGCGTGGACGACCACGTCCGCGGCGCAGCTCGCAACCCTCGGTGCGGGCAAGGTCGCCATCGGCAACATCGCCAATGCCCTGCAATATCTGGGCAGCTCGGCGTCGCTCATCGAAAACGCCATCGGTACCAACAGCGCCGATAAGATCTCGGGCAATGCGGCGGCCAACAAGCTGACGGGCGGCGGCGGCAACGACGTGCTCGATGGCCGCGGCGGTGGCGACACCGCCATCTATTCGGGCGCGAGGAACAGCTATTCCTTCGGCCAGAACGGCGACGGCACCTGGACCGTGCTCGACCTGCGCTCCGGCTCGCCCGACGGCACCGACACGCTGAGCAACATCGAATTCCTGCAGTTCAACGACGCGCTGGTGCAGATCGCGCCCGTGCCCGTCTCGATCATCGACGAGACTGCCGCCGCGGTCCCCCTCGCCAACACCGACAGCTATACCGTCAAGTCGAACCACAAGCTCGTGGTCAAGGCCAGCAAGGGCATCCTGCGCAACGACACGCATGATGACGGCGACCATCTCGCGGCCCACCTCGTCTCGGGTCCCTCCAAGGGCAAGCTCGTGCTCAAGGCGGACGGCTCTTTCACCTACAAGCCCACCAAGGACTTCAAAGGAACCGTCAAGTTCAAGTACATTGCGACCGACGGCGACGACAATTCGGCGGTCACCGTGGCCTCGATCAAGGTCGGCTCGTCCAAGACCAAGAAGAGCAAGGGCAACGACGCCGACCACAATGTGGGCGACGACCAGATCCCTGGCCCCAAGACCGACGCCTTCCACTTCCAGGACGGCGTCAAGCACGGCTCCTCCTGGTCGATGCCGCAATTGGGGTTCCAGGCGGGCATGCTCGACGGGCTGAACGCGGTTCTGTCCAGCATCTCCCACACGGGCGGGCAGGGCGGCTACGACATCGGCGGGCTGCCGGACTTCTCCAAGCTGTTTGCCGCCGACCACTACTGGATCTGAGGCGCCACGATGGATGCGGACTGGATATCGATGGACCAATGGGCCCGCTGCGCCGAGCTCAGCCGCCCCGGCATCGTGTTCGAAATCCGCAATGCCGAGGGGCTGAGCCTGTTCACGCCCTGCGTCATGCCGCCGCCTGAAGCGCCGTTCGACTGGACGCTGCCGCTGCTCGAATTCCGCCCTGTCGCGGAAGAGCCGGCCGAGCACGCCGGCCCCATGCCGCTGCCGCGGTCCTAGCTGCGCTTGGGCGCATGCCCGGCCCTCCGCCGTGGCACCGCCTGGGCGCGCTGCGCATGGTTGCGTGGGAAGGACCGGGACCGTACAAGCAGTAGTTCATCCCCCACACGACTTGATCGGAGCCACCATGGCTGCCCCGCCGCGCCGCCCCACAGGATCCATCGAGCAGGCTGAGCGCGCCTTCAAGGCGCTCACCACCAAGCCAGTCGAGAACGTCTCGCCAAAGGCCAATGCCATTCCCTCCGGCAAGGAGACGGTGTCGCTGCGCCTCGACCGCGATGTCCTCGACCACTTCCAGGACGACGGCCCGGGCTGGCAGGACCGCATCAACGACGTGCTGCGCAAGGCAGCCGGTCTCTAACCATGGTCGAGATCAGCGACGACGACATGCAGGCGCGGCTCGATACCGTCCGGCCCTATGTCGTCGTGCTGCTCAAGAAGGGAGCGGCCTACACGCCGCCCGACGACCGTCCGCCGGAACAGCAGCGGATTGTCATCGAGCATGGCAGGCGCAACATGGCGCTCCAGGCTGAAGGCAAGCTCTCGATCGTCGGGCCGCTGCAAAGCGGCGGCGACTTTGTCGGGCTCTATGTGTTCGCCGTGCCGGAGGATGAAGTGCGGACCATCATGGAGTCCGATCCCGCATTCGAAGCGCGAATCTTCACCTACGAGCTGATGACGTTCTTCGGCTTTCCCGGAGATGTCTTACCGCCAGCCTGAAATCGGTCCATCGACCGAGAAGAACGCCGTTCTGCCGTCCGGGGTGACACGGACGGCCGACAGCCGGCCGGTGTGGAAGCAATGCGTATCGATGCAGATCCGGTGCGGCGTCGCGATGATATCACGCCCCGGCGTGTGCCCGTGCACGACGCGCAGCCCACCCGTGAGCTGCGAGGTCAGGAACGGTGCCCGAATCCAGATCAGGTCGTCGTCCGACTGCATCGACAGAGATATGCCCGGCCGGATGCCGGCATGGACGAACAGCCAGCCGGGCAGCGAGAGCCAGCTCGGAAGCGCCTCGAGAAACCGCCGATGGTCGACGGGGAACCGCTCATCGAGCATCCGCCGAAGTGCCTCGCTCGTCCGCAGCGGCGGGTAGTCGATTTCGATTCCGTAGGAGGCCAGCGTCTCCATCCCGCCTTCATCGAGCCAGTAGGCGTGCGCGGCCGGGTTGCCGAGGAAGTCCAGCATCATCTGTTCGTGATTGCCGATCAGCGCGAAGCGGCGGAAGCTGGCCGGGGCAGGGCCCATCACATGCGAGATCACGTCGGCCGAGCGCGGGCCGCGATCGACATGATCGCCCACCGTCACCAGCCACTTCTCACCCTCGAAATCGCGGGCGTCCTCGGCGATCCGCGCTTCGAGCGCCAGCAACTGCTCGAGGCAGCCATGCACGTCGCCGATGGCGTAGACGGCGGCCGGCCAGGTATGGAAGGCGACGCGGGGGCGTGACATTCCGCCTGCTTAGCCGATCGTCGGAGCCAGTTGAAATATTCGTTTGCTGCCACGATGGTGTCACGGCAAAACCGAACTTGTTCGTGTATCAATGCAACTCAAGGCCGCGCGGACGGCTTGGAACAAAGTTGCGATCGAAGAGGGATCCTCATCATGAAGCGTAACCTGATTGCCGGCGTGCCGATCGCGCTGGCTGCTGCCCTGCTGTTGAGCGCCTGCGGGAACAATCCGCCGCCGCCGAGCCCGGCCTCCAGCGAACCCAGTTCCAGCGTGGCCGATCAGGCTGCGGCCGACCAGGCCGCCGCCTCGCAGGCCGCCGCCGAAAAGGCGAGCTCGGAAGCGGCCGCCGCCGAAGCCGCCGCCGCCGAGAAAGCCGCGTCCGAGCAGGCTGCCGCCGATGCCGCCGCCTCGAGCATGGCTGCCGAGCTGGCAGCGTCGGAAGCTGCCGCCTCGTCCGAGGCCGCTGCCGCCGCCGAAGCTGCCTCGTCCGAGGCTGCCGCCGCCGCAGCATCCGAAGCCGCTGCAGCGTCCTCCGAGGCGTCGGTCGCCGCGACCATCTCCGAAGCCGAGCCGGCCTCTTCCGAAGCCCCCGAGATGGCTGCGGAAGTCTCGTCTGAGGCTGCCGCCTCTTCGGAGGCTCCGATGATGGCGGCCGAGGCGCCGTCCTCGGAAGCTGCCTCCTCGGAGGCTCCGGCGATGGCGGCGGAGACGCCGTCGTCCGCCATGTCGTCCGAGGCGCCTGCCATGGCCGCGGAGGCACCGTCCTCTGCAGCCTCGTCGGAAGCCCCGGCAATGGCCGCCGAGACCCCGTCCTCCGAGGCTCCGGCTTCGTCCGAGGCGCCGGCCATGGCTGCCGAGGCACCATCCTCTGCAGTCTCGTCGGAGGCCCCGGCAATGGCCGCCGAGGCGCCGTCATCCGAGGCTATGGCGTCATCCGAAGCTCCCGCTATGGCCGCCGAGACCCCGTCGTCCGAGCCGGCTGCTGCGGCCTCGTCCGCCGAGCCCGCCGCGTCGTCCGAAGCGCCGGCTGCCGCACCCGCCGTCTCGGCGATCATCCCGAGTAGCGACACGCTCGACAACGACACCCGCATTGCCGTCCTCGGCGATCCCGAGGAAGGCTACGGCTATGTTGGTGTCTGGGCTGTCGATGCGGCCACCTGCCGTACTGTGGATCAGGCCGGCGCGGCAAACTTCGCCGTGATCACCCGCTCAACCTTCCGCGATGGCGACAAGACCTATTTCGGCAGCTTCGGTGCGCTCGCCGACGGCAAGCTCAGCATCACCGTGCGCGCCGCCCAGGGCACCCGGACCATCGTGCTCGAGCAGGCTGCGGCCGATATGCTCAGCGTTGACGCCAAGGCCATGATCCGCTGCACGCAGTAGGATCGGCGATCACTTCGGAGGGGCCGCGCCAGTCGCGGCCCCTTCCTATTTGGCGCGGGCCGATGTCGCGGCGAACAGCGCGATCGCGGCCGCGTTGGAGACGTTCAGCGACTTGATCGGTCCCGGCATGTCGAGCCGAACCATCTCGTCGCACAGTTCCCGCGTGCGCTGCCGCAGGCCCTTGCCTTCGGCCCCCAGGACGATTGCCAACGCTTCGTCGCCCGTGCGGGGGGCGAGCGGCGCGGCGGCCTCGGAATCAAAGCCCACCACCCGCATGCCGCGCGTCTTGAGCAGTTCCAGCGTGTCGCCCAGATTGCGCACTTCGATCAGCGGCACGAGGTCGAGCGCCCCCGAGGCTGCCTTGGCCATCACCCCGGTCTCCCGTGGCGCATAGCGCTGCGTCGTAATCAGCGCATCGGCGCCAAATGCGCAGGAAGTCCGCAATATTGCCCCGACGTTGTGAGGATCTGTAACTTGATCGAGCACCACGATCAGGCGCAGCGGGTCGATATCGTTGAGCCCGAACCGGCTGACCGGCTCCACTTCGAGCGCCACGCCCTGGTGCACGGCCTCGCTGCCCAGGAGCTTGTCGAGCTCGCGCGGCGTGGTCTCGCGCTGCTTGACCCCGGCGACCGGCCCGCTCTCCTTGAGCCGCATCAGCGCGTTGGGCGTCACCAGCAATTCGCGCTTCTGCCGCCGCGGATTGTCGAGCGCCGCCCGCACCGTATGGATGCCGTACAGGTAGACCGGCCCGGTATCGGGGTCGTATTTCGGCTTGGGCGGAAACTTGTTCTTGCTCATAGCCTTGGCCTATTCGCTTTACCCTGTTGCAGCAAGCTTGTGGGGGAAGGTGCGCCAGTCTGTCATCTGTCCGTAATTGCTGTTGACAGGCCAGTGCCCCGTCACCATAAACCGCACGCGTTCCGGCTGAGCCGCTGGTTCGCCCGGCCGAAAGGCTGGCAGTTCCCAAGGGAACGGGAGAGTGTCCCGAGTGGCAAAGGGGGCGGACTGTAAATCCGCTGGCTTAGCCTTCGTAGGTTCGAGTCCTACCTCTCCCACCACCCCTTCTTCTGCCTGCGGGTGTAGCTCAATGGTAGAGCAGCAGCCTTCCAAGCTGAATACGAGGGTTCGATTCCCTTCACCCGCTCCAGACGTTCCAGCCTGAACCGGTAGCACCTCCTCATGCAGTCCTATTCCAAGGTCTTCTACGCCTGGCAGCGTGTAGGCTCGCACAATTCCGCGCGCCGGATCCTGCCCATCGTGTTCGAGGCCGTGCGGCCAAAGAGCGTCGTCGACGTGGGATGCGGCGTCGGCACCTGGCTGGATGTCGCGCGCAGCCTGGGCGCTTCTACGGTCGGCTATGAGGGCGAATGGACCAAGGCGCTGCCGCCAACCTATCCGGGCCTCGACATCCGCGCCGCCGACCTCGAGCAGCCGCTGCGGGCCGGCCAGACCTTCGATCTCGCCATCTCGATGGAAGTGGCCGAGCATCTGAGCCCCGCCCGCGCCGACAGTTTCGTCGCCGACCTCGTCGCGCTCGCCCCCAATGTGCTGTTCAGCGCCGCGGTGCCGGGGCAGGGCGGCAACAACCACGTCAACGAACAGTGGCAGAGCTACTGGGCCGACCGTTTCGCCGCGCACGGCTATGGCCCCCGCGACATCGTTCGGCCAAAGCTCCGCAACGACCGCGGCGTCGCCTACTGGTACCGCCAGAACGCCGTGTTGTACTCCGCCGGCCAGCCTACGGCACGTGCCGAGGGTTACGATTTCGTCCACCCCGAGCACACCGCTTGGTATCGGCTGATCCACCGCCGCCTGACTAGTGGTCTCAAACCCGGCACGCTCTTCCGTCCGAGCTAGACTCCCGGCTGGCCGATCTCGGCCAGGATCCAGTCGCGGAAAGCCTTGATTTTGGGCACGTTGCGCCGGCCCTCCGGAAAAGCCAGCCAATAGGCGGTCTCGGTATCGACCATCACGTCGAACGGCTGGTACAGCCGCCCGTCCCGAATCTCCTGCTCGAAGAATTCCTTGACCAGCAGCGCCGCGCCGCGCCCTGCAATCGCTGCGCTTGCGGTGATCGTCTGTAGCCCGATCGGCCCCAGATCCATGTTCAGCTTATCGATCGGTTGCCCGCACGCCTTGAACCAGTCGATCCACCACGGGTCGTGCGGATCGATCAGGTCGACCTTGAACATGTCCTCGGGCCTGTGCAGGCCGCCCACCTTCTCGGCCAGCGCCGGCGACACCATCAGCGTGTAGCGCACGTCGATCAGCTTATAGGTCAGCAGTCCCGGCCATTTCCCCTTGCCCGAGCGGATCACCACGTCGACCTCCTCGCGCGAGAAGTCGACGACCCGGGTCGTCGTTTCGAGCTGCACCGCCGTCTTGGGATGGGCCAGCTGGTAGACGCCCAGGCGCGGCGCCAGCCATTGCGCGGCAAAGGTGTGCATGGTGTTGACCACCAGCGTTGCCTGTTCGCGTTCGCCGAAACGGGAATAGGCGTCCCGCAGCAGCTCGAAGGCTTCCGTCGTTCGCGGCGCCAGCCATTGGCCGGCTTCGGTCAGCGCCAGCGCGCGTGGCTGCCTGAGGAACAGCGGTGCGCCGAGCCGCTCCTCGAGGAGCTTGACCTGATAACTCACCGCGGCCTGCGTCATCCCCAGCTCCGCCGCCGCTTTGGTGAAGCTGAGCAGGCGCGCCGCGGCCTCGAAGACGCGGATGGCGGCGAGGGGGGGCAGGGCGTCGGTCATGCATAAGTCCTCCTTATGCACGCTACCCGGAATCCAGTTCGATTTCGAGCCCCGGCGAGCGCATATCACGAGCATCGCAACGTCAGCTCATGGAGCGCGCAAATGCTGTATCAGGAAAGAGTTCTCGGCCGCCCCAGCGCCTGGCGCCGGCTTCTCGCGCGGGTCGCGCACGGCGTCTCGCGCCGCGATCATGCCGACCTCGATCTTCTATCGATGAACCGGCACCTGCGCCGGGACCTCGGCATGGATGACGGCCAGTCCGGTCTGCGCATCCGCTGAAAGAGCATGAGCCCCGGCGCGATGCCGGGGCTCGGGTCAGTTGGTCTCGCAGGCGAGCAGATGGCCGGCGCCGTCCTCGGCCGGCTTGCAGGTCCACCAGGCGATGGGCGTGGTGTAGTGGAAGCCCTTAGCCTGCCAGTAATCGTTCCACTGGGCCGCGCAGTCGGGCAGCAGCGGGAACACGAAGCATTTTCCGTCGATGGCAGCGGCGTCGACAATCACAACATCGGCGGCCGCGACCGGAAATGCCGAAGTGGCAACGATCAGCGTGGCGATGGCCAGCGTCTTTTTCATTGGGAATCCCCCTTGTCCGCCCGCGCTGAGCCGCGGGCGGACAGCACGCTAATCCCGCGCAGGCCGCCCGGCAACGGCCTTGTGTCAGAACGGCACAGGGCCCGCCCCACAACAGTCTTGCGCGCCGCATCCTTTGCAGCTAGACCGGCCCCCGCCTCGGAGGGGTATAGCTCAGTTGGTAGAGCATCGGTCTCCAAAACCGAGGGTCGCGGGTTCAAGTCCTGCTGCCCCTGCCAGGCATTCACCCATAAGCCAGCCCTAAGTCGATCGGTCGAGGTTTCCGACCGAGATGCCGACGGTTGGGTCACTCCCCGTCGACCCTGATCATCCGCTCCGCCACCTCGCGCGCCAGATCGTAGAGCGCGCCCATCGCTCCGGCATCGTCGATCTGTCGCAGGCGGATGATCTCACGCGCCTCGAAGGGGAGGCCGAAATAGGTTTCGAGCCAGCTTTCCTCGAGGCGAACGTCGAAGCGCTGGAAGGCGAAGAGCTCGCGGCCGCCAAGGGGCTCGCCGGCGAGCGTGCCGACGTCGCGGTTGAGGTGCTCGGGCAATTGCGTCGCGCCCAGCCACTGCATCAGCATCAGGCTGGTCGACATCGTGTCCTCGATGACGCCGCGCAGCCCGTCGACGGCGAGCTTGGCTGACGGCGTCCAGGCGCTGGCGGGCGGCGGGCGGCTGCGACCGGTGCCGACCGACACGATCGACAGCTCCTCGACGCCCACCGGCCAGTTGAGGCCGTAGCGCGAGGCGATGGCGAGGAGGAGCAGGGGGATCGTGGGACTGTTGTAGGGAGACACGGCGCCGTCCACGAATGTCCCGGTGACATCGGCGGAAATAGGGATGCGCTCGGGCCCGAAATAGAACGGCGCGGCGGCCGACGCCCGCACAAGGCTCGCGAGCCCGATGTGCCGGTTGCCCTGCCGCGCCCCATCGGGCCGATCATTCCAGTAGGGCTGGGTGGTGAGATTGGAGACGATCCAGGGGCTTCCGGTGTCGACCCGCTTGGTGACAACGGCAAGGAGCGTCCGGAGCGCGGGGTCCTCGAGCGTGATGCCGCCGAACTCGCGCGTCAGAATGGCGCCGAGCTGGGCCGAACCATAGCGCGCCTGGAACAGCGGAATGTGCCAGCGCTTGCGGAACACCGCGGGGCCGAGTTCGAAATAGACCTGCTTGATTTGCTCGACGCTGCGCCCGAGCGCCAGCCCCGCTGCGATGATGGCCCCGGTCGAGGTGCCGCCGATGAGGTCGAAATGGTCGGACAGGCGGAACGCGGCGCCGCGGCCGCTCCGCACCCGCAGCAGCGCCTCGATCCGCTCGAGGAAGGCAATGGCGACGATGCCGCGGGTCCCGCCGCCGTCGAGCGCGAGCATCCTGCGCCGCGCCGACCAGATCGCTGCGTCCGGCCCGATTCTGTCCCTGTCTGCTGCCACTCTTACCCCCATCGCCAAAATGCCGCCGGAAGGCGGGAGGGCGCAAGGGAGGCGTTCAGGCCGGGTTCACCGTCGCCCCTCTAGTGGCCCGCGCCGATGTGCTAGGCTTCAGCGCGTTGAGGGGGATTCCATGAAAGTCACGCTCGATCTGACCGACCTGGTGACGCGCGGCGAGATCACCCAGGCGGAGGCCGACAAGCTGTCAAAGCTCGGCGCGCGGGACACCGGCTCGCTGGGCAGCAACATCCTGCTCGGGTTCGGCACGGTGGCCGTGGCGCTCGGCGGCGGCTTCCTCTTCCCCACGGCGCAGTCGGTGATCGTGATCGGTGCGATCCTGTTCGTGATCGGCATCGCGCTCATCCTCAACAAGCAGACCAAATGGGGTCTGTTCGCCCAGATTTGCATCACTAACGGCGCACTTGGGATCGTCGGCGGCGTTTCCTATCTGACGGACGGCAGTTTCTATGTGAACATCGCGCTGGCGGCGGGTCTCGCCCTTGCCGCCTTCGCCGCGTCGTCAGGCCTCCTCGGCGCGCTGGCGGTGCTCCAGTTCTCCATCGCGCTCGGGGCCGGGACGGCCTACTGGCATGGTGGCTACTTCACCTGGGTCGAGGAACCGGCGCTGACCATCCTCGTGCTGGCGGTGCTCTCGGTCGCGCTGACCTTCGCCGCGACGCAGCTTCCCTCGGCCTATGAGCGGGTCGCCCTTATCATGGCGCGGACCGGCGTCCTCATCATCAACCTCGCCTTCCTCGTCGGCTCGATCTTCGGCGACCACCTCGCGCAATGGGACGCGACGATCGAGGCCTGGCTGTTCTCGGTGGTGTGGGCGGTGCTGCTGATCGGCGTGGGGCTGTGGGGCGTGATGTCCAACCGCCGCTGGGTGGTCAATGCGGCGGCCGTATTCGGCGCCATCCATTTCTACACCCAGTGGTTCGAGTATCTGGGCGCCAACCCGTTCTCGGTGCTGGGCGGCGGCATCCTGCTGATCGGCTTCGGGCTCGCGCTGCGCTGGTTCAACGTGAAGTTCAATTCTCCAACGGCGGTGGCCCCGGCGCAGTAGCGACACGGGAGCGCTTGAACGGCGGGTGTCCGGGCCCTATCTGAAGACAACCACCCAAGATCGATGTCCCGACGCCGCCGCGCTTGTTTCTGTCGCGCGGCTGTTGCAATTGACCGTCTGAGCCAGTAGATAGGCGCCTCTCATCCGCCGGGGCGACTCGCGCGGGTATTTGTTTTTGGGCAAAATGCCCTTTGGTGAAAGTTGAACGATGGCCCTCAACCCCGTGAAATTCCTGCAGGAAGTCCGGCAGGAAGTGAGCAAGGTGACGTGGCCGACGCGCAACGAGACGCTGATCTCCACCGTCATGGTTCTGGCCATGGTGGCGCTGGCGAGCATCTTCTTCCTGCTCGCCGACCAGCTCATCTCGTGGCTCATTCAGGCAGTTCTCAACATCCGCTGAGGCGGATGACGACGGTTAGCGGAGACTTTTTGCGGCATGGCCATGCGCTGGTACATCGTTCAGGCGTACAGCAACTTCGAGCGGAAGGTTGCTGAGGATATTCGCCAGAAGGTGGCGCAGAAGAAACTCGACCATCTGTTCGAGGACGTGATCGTCCCGACCGAGAAGGTCGTCGAGATGCGCCGCGGCCGTAAGGTCGACGCTGAGCGCAAGTTCTTTCCCGGCTACGTGCTGGTGAAGATGGACATGACCAATGACGCGTTCCACCTGATCAAGAACACGCCCAAGGTCACCGGTTTCCTCGGTTCGGGCGACAAGCCCATGCCGATCTCGGAGAAGGAAGCCATGGCGATCCTCCAGCAGGTGCAGGAGGGTGTCGACCACCCCAAGCCGTCCGTCTCGTTCGAGGTGGGCGAGCAGGTGCGCGTTTCCGACGGTCCGTTCGCCAGCTTCAACGGCGTGGTGGAAGAGGTCGACGAGGAGCGCTCGCGCCTCAAGGTGGAAGTATCGATTTTCGGCCGACCGACCCCCGTCGAACTCGAGTACGGACAGGTGGAAAAGGTCTGAGTTTAGAGGTTCGAGTTCGACAGCTTAGAAAAGCGGGTTTGGCGAAGCCAAACCATGTCGAGCTGGAATACGGTCAGGTCGAAAAGGTCTGATTTCTGCCCGGCGCGAGCCGGAAAATCTGTGGGAGGGACGGTGGCCAGCCAGGTTGCCTGAAAGCCCGAACCACAGCGTCTAGCCGCCGGGTGACGCCGGCACCAAGTACGTGAAGGACGTAACATGGCAAAGAAAATCACCGGCTACCTGAAGCTTCAGGTCCCGGCCGGGTCGGCGACCCCGTCGCCCCCGATCGGCCCCGCGCTCGGCCAGCGCGGCCTCAACATCATGGAATTCTGCAAGGCGTTCAACGCCGCCACGCAGAACCAGGAGAAGGGCTCGCCCACTCCGGTCGTGATCACCATCTACGCCGACAAGAGCTTCTCGTTCGAGACCAAGCTCCCGCCGGTGACCTACCTGCTCAAGAAGGCCGCCGGCCTCAAGATTGGCAAGAAGCCGGCTTCGGGTTCCAAGCTTCCGGGCAAGGACGTCGCGGGCACCATCACGCAGAAGCAGATCCGCGAGATCGCCGAGGCCAAGCTCAAGGACCTCAATGCCTACGATATCGACGCCGCGGCCAAGATGATCGCCGGCTCCGCCCGTTCGATGGGCCTGCAGGTGGAGGGCTAAGCCATGGCACACGAAGGCAAGCGCTATAAGTCCGCCGCCGAAGGCGTCGACCGCAAGAAGCTCTACGCTCTGAACGAAGCCCTCACCATGGTGCGCTCGCGCGCCAAGGCCAAGTTCGACGAGACGATCGAAGTCGCCATGAACCTGGGCGTCGACCCGCGTCACGCCGACCAGATGGTCCGCGGCGTGGTGAACCTGCCCAACGGCACCGGCAAGACGGTCCGCGTGGCCGTGTTCGCCCGCGATGCCAAGGCCGACGAAGCCCGCAAGGCGGGTGCCGACGTCGTCGGCGCCGAAGACCTCGTGGAGCAGGTCCAGGCCGGCAACATCAACTTCGACCGCGTGATCGCCACGCCCGACATGATGCCGCTGGTCGGCCGTCTGGGTAAGGTGCTCGGCCCGCGCAATCTGATGCCGAACCCCAAGGTCGGCACGGTGACCCCCGATGTCGCCGGCGCCGTGAAGGCCGCCAAGGGCGGCGCCGTGGAGTTCCGTGTCGAGAAGGCCGGCATCATCCAGGGTGGCGTGGGCAAGGCCTCGTTCACCGAGGAAGCGCTGCTCCAGAACATCCGTGCGTTCATCGACGCGGTGCAGAAGGCCAAGCCGACCGGCGCCAAGGGCACCTACGTCAAGCGCGTCGCCGTCAGCTCGACCATGGGCCCGGGCGTCCACGTCGATACCACGACGTTGAACGGCTAATCAGTTTTGGGGCGGGCCCGCCCGTCCCAAAAAAGCCTCCAGCGATGGAGGTTAAGTCCTGTCCCAGACTGCAAGGCGAGCGCGAGCTCTTAATCCCCCGAGTAAAGGGAGCCTGCAATAGACGGGGTAAGAACCGGTTCTTGTCGGTTCGAACCAGGCCAGTTGCCGCCGAATGGGCAGTTCGCCCTCAAGCGACATCCGGTTGACAGGCATCAACCGCTGTTCCTCGCGAGAGGGCAGCAATTGGCAGACGGTCCGGACATCCGGACCAAATGTGGAGACTAAGAGTGGAAAGAGCGGAAAAGCGTGAAGTCGTCGCTCAGCTCACGTCCTCGTTCGCCGAGGCTGGGTCGATCGTCGTCGCACGCAATGCCGGCCTTACCGTCGCTGACCTGGAGACTCTGCGCACGCAGATGAAGCAGGCTGGCGGTTCGGTGAAGGTCGCGAAGAACCGCCTGGCCAAGCTTGCTCTCAAGGACACCAGCAACGCGGACATCTCGGCCCTTTTCGAAGGTCCGACCGTCATCGCTTTTGCCAAGGACCCCATGACGGCGCCGAAAGTGGCGTCGGCCTTCGCGGACAAGAACACCAAGTTCGAAGTCCTCGGCGGCGCGATGGGCGAAACGGGTCTCGACCCGGCCAAGGTGAAGGCGCTGGCCACCATGCCCTCGCTCGATCAGCTGCGTGCGACGATCGCCGGAATGCTCAAGCAGCCCGGTACGCGCATCGCCTCGATCCTGCAGGCGCCTGGCGGCGCCGTCGCTCGTGTCATCTCGGCGCACGCCGAGAAGGGCAACGAAGCCTAAGGCTCACACAAGGAAGGTCCCGACGGGGCCTTCGGTTCGAACTGAAACGACACACAACAGGAAGTACAAATGGCTGATCTCGCCAAAATCGTAGACGACCTCTCGGCCCTCACGGTCCTCGAGGCTTCGGAACTCTCCAAGATGCTCGAAGAGAAGTGGGGCGTCTCCGCCGCCGCTCCGGTCGCCGTTGCGGCCGCTCCGGGCGCCGGTGCTGCTCCGGCGGCTGCCGCCGAAGAGAAGACCGAGTTCGACGTTGTTCTGGCCGCCTTCGGCGACAACAAGATCAACGTGATCAAGGAAGTCCGCGCCATCACCGGCCTGGGCCTGGGCGAAGCGAAGGCTCTCGTCGAAGGTGCGCCCAAGACCGTCAAGGAAGGTGCCAACAAGGCCGAAGCCGAAGACATCAAGAAGAAGCTTGAAGCCGCCGGCGCCAAGGTCGAGCTCAAGTAAGAGCTGTTCTACGCTTTTCGGGGTGGCGCTGCGGCGCCGCCCCAATTTTGCCGCGAAGTTGAATAGAAGCGGCACCACGTTCGTCTCGCCACCCTCGGGCGCATTGAGGGCCTCGGCGCGATTTCTGAGTTGCGGAACGACTACCTAACACCATCGTGAGGGCAGATTTCCTGAGGTCCGACGGCTGATAGTCGGAACTTTGGACATTTGCTTCCCGAGACATCGAGAAAGACAGGAGCGGGTATGGCTACCACGTTCAACGGCCGCCGGAAGGTTCGCAAATCCTTCGGCAGCATTCGCGAAGTCACGCAGATGCCGAACCTGATCGAGGTCCAGAAGGCCTCTTACGATCAGTTCCTCCTCGTGGACGAACCCAAGGGCGGACGTGCGGAGGAGGGCCTGCAGGCCGTCTTCAAGTCCGTATTCCCAATCACCGACTTTTCCAACACGGCCTCGCTCGAGTTCGTGAAGTACGAGTTCGAACAGCCCAAATACGACGTCGACGAGTGCCGGCAGCGCGACATGACCTTCGCCGCGCCCCTCAAGGTGACGCTGCGCCTGATCGTGTTCGAAGTGGACGAGGAAACCCAGGCCAAGTCCGTCAAGGACATCAAGGAGCAGGACGTCTACATGGGCGACATGCCCTTCATGACGTCCAACGGTACGTTCATCGTGAACGGCACCGAGCGCGTGATCGTGTCCCAGATGCACCGCTCGCCGGGCGTGTTCTTCGACCACGACAAGGGCAAGACCCATTCGTCGGGCAAGCTGCTGTTCGCCGGCCGCATCATCCCCTACCGCGGCTCCTGGCTCGACATCGAGTTCGACGCCAAGGACATCGTCTATGCGCGCATCGACCGCCGCCGCAAGATTCCGGTCACCTCGCTGCTCAAGGCGCTTGGCATGGACGCCGAGGAAATCCTCGCGACCTACTACAAGACGCTCAACTACGAGCAGAACAAGAAGGGTGACGGCTGGAAGAAGCCCTTCGACCCCGAGTCGATGAAGAACACCAAGCCGACCTACGACCTGATCGACGCCAAGACCGGCAAGGTCGTGCATGAGGGCGGCAAGAAGCTCTCGGCCCGCCAGGCCAAGAAGATCGCGACGGACGGCACGACCCATCTCGTGGCGACCAACGAGGACCTCTACGGCACCTATGTCGCCCAGGACCTCGTGAATCTCCAGACCGGCGAGATCTACGCCGAGGCCGGCGACGAGATCGACGAGAAGCTGCTCAACAAGCTGATGGACGCCGGCTTCGACGAACTGCCGCTGCTCGATATCGATCACGTCACCGTTGGCGCGTACCTGCGCAACACGCTTGCCGTCGACAAGAACGAGTCCCGCGAAGACGCGCTGTTCGACATCTACCGCGTGATGCGTCCGGGCGAGCCGCCGACCATCGAGACCGCCGAAGCGATGTTCAAGTCGCTGTTCTTCGACAGCGAGCGCTACGACCTGTCGGCCGTGGGCCGCGTGAAGATGAACATGCGCCTCGACCTCACCGCCGATGACACCGTGCGCACGCTGCGCAAGGAAGACATCGTCGAAGTGGTCCGTACGCTGGTCAACCTGCGCGACGGCAAGGGCGAGATCGACGACATCGACAATCTCGGCAACCGCCGCGTGCGCTCGGTCGGCGAGCTGATGGAGAACCACTACCGTCTCGGCCTGCTCCGCATGGAGCGCGCCATCAAGGAGCGCATGTCGTCGGTCGAGATCGACACCGTCATGCCGCAGGACCTGATCAACGCCAAGCCGGCGGCCGCCGCCGTGCGCGAGTTCTTCGGCTCGTCGCAGCTCTCGCAGTTCATGGACCAGACCAATCCGCTCTCGGAAGTCTCGCACAAGCGCCGCCTCTCTGCTCTTGGGCCGGGCGGTCTCACCCGTGAGCGCGCCGGCTTCGAAGTCCGCGACGTGCATCCGACCCACTACGGCCGTATCTGCCCGATCGAGACGCCGGAAGGCCCCAACATCGGTCTGATCAACAACCTGGCGACCTACGCCCACGTCAACAAGTACGGCTTCATCGAGACGCCGTACCGCAAGATCGTGGACGGCAAGGTGACCGACGAGGTCGTCTATCTGTCCGCCATGGAAGAGGCCAAGCACTACGTCGCCCAGGCCAACGCCGAGCTGACCGCCAAGGGCGAGTTCGCCCATGACCTCGTCGTCGCGCGCCACGCCGGCGACAACGGCCTCACTCCCAAGGAGTCGGTCGACCTCATGGACGTGTCGCCCAAGCAGGTGATCTCGGTCGCCGCTTCGCTGATCCCGTTCCTCGAGAACGACGACGCCAACCGTGCCCTGATGGGCTCGAACATGCAGAAGCAGGCCGTGCCGCTGCTGCGTGCCGAGGCTCCGTTCGTCGGCACGGGCATGGAGTCGATCGTGGCTCGTGACTCGGGCGCCGCCATCGTTGCCAAGCGCAAGGGCATCGTCGACCAGGTAGACGCGACGCGTATCGTCATCCGCGCCACCGAAGAGACCGACGCCTCCAAGTCGGGCGTCGACATCTACAACCTGATGAAGTTCCAGCGCTCGAACCAGTCGACCTGCATCAACCAGCGTCCGCTGGTGGTCGTCGGCGATCACGTCGAAGCCGGCGACATCGTTGCCGATGGCCCGTCGACGGAGCTGGGCGATCTCGCGCTTGGCCGGAACGTGCTCGTCGCCTTCATGCCGTGGAATGGCTACAACTTCGAAGACTCGATCCTGCTCAGCGAAAAGATCGCCATGCAGGACGTGTTCACCTCGATCCACATCGAGGAATACGAAGTGATGGCCCGCGACACCAAGCTGGGGCCAGAGGAAATCACGCGCGACATCCCGAACGTGTCGGAAGAGGCCCTCAAGAACCTCGACGAAGCGGGCATCGTGCACATCGGTGCCGAGGTCGGGCCGGGCGACATCCTCGTGGGCAAGATCACGCCCAAGGGTGAAAGCCCGATGACGCCGGAAGAAAAGCTCCTCCGCGCCATCTTCGGCGAGAAGGCCTCGGACGTTCGCGATACCTCGCTCCGCGTGCCGCCGGGCGATGCTGGTACTGTCGTTGAAGTGCGCGTGTTCAACCGCCACGGCATCGACAAGGACGAGCGCGCCATGGCCATCGAGCGCGAGGAAATCGAGCGCCTCGCCAAGGACCGTGACGACGAGCAGTCGATCCTCGACCGCAACGTCTACGCGCGTCTCAAGGAGATGCTGTTCGGCAAGGCCGCCACGGCAGGCCCCAAGGGCTACGTCACGGGCACCAAGCTCAACGACCAGATCTTTGAGGCGCAGCCGCGCTCCAAGTGGTGGCAGTTTGCCGTCGAAGACGACAAGCTGATGCAGGAGAAGGAAGCTCTCAACGCTCAGTACGAAGAGAGCCGCCGGCTGCTGGAACAGCGTTTCATCGACAAGGTCGACAAGCTGCAACGTGGTGACGAACTTCCGCCGGGCGTGATGAAGATGGTCAAGGTCTTCGTCGCCACCAAGCGCAAGATCCAGCCGGGCGACAAGATGGCCGGCCGTCACGGCAACAAGGGCGTGGTCTCGCGCATCGTGCCCGTCGAGGACATGCCGTACCTGGCGGACGGTACGTCCGTCGACATCGTGCTCAACCCGCTGGGCGTGCCTTCGCGCATGAACGTCGGCCAGATCCTCGAAACCCATCTGGGCTGGGCCTGCGCCGGCGTCGGCAAGAAGGTCAACGAGATGCTGCGCATCTACCAGCAGAAGGGTGACCTCAAGCCGCTCAAGAAGCAGATCAACGAGATCTTCGAGGGCGACAAGTCGGTCACCGATCTCGACGACGACAGCATGGCCCGCCTCGGTGAGCACCTGTCGAAAGGCATCTCCATCGCGACCCCCGTCTTCGACGGCGCGAAGGAAGCCGACATCGTCGAGATGCTGGAGCGGGCAGGGCTCGATGCCTCGGGCCAGTCGACCGTCTATGACGGCCGCACCGGCGAGGCCTTCGACCGCAAGGTGACCGTGGGCTATATCTACATGCTCAAGCTGCACCACCTGGTCGACGACAAGATCCACGCCCGTTCGATCGGTCCGTACTCGCTCGTTACCCAGCAGCCGCTGGGCGGCAAGGCGCAGTTCGGCGGACAGCGGTTCGGCGAAATGGAGGTGTGGGCGCTCGAAGCTTATGGCGCCGCGTACACGCTCCAGGAAATGCTGACCATCAAGTCCGACGACGTGGCCGGCCGTACCAAGGTCTACGAAGCCATTGTCCGCGGCGACGACACGTTCGAAGCGGGCGTTCCCGAGAGCTTCAACGTTCTGGTCAAGGAAATCCGCTCGCTCGGTCTCAATGTCGAACTTGAGATGAGCGAAGAGGAAGCTCTTCCTGCACCGGGCGGCCATGAAGCCGAACTCGAGGCTCCTCAGAAGGCGGCGGAGTAATCCGCCACTTCACCCTTTGATGGAAACACGCCTCGTCAGGGCCGCACTGCTCCCCAGCGGCACCTGACGGAGACGAGGAGAAATGAATGCATAGCCACAATCACGTGATGGACCCGTTCAACCCCCAGGTCCCGGTGCAGATGTTCGATCAGATGAAGATCTCGATCGCCTCGCCCGAGAAGATCCTGAGCTGGTCGTACGGCGAGATCAAGAAGCCCGAAACCATCAACTACCGCACGTTCAAGCCCGAGCGTGACGGCCTGTTCTGCGCGCGCATCTTCGGGCCGGTGAAGGACTACGAGTGCCTTTGCGGCAAGTACAAGCGCATGAAGTTCAAGGGCGTCATCTGCGAGAAGTGCGGCGTCGAGGTCACGCTGAGCCGCGTGCGCCGCGAGCGCATGGGCCACATCGAGCTCGCCGCGCCGGTCGCGCACATCTGGTTCCTCAAGTCGCTGCCGTCCCGTATCGCGCTGCTGCTCGACATGACGCTCAAGGACATCGAGCGCATCCTCTACTTCGAGCAGTACGTCGTTCTGGACGCGGGCCTGACCCCGTTCACCACCAATGAGCTGCTGACCGAAGAGCAGTATCTCGACGCGCAGGACGAGTACGGCGCGGACAGCTTCACCGCCAAGATCGGCGCCGAGGCCATTCGCGACATGCTGCTCGCGCTCGACCTCGAGAAGATCGCCGCGGACCTCCGCGTCGAGATTGCCGAGTCGACCACTGAGCTCAAGCCCAAGAAACTGGCCAAGCGCCTGAAGATCGTCGAGCAGTTCATCGTCTCGGGCAACAAGCCCGAGTGGATGATCATGACCGTCATTCCGGTCATTCCGCCCGAGCTGCGCCCGCTCGTCCCGCTGGACGGCGGTCGCTTTGCGACGTCGGACCTCAACGATCTCTACCGTCGCGTCATCAACCGCAACAACCGCCTGAAGCGCCTCATCGAGCTTCGCGCGCCCGACATCATCATCCGTAACGAGAAGCGCATGCTTCAGGAAGCGGTCGATGCGCTGTTCGACAACGGCCGCCGCGGCCGCACCATCACCGGTGCGAACAAGCGTCCGCTGAAGTCGCTGAGCGACATGCTCAAGGGCAAGCAGGGCCGGTTCCGCCAGAACCTGCTCGGCAAGCGCGTGGACTATTCGGGCCGTTCGGTGATCACCGTGGGTCCGGAGCTCAAGCTCCACCAGTGCGGCCTGCCCAAGAAGATGGCGCTCGAGCTGTTCAAGCCCTTCATCTATTCGCGCCTCGAGGCCAAGGGCTTCAGCTCGACCGTGAAGCAGGCCAAGAAGCTCGTCGAAAAGGAAAAGCCCGAGGTCTGGGATATCCTTGACGAAGTGATCCGCGAGCACCCGGTTCTGCTGAACCGCGCGCCCACGCTTCACCGCCTTGGCATCCAGGCGTTCGAGCCGATCCTCATCGAGGGCAAGGCCATCCAGCTTCACCCGCTGGTGTGCGCCGCCTTCAACGCTGACTTCGACGGCGACCAGATGGCGGTGCACGTGCCGCTCTCGCTGGAAGCCCAGCTCGAAGCCCGCGTGCTGATGATGTCGACCAACAACATCCTGCATCCGGCGAACGGCCAGCCCATCATTGTGCCGTCGCAGGACATCGTGCTCGGCCTCTACCATCTCTCCCTCATGAACGAGGGCGAGCCGGGGCAGGGCATGGCGTTCTCCGACATGGGCGAGATCGAGCACGCCCTCGCCAGCGGTGTCGTGACCATGCACACCAAGATCAAGGGGCGTGTGAAGGTCTGGGACGACAAGGGCAAGTTCACGACCAAGATCGTCGAGACGACGCCCGGCCGCATGATGCTCGGTCAGCTTCTCCCCAAGGCGCCGCAGGTGCCCTACGAGACGGCCAACCAGCTCATGACCAAGAAGACCATCTCCAAGATGATCGACACGGTCTACCGTGGCTGCGGTCAGAAGGAGACGGTGATCTTCTGCGACCGCATCATGGACCTCGGCTTCAAGCATGCTGCCCGCGCCGGCATCTCGTTCGGCAAGGACGACATGGTGATCCCCGCGTCCAAGCATAAGATCGTCGAGGACACCCGCAAGCTCGTCGAAGAGTTCGAGCAGCAGTACAATGACGGCCTCATCACCCAGGGCGAGAAGTACAACAAGGTTGTCGACGCCTGGGCCAAGTGCGGCGACAAGATCGCCGACGAGATGATGAAGGGCATCGCTGCCGTTCAGATCGACAAAGAGACCAAGCGGCAGAAGCCGATCAACTCGGTCTACATGATGAGCCACTCGGGCGCGCGTGGTTCGCCGGCCCAGATGAAGCAGCTCGCCGGCATGCGCGGCCTGATGGCGCGTCCGGACGGCTCGATCATCGAGACCCCGATCACGGCCAACTTCAAGGAAGGCCTGAACGTTCTCGAGTACTTCAACTCCACCCACGGCGCCCGCAAGGGCCTCGCGGATACGGCGCTGAAGACCGCGAACTCGGGTTACCTGACCCGTCGCCTCGTCGACGTGGCGCAGGACTCGATCATCACCGAGCTCGATTGCGGCACCGAACGCGGCCTCACGATGGAAGCCATCGTCGATGCCGGCCAGGTCGTGGCCACTCTGGGTCAGCGCATTCTCGGCCGCACCACGGCCGAGTCTGTGAACCACCCCGAGACCGGCAATGTCATCGTCGAGCAGAACGTGCTGCTCACCGAAAAGGACGTGGATGCCATCGAGGCAGCCCGCGTGCAGTCGGTGAAGATCCGCTCGCCGCTGGTGTGCGATCTCCGCACGGGCTGCTGTGCGGCCTGCTACGGTCGCGACCTCGCTCGCGGCACGCCGGTCAATATCGGCGAAGCCGTCGGCGTCATCGCGGCGCAGTCGATCGGCGAACCGGGTACCCAGCTCACCATGCGCACGTTCCACATCGGTGGCACGGCGCAGGTGGTCGACAGCTCGTTCCTCGAAGCCGGCGCGGAAGGCAAGGTCGTCATCCGCAACCGCAACGTTGCCAAGGTCGAGGGCGGCATCGTCGCCATGGGCCGCAACGTGACCATCGCGATCGTCGATCCCGACGGCAAGGACCGCGCCACGCACCGCGTGACGTACGGCGCCAAGCTGCGCGTGGACGATGGTGACGAGGTCAAGCGCGGCCAGCGTATCGCCGAATGGGATCCGTACACCCGTCCGGTGCTGGCCGAAGTCGACGGCGAGGTCACGTTCGAGGACCTGGTCGATGGTGCCTCGGTTGCCGAGAACACCGACGAGACCACGGGCTTCACCAAGCGCGTCGTCATCGACTGGCGGACCAGCCAGCGTGGTGAGGGCCTCAAGCCCGCCATCACCGTCTCCCGCAAGGGTGCCGTGGCCAAGGTCGAAGGTGGTCGCGATGCCCGCTACCTGCTCTCGGTCGACGCGGTCCTTGCGGTCGAGCCCGGCGAGAAGGTGTCGGCGGGTGACGTGCTCGCGCGTATCCCGCTCGAGAGCGCCAAGACCAAGGACATCACCGGCGGTCTGCCGCGTGTGGCCGAACTGTTCGAAGCCCGCCGTCCGAAGGACCATGCGATCATTGCCGAGATCAACGGCACGATCAAATTCGGCCGCGACTACAAGAACAAGCGCCGCATCATCATCGAGCCCGAGGACGGAAGCCTCGAGCCGGTGGAGTACCTGATCCCGAAGGGCAAGCCGTTCCATCTCCAGGAAGGCGACTCCATCGAGAAGGGCGAGTACATCCTCGACGGCAACCCGGCCCCGCACGACATCCTTGCCATCAAGGGCGTCGAGGAGCTGGCGCGCTACCTCGTCAATGAGATCCAGGAGGTCTATCGCCTCCAGGGCGTGCTCATTAACGACAAGCATATCGAGGTGATCGTCCGGCAGATGCTGCAGAAGGTCGAGATCGTCAATCCGGGCGACTCGGGCATGCTCAAGGACGAGCAGCTCGACAAGCTCGACTTCGATGAGCTCAACGACCAGCTGGTTGCCGACGGCAAGAAGCCGGCGACGGCCAACCCGGTTCTGCTCGGCATCACCAAGGCGTCGCTGCAGACCCGGTCGTTCATCTCGGCCGCGTCCTTCCAGGAAACCACCCGCGTCCTCACGGAAGCGGCGGTGTCCGGCAAGGCCGACCTGCTCGAAGGCCTCAAGGAGAACGTCATCGTCGGCCGCCTGATCCCGGCGGGTACCGGTGCGGCGACCTCCAAGGCCAAGCTCACCGCGACCAAGCGCGACGACCTCATCCTCGAGGAACGCCGCCGCCAGGCCGAAACCGTCCAGATCCCGGCACCGGCCGAACCGGCCGAGTGAGCCGACCCTATCGAGAATTGAGAAGGGCCCCGCAAGGGGCCCTTTTTGTTAGCGTGGGATGATCATGCCGTCCCCTGGATCGCATCCGCCGTGCGCGTCGTCGGCGAAGAGCAGCCTGGCATCGGTCGAGTAGCAGCCCACAAGAGCATTCACGGGGCTCTGCGCCTGGCTGAAGAAGTTGTCGCATTCGATGTTGCGGGCGACGATCCCGACCTTCGCTTTGGTCAGCGGCGCCGTGAAGGTGTCGTTGGTGACGGGGTCGCGAAAGCGCCCGTCCCAGTCCCTGGCCCCGCTGTAGGGCTCGCCTCCGAAGACCCGCACCGCCGCGTACATGATCCAGCGCGTGGCCAGCCCCGCGCCATTGTCCGTGAGCGCGTCGAGGAAGATGTCATCGGCAAGCCGGCGGTTGGCTTCCGTCTCTGCCGGATCCGCTCCCTCATGCGCAGCATAGAGCCAGTCATGGACGCCGGCGGGCTCCAGACTGGGCCCAAGGCGGTCGATCAGGATGCGCGCCACCCCCGGGATGGAGGCGAAGTCGGTCACGAAGCCGCGCGGGATACGAATGACGACATGTCGACGGCGGTCGCAGAAGAAGTAGTCCTCGTCGAGGACCGCGGCGCGGCGGCCGCCCTGCTCCAGGAAGGAGGGGAAGCGGACGTCGCGGCCGCCAATGAACTTGTCGGGTGTCTCATCGGCGTTGAACAGGGGCGTGCCGCCGATCACGCCCGGCCCGCGACCGGCGGTGGCAAGGTCTATCGCCGTGATCAGGCCCAGCAGGACGAAAAAGCCGATCACGATCCGGCCGAGTATCTTGAGCATCGCCGCATCCCCCCGCCACATCCTAGCAAAGCCTGCACGGGGGTGGATCATAGTATCTGTCCGGATCGCACCGCCGCCTGCTATGGGAACGACGTCGGCCGGCAGAGCCGAATGGAGGCAGATGTGACAGGCGAAGCGACCTGGTCCGCGGTCGATTCCTACGTTTCGGACCGTCTCCTTGCCGAGGCCGACCCGGTATTCGAAGCCATTCTGCGGGCGAACGCCGCGGCCGGCCTGCCGGCGATCGACGTCTCGCCGGCGCAGGGCAAGTTCCTGCACCTGCTGGTCAGGATCGCCGGAGCGAAGCGGGTCCTCGAAATCGGCACGCTGGGCGGCTACTCGACAGTCTGGCTGGCGAGCGCGCTGCCGCCGGACGGCCATCTGATCAGCCTCGAATATGCGGAGCGGCATGCCGCGGTGGCGCGGGAGAATATCGCCAGGGCAGGGCTGCTCGAGCAGGTCGAGGTGCGGCAGGGCGCGGCGCTGGACCTGCTGCCCGATGTCTCCGGCCCCTTCGATCTGGTCTTCATCGACGCCGACAAGCCCAACAATCCTGGATATCTCGACTGGGCGGTAAGGCTCAGCCGTCCCGGAAGCGTGATCGTCCTCGACAATGTCGTTCGCGACGGCAAGGTGACGGATGCGTCAAGCGAGGACCGGAACGTCAGGGGCTCGAGGGCGGCATTCGACTACGTCCACGACCACCCGCGACTCGATGCGACGGCGCTGCAGACCGTCGGCCTCAAGGGCTATGACGGCTTTGCCCTCGCGCTGGTCCGATAGCCCGGGCAAGCAGCTGCAAGAGCCCCGGCGCGCCGCGGGTTTGGCCGGTTCGGGCAAGGGCAGGGCGGCTATGCATTTAGCTGTTGAAAGAATCCTTGACGCTTCGAGTCATCGCCTATAGAGAGGCGCCACCTTAGCGGTCGGTCGTGAGCGCCAACCGGGTATCTGCCACCTCGTGCGGGCATCCAAGGCGCTCAAACACACTGCCAAAGGCAGAGACGATAGCAAATTGATGTGCGCATGAACGCTCCTTCGGGAGTGGTCCGCTGCATTGAGGCGCCGCGGCCCCGTGATGGGGACGAGCGGGCGCCGTTTCGGTTTGCTTTCGGCTCAGGACCCGAATTTGGCGATGGAAAGAGCGTGAATGCCGACCATTAATCAGTTGATCCGCAAACCTCGGACGACCAAACCGAAGCGGAACAAAGTCCCGGCGATGGAGCAGAACCCGCAAAAGCGTGGCGTCTGTTCTCGTGTCTACACGACCACCCCCAAGAAGCCGAACTCGGCCCTGCGTAAGGTCGCCAAGGTCCGTCTGACCACCTCGCGCGAAGTCATTTCCTACATCCCCGGCGAAGGCCACAACCTGCAGGAGCACTCCGTGGTGCTGATCCGCGGCGGCCGCGTGCGCGACCTGCCGGGCGTTCGCTACCACGTGCTCCGCGGCGTCCTCGACACCCAGTCCGTCAAGGATCGCAAGCAGCGTCGTTCCAAGTACGGCGCCAAGCGGCCGAAGTAAGGAGACCTAACAATGTCCCGTCGTCACCGCGCCGAGAAGCGCGACGTCATCCCCGATCCCAAGTACGGCGATATCGTCGTCACCAAGTTCATGAACTCGCTCATGGAAGACGGCAAGAAGTCCGTCGCCGAGTCGATCGTGTATGGTGCCTTCGACATCGTGCAGCAGAAGTCCAAGCAGGACCCGATCGCCGCGTTCCACAGCGCGCTCGAGAACATCCGCCCGGCCGTCGAAGTTCGTTCGCGCCGCGTCGGTGGCGCCACCTACCAGGTGCCGGTCGAAGTTCGTACCGACCGCCAGCAGGCTCTCGCGATCCGCTGGCTCATCGAATCCGCGCGCAAGCGTGGCGAGCACACCATGCGTGAGCGCCTGTCGGGCGAGCTCATGGATGCCGTCAACGGTCGCGGTCAGGCCGTCAAGAAACGCGAAGACACGCACCGTATGGCTGACGCCAACCGTGCCTTCTCGCATTACCGCTGGTAACGGGAGAAGCAATTGGCCCGCGAATATCCGATCAATCACTACCGCAACTTCGGCATCATGGCCCACATTGATGCCGGCAAGACGACCACGACCGAGCGGATCCTCTACTACACCGGCAAGTCCCACAAGATCGGCGAAGTCCATGACGGCGCCGCCACCATGGACTGGATGGAGCAGGAGCAGGAGCGCGGCATCACCATCACGTCCGCTGCCACGACCACGTTCTGGAAGGGCCGCGACGGCACGCAGTACCGCTTCAACATCATCGACACCCCCGGCCACGTCGACTTCACCATCGAAGTCGAGCGTTCGCTGCGCGTGCTCGACGGCGCCATTGCGCTGCTTGACGGCAACCAGGGCGTCGAGCCCCAGACCGAGACCGTCTGGCGCCAGGCCGACAAGTACGAAGTGCCCCGCCTGATCTTCGTCAACAAGATGGACAAGATCGGCGCCGATTTCTATTTCTGCGTCGACACGCTGCACAAGCGCCTGGGCATCAAGACGGCCATCTGCGCGCTGCCGATCGGCGCCGAAAGCGACTTCAAGGGCATCGTCGACCTGATCGAGATGAACGCCCTGGTCTGGCGCAACGAAGAGCTGGGCGCCCAGTGGGACGTCATCGAGATTCCGGCCGACCTCAAGGAGAAGGCCGAGAAGTATCGTGAGCAGCTCATCGAGACGATCGTCGAGATCGACGACGCCGCGACCGAGGCCTATCTCAACGGCGAAATCCCGGACAAGGACACGATCCGCCGCCTGATCCGCAAGGGCACGGTCGACTCGCACTTCTTCCCGGTGTTCTGTGGCTCGTCCTTCAAGAACAAGGGCGTGCAGCCGCTGCTCGACGCCGTGATCGACTTCCTGCCCGCGCCGACCGACATTCCGGCGATCAAGGGCATCGACGTCAAGACCGATGCCGAGATCGAACGCCATGCGTCCGACGACGAGCCGCTGTCGATGCTCGCGTTCAAGATCGCCAACGACCCGCACATGGGTACGTTGACCTTCTGCCGCATCTACTCCGGCCACGTGGAAGCGGGCTCCATGCTCGACAACACGGTCAAGGAGAAGCGCGAGCGCGTCGGCCGCATGTTCCAGATGCATGCCAATTCGCGTGAGCAGATCAACGAAGCCTACGCCGGCGACATCGTCGCGATCGTGGGCCTCAAGGATACCACGACGGGCGACACGCTCTCGGATCCCAATCACAAGGTGATCCTCGAGCGCATGGAGTTCCCCGAGCCGGTGATCGACATCGCGGTTGAGCCCAAGTCGAAGGCCGACCAGGAGAAGATGGGTCTGGCGCTGGCGAAGCTGGCTGCCGAGGATCCCTCGTTCCGCGTCAAGACCGACGAAGAATCCGGCCAGACCATCATTTCGGGCATGGGCGAACTGCATCTCGACATCATCGTCGACCGCATGCGTCGCGAGTTCAAGGTGGAAGCCAATATCGGTGCGCCGCAGGTGGCCTACCGCGAGGCGATCACCCGCTCGGTCGACCACGACTACACCCACAAGAAGCAGTCGGGTGGTTCGGGCCAGTTCGCCCGCATCAAGTTCCGCATCGAGCCCAACGAGCCGGGCGCCGGCTTCTCCTTCGCCTCCGAAGTTGTCGGCGGCAACGTGCCCAAGGAATACGTTCCGGGCGTGCAGAAGGGCGTGGAGTCGGTCATGGGCGCAGGCCCGATCATCGGCTTCCCGATCGTGGACGTGAAGTTCGTGCTGACGGACGGCGCCTATCACGACGTCGACTCGTCGGTCCTGGCGTTCGAAATCGCGGCGCGCGCCGGCTTCAAGGAAGCCATCGAGAAGGCCGCTCCCAAGATCCTCGAGCCGATCATGCGGGTTGAAGTTCTGACCCCTGAAGACTATGTCGGCGATGTTATCGGCGACCTCAACTCCCGCCGCGGCCAGATCCGCGGCACCGAGGGCCGTGGCATCGCTCAGGTCATCGACGCAATGGTCCCGCTGGCCAACATGTTTGGCTACGTGAACTCGCTGCGCTCGATGTCACAGGGGCGCGCCCAGTACACCATGACGTTCGACCACTATGAGCAGGTTCCGAACGCCGTGGCCCAGGAAGTCCAGGCGAAATACGCCTGATCGATAACAGTAGAACAAACCAAAGCCGGCCCACCGGGGCTGTTTAGGAGATAGCGATGGCTAAGGAAAAGTTTTCCCGCAATAAGCCGCACTGCAACATCGGCACCATCGGTCACGTCGACCATGGCAAGACGTCGCTGACGGCCGCGATCACCAAGGTTCTGGCCGAGAAGGGCCAGGCCCAGTTCCGCGCCTACGACGCGATCGACGCGGCGCCGGAAGAGAAGGCGCGCGGGATCACCATCAACACCGCTCACGTCGAGTACGAGACCGACAAGCGCCACTACGCGCACGTCGACTGCCCCGGCCACGCCGACTATGTGAAGAACATGATCACCGGCGCCGCCCAGATGGACGGCGCGATCCTGGTCGTGTCGGCTGCCGACGGCCCGATGCCGCAGACCCGCGAGCACATCCTGCTCGCCCGTCAGGTCGGCGTGCCGGCGCTCGTCGTCTTCCTCAACAAGTGCGACATGGTCGACGATCCGGAACTGCTCGAGCTCGTCGAGCTCGAGGTCCGCGAGCTGCTGTCCTCGTACGAGTTCCCGGGCGACGATATCCCGATCATCAAGGGCTCGGCCACCGAAGCTCTGAACGACGGCAATGTCGAGCTGGGAAAGAACGCCGTCCTCAAGCTGATGGACGCGGTTGACGAGTACATCCCGCAGCCGGCCCGTCCGGTCGACCAGCCGTTCCTGATGCCGATCGAAGACGTGTTCTCGATCTCGGGCCGCGGCACCGTGGTGACCGGCCGTGTCGAGCGCGGCATCGTCAAGGTGGGCGAGGAAGTCGAGATCGTCGGTATCAAGGCGACCCAGAAGACCACCGTGACCGGCGTCGAAATGTTCCGCAAGCTGCTCGATCAGGGCCAGGCTGGCGACAACATCGGCGCGCTGATCCGCGGCATTGAGCGGACCCAGGTCGAACGCGGCCAGGTCCTCTGCAAGCCCGGTTCGGTGACCCCGCACACCGAGTTCGTGGCCGAAGCCTACATCCTCACCAAGGAAGAAGGCGGCCGTCACACTCCGTTCTTCGCCAACTACCGTCCGCAGTTCTACTTCCGCACCACCGACGTGACCGGTGTTGTGACCCTGCCGGAAGGCACCGAAATGGTGATGCCGGGCGACAACGTGAATATCTCGGTGCAGCTGATCGTGCCGATCGCCATGGAAGAGAAGCTCCGCTTCGCTATCCGTGAGGGTGGCCGCACCGTGGGTTCGGGCGTCGTCGCCAAGATCCTGAAGTAAGAGTTTTGACCTTACGCGCGGCGCGCGATTTGCGTGCGCCGCGCTTCAATTTGGTTGGGAAAGCAAGATGAACGGTCAAAACATTCGCATCCGCCTCAAGGCGTTTGACCATCGCGTGCTCGATACGTCGACGCGTGAGATTGTCAACACCGCCAAGCGCACGGGTGCGCAGGTCCGCGGACCGATCCCGCTGCCGACGCGGATCGAGAAATTCACCGTCAACCGTTCGCCGCACATCGACAAGAAGTCGCGCGAACAGTTCGAAATCCGTACCCACAAGCGGCTGCTCGACATCGTCGACCCCACGCCGCAGACCGTGGATGCACTCATGAAGCTCGATCTCGCCGCCGGCGTCGACGTCGAAATCAAGCTCTAGGACAAGTTTTCGCGCTGACCATCTATCGGGTCCTCTTGACAGTCCAATGACCCGGTCAGTCGCCAAGGAGAAAAGGTAACAACGATGCGTTCGGGTTTGATCGCACAGAAGCTGGGGATGACCCGCATCTTCAAGGAGGACGGCACGCACGTCCCCGTGACGGTGCTGAGCCTGCAGAACTGCCAGGTGGTCGGTCAGCGTACGGCTGAGAAGGACGGGTACACCGCGCTGCAGCTGGGCGCCGGTACCGTCAAGACCAAGAACATCACCAAGGCTGATCGCGGCCAGTTCGCCGTCGCCAAGGTCGAGCCCAAGCGCCAGATCACGGAGTTCCGTGTCGACGCCGATAACCTCATCGAGGTCGGCGCGACGATGACCGCCGACCACTTCGTCGAGGGCCAGCTGGTGGATGTCACCGGCACCTCGATCGGTAAGGGTTTCGCCGGCGGCATGAAGCGCTGGAACTTTGCCGGCCTGCGCGCCACCCACGGCGTGTCCGTGTCGCACCGTTCGCACGGTTCGACCGGTCAGCGTCAGGATCCGGGCCGCGTGTTCAAGGGCAAGAAGATGGCCGGCCACATGGGCGACCGTCGCGTCACCACCCAGAACCTCAAGGTCGTGCGCACCGATGTGGAGCGCGGGCTGATCATGGTCGAGGGTGCGGTTCCGGGCGCCAAGGGCGGCTGGATCCAGATCCGCGACGCGGTCAAGAAGCCGGCCCACAAGGACGCAGTCACTCCGGGCAAGTTCAAGCCCGCCGCGGCCGCCGCCGGGGAGAGCAACTAATGGATATTCAGGTCACTTCCCTCGACGGCAAGGACGCCGGTTCGCTCACGCTCAAGGACGACATCTTCGGTCTTGAGCCCCGCGCCGACATCCTTCACCGCATGGTGCGCTACCAGGGCCTCAAGGCCATGGCCGGCACGCATGACGTGAAGAACCGCGCCGAGATCGCGCTCACTTCCAAGAAGTGGGGCAACCAGAAGGGCGGCGGTTCCGCTCGTCACGGCTCGCGCCGTGCGCCGCAGTTCCGCGGTGGTGGTCGTGCGTTCGGTCCGACCCCGCGTTCGCACGCGATCGACCTGCCCAAGAAGGTCCGCGCGCTGGCTCTCAAGCACGCCCTCTCGGCCAAGGCCAAGGCGGGTGAACTGACGATCGTCGACACGCTCGCGACCAAGGAAGCAAAGACGGCGGCGCTCCGCACCACCTTCGGCAAGCTCGAATGGTCGAATGCGCTGATCGTTGATGGTGCAACGCTCGACCAGAACTTCGCTCTGGCCGCCCGCAACATCCCCCATATCGACGTGCTGCCCATCCAGGGCATCAACGTTGCCGACATTTTGCGCCGCAACCGGCTGGTCCTGACCAAGGCCGCCGTCGAAGCGCTGGAGGCGCGGTTCGCATGAGCAAGTTTACGAACTACGACATCATTCGCTCGCCGGTGGTCACCGAAAAGTCGACGCTTGCGTCCGAGCACGGCCAGATCGTGTTCGACGTGGCGATCGATGCGACCAAGACCGACATCAAGGCGGCCGTCGAAGGCCTGTTCTCGGTGAAGGTGAAGGCAGTCAACACCCTGGTCCGCAAGGGCAAGGTCAAGCGCTTCCGCAACAGCCTGGGCGTCCGCAACGACACCAAGAAGGCAATCGTAACCCTCGTCGACGGCCAGTCGATCGATATCTCGACCGGCGTCTAAGGGGAGGCAGGAACAATGGGTCTGATTACTTACAATCCCACGTCTCCCGGCCGCCGCGGGCTCATCACGACCGATCGGTCGGAGCTGTGGAAGGGTGAGCCCGTCAAGGGGCTGACCGAAGGGCTGAACAAGAAGGGTGGCCGCAACAACACTGGTCGCACCACCGCTTATCACCGTGGCGGCGGGCACAAGCGCTCGTACCGCATGGTTGATTTCAAGCGCGTGAAGTTCGACGCCGTCGGCACGATCGAGCGTCTGGAATACGATCCCAACCGCACCGCCTGGATCGCCCTGGTGAAGTACGAGGATGGCGAGCTCGCCTACATCGTCGCGCCCCAGCGTCTGGCAGCGGGCGACAAGGTCGTCTCCTCGCTCTCGACCGTCGACGTCAAGCCGGGCAACGCCATGCCGCTCGAGCGCATGCCGGTCGGCACCATCGTGCACAACGTCGAAATGAAACCCCGCAAGGGCGGTCAGATCGCGCGTTCCGCCGGCACCTACGCCCAGTATGTTGGCCGTGACGCCGGCTGGGCGATCCTGCGCCTCAATTCCGGCGAACAGCGCCGCGTGCACGGCTCGTGCCTTGCCACCGTCGGCGCCGTGTCGAACCAGGACCACGCCAACACCGCGATCGGCAAGGCCGGCCGCAACCGCTGGCTCGGCAAGAAGCCGGTCAACCGTGGCGTGACCATGAACCCGGTCGACCACCCGCATGGTGGTGGCGAAGGTCGTACCTCTGGTGGCCGTCACCCGGTGACCCCGTGGGGCAAGCCGACCAAGGGCAAGAGAACCAGAAGCAATAAGGCGACGGACAAGTTCATCGTCCGCAGCCGTCACCTGAAGAAGGGCCGCTAAGTCATGACTCGTTCAGTCTGGAAAGGTCCGTTCGTCGACGGCTACCTGCTCAAGAAGGCCGAGAAGTCACGTTCCGGCGGCCGCAACGAAGTGATCAAGATGTGGAGCCGTCGTTCCACCATCCTGCCGCAGTTCGTTGGCCTCACCTTCGGTGTCCACAACGGCCACAAGCATATCCCGGTCGCCGTCTCGGAAGAGATGATCGGCCACAAGTTTGGCGAGTTCGCGCCGACCCGTACCTACTACGGGCACACGGCCGACAAGAAGGCCAAGAGGAAGTAACATGAGCAAGCCCAAGACCAAGCGCGCGCTCAAGGACAACGAAGCCAAGGCGGTTCTCCGCATGCTTCGCGGCTCGGGCCAGAAGCTCAATCTCGTGGCCGCTTCGATCCGCGGCAAGAAGGTGGAGAAGGCCCTGGCCGAGCTCACTTTCTCGCCCAAGCGCATCGCCGGCTCGGTCAAGAAGACGCTCGAGAGCGCCGTCGCGAACGCCGAGAACAATCACGGCCTCGATCCCGACAGCCTCGTCGTGGCCGAAGCCTATGTCGGTGACTCGCTCGTCATGAAGCGCTTCATGGCCCGCGGCCGCGGCAAGTCGGCCCGCGTCGAGAAGCCCTTTTCGAACCTCACCATCGTGGTTCGCCAAGTTGAGGAGACCGCATAATGGGTCAGAAGATCAACCCGATCGGTCTGCGCCTGGGCATCAATCGCACCTGGGATTCGCGCTGGTATGCGAACAAGGCCGAGTACGGCAAGCTGCTGCAGGAAGACATCAAGATCCGTGAGACCTTGATGGAAGATCTCAAGCAGGCCGCTGTCTCCAAGATCGTCATCGAGCGTCCGCACCGTAAGTGCCGCGTGTCGATCCACACTGCCCGTCCGGGCATCGTGATCGGCAAGAAGGGCGCTGACATCGACAAGATCCGCGCCAAGGTGAAGAAGTTCACCGACAGCGAAGTGCACATCAACATCGTTGAAGTGCGCAAGCCCGAGACCGACGCGACCCTGGTCGCCCAGGGCATCGCCCAGCAGCTCGAGCGCCGCGTGGCTTTCCGCCGCGCCATGAAGCGCGCCGTGCAGACGGCGATCCGCATGGGCGCCGGCGGCATCCGCGTCAACGTCGGCGGCCGCCTCGGCGGTGCCGATATCGCCCGCACCGAGTGGTACCGTGAAGGCCGCGTGCCGCTGCATACGCTGCGCGCCGACATCGACTACGGCGTTGCCGAAGCCGAGACGACCTACGGCATCATCGGCATCAAGGTGTGGATCTTCAAAGGCGAAGTGCTCGAGCACGATCCCATGGCGCATGAGCGCCGCGCCACCGAAGGCGGCGGGGACGGGCAGGGGGCTCCGCGCCGCGAGCGTTCCGACCGTGAGGACGGCGATCGTCCGCCGCGCGGCCGCCGCTCCGAGCGTGAAAACGCTTCGGCGAACTGAGAAGGCATCGGATAAATGCTGCAACCGAAGAAGACTAAATTCCGCAAGGCCCATAAGGGCCGCATCCATGGCGCTGCCAAGGGCGGTTCCGAGCTGGCTTTCGGCCAGTACGGCCTCAAGTCGCAGGAGCCCGAGCGCGTCACGGCTCGCCAGATCGAAGCGGCCCGCCGCGCGATCACCCGCGAGATGAAGCGTGCCGGCCGCGTCTGGATCCGCGTGTTCCCCGACCTTCCGGTGTCCAAGAAGCCGGTCGAAGTCCGCATGGGTAAGGGCAAGGGTTCGGTGGAATTCTGGGCCGCGCGCGTCAAGCCGGGCCGCATCCTGTTCGAGATCGACGGTGTCCCCGCCGATGTCGCCAAGGAAGCTCTGCGCCTCGGCGCGATGAAGCTTCCGATCATCACCCGCGTCGTCGAACGCATTCCGGACTAAGGACGAGACGAAATGGCGAACTCTGATCTGCGGGCCAAGACGCCCGACGAACTGAAGGACCAGCTGCTCGGCCTCAAGAAGGAGCAGTTCAATCTGCGCTTCCAGCGCGCCACGCAGCAGCTCGAAAAGCCCGCGCGGGTCAAGGAAGTGCGTCGCGAGATCGCCCGGATCAAGACGATCCTGGGTGAGAAGTCCGCGGCCAAGTAAGGAGAAACCGATGCCCAAGCGCGTACTGCAGGGGACCGTGGTCTCCGACGTGAACGAGAAGACAGTGGTTGTGCGCGTCGATCGCGCCTTCACCCACCCGGTGATGAAGAAGACCGTGCGGCGGTCCAAGAAGTACCACGCCCATGACGAGGCCAACTCGGCCAAGGTCGGCGACGTGGTGTGGATCGAGGAGACCGCGCCGATCTCCAAGAACAAGCGCTGGACCCTGGTCCAGGGCGCTTAAAGAGAACAAGGTTTTGGTCCGTCGTGAGACGCGACCGGTTTGAACGAGAAGGCATCAAGCCATGATCCAGATGCAGTCCAATCTCGACGTTGCCGACAACTCCGGTGCGCGTCGTGTCATGTGCATCAAGGTGCTCGGCGGTTCGCACCGCAAGTACGCCTCGGTGGGCGATATCATCGTCGTGTCCGTCAAGGACGCGATCCCGCGCGGCCGTGTCAAGAAGGGCCAGGTCATGAAGGCCGTGGTCGTGCGCACCGCAGCCCCGGTTCGCCGGACCGATGGCTCGATCATCCGCTTCGACAACAACGCTGCCGTGCTGATCAACAATCAGGCCGAGCCGATCGGCACGCGTATCTTCGGGCCGGTTCCGCGCGAGCTGCGCAGCAAGAACCACATGAAGATCATCTCGCTCGCGCCGGAGGTGCTGTGATGGCTGCCAAGATCAAGAAGGGCGACAAGGTCGTCATCCTCGCGGGCAAGGACAAGGGCAAGACCGGTAGCGTCACCCAGGTGTTCCCCACCGAGACCCGCGCCACCGTGCAGGGCCTCAACCTGGTCCGCCGGCACACCAAGCAGTCGGCTTCCCAGGACGCCGGAATCTTCACCAAGGAAGCCCCCATCCACCTGAGCAATCTGGCTCTCGCGGACGCCAAGGGCAAGCCGACCCGCGTCGGTTTCAAGATCAACGACGACGGCAAGAAAGTGCGCGTCGCCAAGACCACCGGAGATGTGATCGATGGCTGAGACCGCTTACGTCCCGCGTCTGCGCACGCAGTACGAAGAGTCCATCAGGGCCGACCTGCTCAAGCAGTTCGGCTACAAGAACGTCATGCAGCTGCCCAAGCTTGAGAAGATCGTTCTCAACATGGGTGTCGGCGAGGCCGTCAACGACACCAAGAAGGTGAAGTCGGCTGCTGCGGACCTCGAGAAGATCGCCGGCCAGAAGCCGGTCATCACGCATGCCCGCAAGTCGATCGCCGGCTTCAAGGTGCGCGAGAACATGCCGCTGGGCGTGAAGGTCACCCTTCGCAAGCAGCGCATGTACGAGTTCATGGACCGCCTGGTGAACATCGCGCTCCCCCGCGTGCGCGACTTCCGCGGCCTCAACCCCAATGCCTTCGATGGTCGTGGCAACTACGCCATGGGCATCAAGGAACACATCATCTTCCCGGAAATCTCCTACGACCAGATCGAACAGGTCTGGGGCATGGATATCGTGGTCTGCACGACGGCGAAGACGGATGATGAGGCCCGGGCTCTGCTCAAGGCCTTCAATTTCCCCTTCCGGCAGTAAGAAGGGCGCAAGGACAGAGATATGGCAAAGACCAGCTCCATCGAGAAGAACAACCGCCGCAAGAAGCTTGCCAAGCAGTTTGGCGCCAAGCGCACCAAGCTCAAGGCCATCACCATGGACCAGTCGGCGTCCATGGAAGAGCGTTTTGCTGCAGCCCTCAAGCTCGCCGAGCTCCCGCGCAATTCCGCACCCAACCGCGTGCGCAACCGCTGCGAGTTCTCGGGCCGTCCGCGTGCCTATTACCGCAAGCTCAAGCTGAGCCGTATCGCTCTGCGCGAGCTGGGTAACTTTGGGCAGGTGCCCGGCATGGTCAAGTCGAGCTGGTAAGGAGAGACGAGTATGAGCCTTACTGATCCGATCGGCGATATGCTGACCCGCATCCGCAACGCGCAGATGCGCCGTCGCGACACCGTTGCCACCCCCGCGTCCACCATGCGTGGCCGCGTGCTCGACGTGCTGAAGTCGGAAGGCTTCATCCGCGGCTATTCCGAGCAGAAGACGGACAACGGTCTCAACGAATACGAGATCGAACTGAAGTATTCCGAGAACACTCCGGTGATCCGGACGATCGAGCGTGTCTCGCGTCCCGGCCGCCGCGTCTATGTCTCGGTCAAGAATATCCCCTCGGTCGCGAATGGCCTTGGCGTGTCGATCCTGTCGACCCCCAAGGGCGTGATGGCCGATCATGAAGCGAAGGCCCAGAACCTGGGTGGCGAGGTAGTCTGCCGCGTCTTCTAAGGCGCGACATCGACGATTACTCCGAAGGAAGAAACTGGAATGTCCCGTACAGGCAAGAAGCCCATTGCACCGGTCAGCGGCGTCACCGTCGCGATCAACGACCGCGTTGTCACCGCCAAGGGTCCCAAGGGTGAGCAGTCGCTGACCCTGATGGATATCGTCAACGCCAAGCAGACCGATCAGGGCATCGTGATCGAGCCGGCCAACGACACCACCGAGGCCCGCGCCGCCTGGGGCACCACCCGCGCGCTGATCGCCAACATGGTGGACGGCGTGTCCAAGGGCTTCGAGAAGAAGCTGCAGATCCAGGGCGTTGGTTTCCGCGCCGCCATGCAGGGCAAGGATCTCAAGCTCTCCCTCGGCTTCAGCCACGAAGTCCTGTTCGAGACCCCCAAGGGGATCACCATCGCGACCCCGACCGCCACCGACGTCACCGTGACCGGTGCCGACAAGCAGCAGGTCGGCCAGGTTGCGGCCAACATCCGCGCCTTCCGCAAGCCCGAGCCCTACAAGGGCAAGGGTGTCCGTTACGCCGGCGAATTCGTCGCGCGTAAGGAAGGCAAGAAGAAGTAAGGAGCGCCAGAAAGATGCCCATCACTGTCAAGGGATCGGAACGGCGCAAGGCGCGCGTTCGCAAAGCCATCAAGGCCCGTGCTTTCGGCCGGCCGCGTCTGAGCGTGCACCGCTCCGGCAAGAACATCTATGCCCAGGTCATCGACGACGCGTCCGGACGCACTCTCGCTTCCGCTTCGACGCTCGACAAGGATATCAAGGGCACCAATGGTGGTTCGACCGAGGGTGCCGCCGCTGTCGGCAAGCTCGTCGCCGAGCGCGCCAAGGCGGCCAATGTGTCCGAGGTCATCTTCGACCGCGGCGGTTACCTCTACCATGGCCGCGTGAAGGCCCTGGCGGATGCCGCCCGCGAAGGCGGCCTTTCGTTCTGATCGCGCAAAGGAAGAGACAATGAGAGACGTTCAAGAGCGCGAAAGCGAATTCATCGATCGCCTGGTCCACATCAATCGTGTGGCCAAGGTGGTCAAGGGCGGCAAGCGCTTCGGCTTTGCGGCGCTGGTCGTCGTCGGCGACCAGAAGGGCCGGGTCGGTTTCGGCCACGGCAAGGCGCGCGAAGTTCCCGAGGCCATCCGCAAGGCGACCGAGCAGGCCAAGCGCCAGCTCATCCGCGTGCCGCTGCGTGAGGCCCGTACGCTTCATCACGACGTGATCGGCCGCCATGGCGCCGGCCGCGTCATCCTGCGCGCCGCGGTTCCCGGCACCGGCATCATCGCCGGCGGTCCGATGCGCGCCGTGTTCGAAACCCTGGGCATCAACGACATCGTCGCCAAGTCGCAGGGTACCTCGAACCCCTATAACATGGTCCGCGCCACGTTCGACGCACTGAAGCAGGTCGACAGCCCGCGTTCGGTCGCCGCCCGCCGCGGTCTCAAGGTTTCGGATCTCCAGGCCCGTCGCGGCCAGGAATCCGTGGAGGCGTAAATGGCTGACAAGACCGTAACCGTCGAGCAGATCGCGTCCCCGGCCCGCCGCCAGGCGGACCAGCGCGCGACCCTTGTGGGCCTCGGCCTCAACAAGATCCGTGCGCAGCGGACGCTGAAGGACACGCCGGAAGTGCGCGGTATGATCAACAAGATCCCGCACCTCGTCCGCGTCGTCGGCTAAGAGAAGACAGGAATAGCAAAATGGCGCGTTTGAACGAACTCCGCGACAATCCGGGTGCCAACAAGAAGAAGGTCCGCGTCGGCCGTGGTATCGGCTCGGGCGTCGGCAAGACCGGCGGCCGTGGCGGCAAGGGCCAGAAGGGTCGCTCGGGCGTTGCCATCAACGGCTTCGAAGGCGGCCAGATGCCGCTCCACATGCGCATGCCCAAGCGCGGCTTCAACGTGCCCAACGTGAAGACCTACAATACGGTCCGTCTCGACCGCATCCAGGCCTACATCGACAGCGGCAAGCTGGACCATAAGGGCGTCATCGACGCCGCGGCTCTCGTCAAGGCCGGCGTCATCCGCCGCGCGCGCGACGGTGTCCGGCTCGTGCTCGGCCCCAAGGCCTTCGAGGCCAAGAAGGTGACCTTCAACGTCACTCATGCCAGCGCCGGCGTGGTTGCGGCCATTGAAGCCCTGGGCGGCAAGGTCGACATGCCCAAGGCTGAAGAAACCAAGGCTGACGCCTGATCGCGCCAAGCCCCGCAAGGAGCGCTGCAGGCTTCGCCGCCTGCGGCGCGACCAGGAAAATGAAGCCGGCGGTCCGAACAGCGATCGCAGAGGCGACAGGGAGCACAAATGGCGTCCGCAGCCGAGCAGCTTGCTAGGAACCTCAATTTCTCGACCTTCGCGAAGGCGAAGGCTCTGCAGCAGCGTATCTGGTTCACCCTGGGTGCGCTTCTCGTCTATCGCCTGGGCACTTACATTCCGGTGCCGGGCATCGACCCCGATGCCTATGCCGCGAGCTTCCAGCAGGCCCAGCAGGGCATTGCCGGCATGTTCGACATGTTCGCCGGCGGCGCCGTGCAGCGCATGGCGATCTTCGCGCTCAACCTCATCCCCTACATCACCGCCTCGATCGTCATCCAGGTGATCACCACCGCTTCTCCGCGCCTCGAAGCGCTGAAGAAGGAAGGGGAGGCGGGTCGTCGCAAGCTCAACCAGTACACGCGCTATCTCGCGGTCGTGTTCTGTGCCGTGCAGGCCTATGGCATCGCCATCGGCCTCGAGGGCAGCCAGGGCGTTGTGCTCAATCCGGGCTGGTTCTTCCGCATCTCGACCGTCATCACGCTGGTCGGCGGCACCATGTTCCTGATGTGGCTGGGCGAGCAGATCACCTCGCGCGGCGTCGGCAACGGCATCTCGCTGATCATCTTCGCCGGCATCGTGGCCAACTTGCCCGCAACGATCGTCCAGACCCTCGAGCTCAGCCGCACCGGCGCACTCTCGACCGCCTGGCTGTTCGGCATTCTTGCCATCGCCATCGCCGTTATTGCGGTGATCGTCTTCTTCGAACGCGCCCAGCGGCGACTTTTGATCCAGTATCCAAAGCGCCAGGTCGGCAACAAGATGTTCCAGGGCGACACCTCGCACTTGCCGCTCAAGCTCAATACGTCGGGCGTCATCCCGGTGATCTTTGCGTCGTCGCTGCTCCTCCTGCCGGCAACGATCGCGTCCTTTGCCAGCCAGGGCGATGCGCCGCAGTGGCTCTCGGTGACCGCGGCGCTGCTCGGTCGCGGCCAGCCGCTCTATCTGTTCCTCTATGCGGCGCTGATCGTCTTCTTCGCCTTCTTCTACACCTCGATCGTCTTCAACCCGACCGAGACAGCCGACAATCTCAAGCGCTCCGGCGGCTTCATCCCGGGCATTCGCCCCGGCGAGCGCACTGCCCAGCACATCGACTACGTGCTGACCCGCATCACCCTTGTCGGTGCCGCCTATCTGATGCTCGTCGCGCTCATCCCCGAGATGATCCACAGCCAGCTCAATGTCAGCCAGTTCATCGGCGGCACATCGCTGCTCATCATGGTGACGGTGACGCTCGACACCATCAGCCAGGTCCAGTCCCACCTCATTGCGCAGCAATATGAGGGGCTGGTGAAGAAGTCGCGGCTCGGAGGGCGCAAGCGGTGAGACTGATCCTTTTGGGCCCCCCGGGCGTCGGCAAGGGCACGCAGGCGAAGATCCTCGTCGAGCAGCTCGGCATCCCGCAGCTCTCCACCGGCGACATCCTCCGCTCGGCCATCGCCAACAAGACGCCGCTCGGCGTCCAGGCCAAGGCCATCGTCGACCGCGGCGACCTGGTGTCGGACGAGATCGTCAACGGCATCGTGTCCGAGCGCATCGACCAGCCCGACTGCAGCAGGGGCTTCATCCTCGACGGCTTCCCGAGGACAATTCCGCAGGCCGATGCCCTGGGTGCCATGCTCGAGCAGAAGGGCATGAGGCTCGACGCGGTGGTCGAGATCACTGCCGACACCGATACGCTGGTGTCTCGCGTCGCCAAGCGCGCGCAGGAAACCGGTGGGGCGCGGGCGGACGACACCGCCGAGGTGATCCGCAAGCGTCTCGACGTCTACCGCGAACTGACCGAGCCGCTGGTATCCTACTACCGCGGCAAGGGACTGCTGAAGACCGTGGACGGTATGTCTCCGGTCGAAGAGGTGACGGCGGCCATCCGCCGTGCGCTGGGAGCATAGCTTCCTACGAAATCGGGCCGCTCCGGCAGTTGACTCTGCCGGAATCGGCCACTAGAACCGCGCCAGTCTCAAAGAGCTTCGGGCTGGATTCGGTTCCTCTAAACGGGTGAGGGGTCGGAACCGGTCCCTTGTTGTTACAAAAACGGCCCCTATATCAGCCGGGCCGGCATGAAGGAGAGTCGACGTGGCTCGTATCGCTGGCGTCAATATTCCGACGAACAAGCGTGTGGTTATTGCGCTGCAATACATCCACGGCATCGGCGACAAGTTCGCCGAGGACATCTGCACGAAGGTGGGGATTCCCGCCGAGCGTCGCGTCAATGAGTTGACCGACGCCGAAGTCATCCAGATCCGCGAGACCATCGACCGCGACTATGTCGTGGAGGGCGACCTCCGCCGCAACGTGGCGATGAACATCAAGCGGCTCATGGACCTCGGCAATTATCGTGGCCTGCGCCACCGCCGTGGTCTGCCGGTCCGCGGTCAGCGCACGCACACCAACGCGCGCACCCGCAAGGGCCCGGCCAAGCCGATCGCCGGCAAGAAGAAGTAATTGGGCGGCGAGGCACCTCCTCGCTCACCCGATGTAGCTGCTGGAACTACGGCAGCGCCGATATCGAACCAAAGGAACCAAATTGGCAAAAGCTGAAGGCGCGCGCGTAAAGCGCAAAGAGCGCAAGAACATCACGTCCGGCGTCGCACATGTGAACGCCAGCTTCAACAACACCATGGTGACCATCACCGACGTTCAGGGCAACACGATTTCGTGGTCCTCGTCGGGCGTCATGGGGTTCAAGGGATCGCGCAAGTCGACCCCGTACGCCGCTCAGGTTGCGGCGGAAGATGCGGCAAAGAAGGCCCAGGAACACGGCATGAAGACCCTCGAGGTCGAAGTGCGCGGTCCGGGCTCGGGCCGTGAATCGGCGCTCCGCGCCCTCCAGGCAGCCGGCTTCAACGTCACGTCGATCCGCGACGTCACGTCGATCCCCCACAATGGCTGCCGGCCGCGCAAGCGCCGCCGCGTCTGATTGGGTTTGGCAACCGGCCGTCCTCCCCCACGGCCGGGATGCCCTTTTGGTACTTGCGGCCGAGCGGCGGGCGAGCGCCGCACTTTTGAAAGGACGTTACCGTGACCATCCAGAGGAACTGGCAAGAGCTGATTAAGCCGACCAAGCTGGAGTTCGTGTCGAGCGGCGACAACGCGCGCGTGGCTTCGGTTGTGGCCGAACCGCTTGAGCGCGGCTATGGGCTGACGCTGGGCAACGCGCTGCGCCGCGTGCTGCTCTCCTCGCTCCAGGGTGCTGCCGTCACTGCCATCCAGATCGACGGCATCCTGCACGAGTTCTCGTCGCTGCCGGGCGTGCGCGAGGACATGACCGACCTGGTCCTCAACGTCAAGGAAATCGCCCTCAAGATGGGCGGCGAAGGCCCCAAGCGCCTCACGCTCAACAAGCAGGGCCCGGGCGCCGTGGTCGCCGGCGACATCAAGACCACCGGCGACATCGAAGTGCTGAACCCCGAGCTGGTGATCTGCCACCTCGACGACGGAGCCGAGATCAACATCGAGTTCACCGTCAACACCGGCAAGGGATATGTCTCTGCCGACAAGAACCGTCCCGAGGATGCGCCGATCGGCTATATCCCCGTCGACTCGCTGTTCTCCCCGGTTCGCCGCGTCTCCTACAAGGTCGACGCGACCCGTGCCGGCGAGAGCCTCGACAAGGACAAGCTGACGCTCACCGTCGAGACCAATGGCGCGATCACGCCGGAAGACGCCGTGGCCTACGCCGCGCGCATCCTGCAGGATCAGCTCTCGGTCTTCGTCAATTTCGAAGAGCCCACCAAGGAGAAGGCCCAGGACACCGTTCCCGAGCTCGCCTTCAATCCGGCGCTGCTCAAGAAGGTGGACGAGCTGGAGCTGTCGGTCCGTTCGGCCAACTGCCTCAAGAACGACAACATCGTCTACATCGGCGACCTCATCCAGAAGACCGAGGCGGAGATGCTCCGTACCCCGAACTTCGGCCGCAAGTCGCTCAACGAGATCAAGGAAGTTCTCGCCCAGATGGGTCTCCATCTCGGCATGGATGTGCCGAACTGGCCGCCTGAGAACATCGACGATCTGGCCAAACGCTACGAAGATCACTATTAAGGCTCGCCCGTCGAGAGACGCGCCCGCCTCGGGAGTTTAGAAATGCGCCACGGAAACACCAACCGGAAGCTGAGCCGCACCGCGAGCCATCGCAAGGCGATGTTCGCCAATATGTCGGCCGCGCTGATCAAGCACGAGCAGATCGTGACCACCTTGCCCAAGGCCAAGGAGCTGCGTCCGATCGTCGAGAAGCTGGTCACCCTGGGCAAGCGTGGCGATCTGCACGCCCGCCGCCAGGCCATTGCGCAGATGCGCGATGAGGACCAGGTCCGCAAGCTCTTCGAGACCATCGGCCCGCGCTACAAGGAGCGGAACGGCGGCTACCTGCGTATCCTCAAGGCCGGCTACCGCTACGGCGACAATGCCGCCGTCGCCGTGATCGAGTTTGTCGATCGCGATGTCGATGCCAAGGGCCTGGACTCCGGCCCGGTGCAGGTCCGCGAGGACGAGACGGAAGCCGCATAAGCGTCGCCGTCATAGAGTTTCGAAGGCCCGGACAAGTTCCGGGCCTTTTCGTTTTCGCGAGTGGTGCATACTGGCCTCTCGCGCCCTCCCGGAGCCTCGCCCATGACGTCCTTCGCCCACATCGCCCACACCTACGCCGATGGTCCGCCGCGCCAGGTGCCGGGGCTGGCAGGGCTGCACCGGATGGCGCGGATCCTGCTCGGGGAGCGCGTACCGGCCGACGGTCGCGTGCTGGTATTGGGGGCAGGGGGCGGCATGGAACTCGGGCACTTCGCCGAGGGTCAGGCTGGCTGGAGCTTCGACGGCGTCGATCCGTCGCCGGAGATGCTGGAAGCCGCACGGCGCGCGACCGCACAATGGGCGGACCGCATCCGGCTGCACGAAGGGTACATCGACGCTGCCCCCGACGGGCCGTTCGACGGCGCGGCGTGCCTGCTGACGATGCACTTCGTCCCACGTGACCAGCGCCTTGCGACGCTCTCGGCGGTGCGCCGGCGCCTGCGGCCGGGCGCTCCCTTTGTAATGGCCCACATGAGCTACGCCCAGGACGACCCCAGCCGTGATCGATGGTCGAAGCGAAACGCGGCGTTCAGCGTCTCCAATGGCATGGACGCCGCTATGGTCGAGAAGGGCCGTCAGGGCATCCTCGAACGGCTGCCCATCCTCGCCCCCGATGAGGAGGTCGCGCTGTTCGAGCAGGCGGGCTTTGCCGGCAGCGAGCTGTTCTACGCCGCCTTCGGCTTCCGCGGTTGGGTGGGTTACGGCTCTTAGGTCGCATCATCGTTGCGGTGTTGACGCGATCTGAAGGGCGTCCTTGGGCAGCTCTTTGTTTTGGCATAGCAGCGTGGATAGGTCGTCCTATCTGATCACCTCACGAAGCACAAATCGTCTCATTACTGGCATCTGGCTGATGCGCGTGTGGTCACTCTTCCGAATAGATTGAATAGTCGTCATCGCGTCGGTGTGTTGGAAAAGTAAATATCCAATCGTAGATGCGACCGTTGTCATGACAAAGATTGCGGAAGGGAAAAAGATCAAGAGTCCAATGCGCTGGGTTGTTTGTATCGGATCAATGACAACTACGAAAGCGCCAACAAGAAATCCGACAGCCGCAAGAGCAGTCGCCACTAGTAACCGAGGAACCGTAACCACGGAGAGCTTGCGCAGTTCGTCCTTAGTACTTTGCGTTTCACTCATGGCGGGCCTCCAGCACTAGCTTACCAGCTTAGCACCAACCCGGCCCCTTTGGGGGAGACATCAAGCTTCGCGCTCCTTTGGTGAGGCTGTTTGACTTGCCCCTGTCAGCCCCAACCGCTAAGCCCGCCCATCGTCCTTTGGAGTTGCACCATGACCGACCTCATCCTCGTCACCGGCGCCTCCGGCTTCGTCGGCAAATGGTGCGTGGTCAAGCTCCTGGAGAAGGGCTACCGCGTCCGCGGCACGGTCCGCTCAGAAGCCAAGGCCGCGCAGGTGCGCGAGACTGTGGGCGCCCTCGTTGGCGCTGAGGCGATGGCCCGGCTCGATCTCGTCCAGGCCGATATCCTCGACGACAAGGGCTGGCCCGAGGCCATGGCCGGCGTCGCGGCGGTCATGCATGTCGCCACCGTTATCCGCGGCGACGAACCGCGCGACCAGAGCCTCGTCATCCGGCCCGCGCTCGAAGGCACCGAGCGCATCCTCAAGGCGACACACGCCGCCGGCATCAAGCGGCTGATCGTCACCTCCTCGATCGCTACCGTCGGCTATGGGCACGGCCACACGACCGGCACGCGCACCTATGACGAGACCCATTTCACCAATCTCGACAACATGCGCTGGACCTGGGCCTACTGCATCGGCAAGACCAAGGCGGAGCGTCTCGCCTGGTCGCTCGCCAAGGACTTCGGGCTCGAAATGACCACCATCCACCCGGGCGCCATCATCGGCCCGGCGCTCGATGAGGACGCCTCGATCTCGGTGGGCATGGTCGGCGGCCTGCTCGACAACTCGACCCCCGCGCTGCCCAGCAACGGCTTCTCCATCGTCGATGTCCGCGACGTGGCCGACATGCATGTCGCGGCGCTCGAAAAGCCGGAGTCGATCGGCCAGCGCTACCTCGCCACCGCCGAATACATGCCGTTCCCCGAGGTCGGCCGCGTCGTGCAGGAGCTCTACCCGGACCGCAAGATCGTCAACCGCGCCGCCCCCGACTGGGCCATTCGCCTCGTCGCCATGTTCGGCGGCCCGGCACGCCAGATCATAAACGACATCGGCAACGTCAAGATCTTCGACGGTCGCAAGGGCGAAGCCCTGATGGGCCACGCCTACACTCCGGCCCGCCAGTCCATCAAGGATACGGCCGAGGCCTATGTCAGGTTTGGGCTTAAGCTGAAGATCAGCTGAGGTCGGGACGCCTGACCGTCAGCGCCGCTCGACCAGCGCCGCCATCTCCATCTGTCCATCGGCGCTCAGCCCCTGGGCGACGCCGGCACGATCGGCTTCGGGCCGGTTCTGGCTGGCCTTCCACTTGCCCTGGATGCGGCTGATCTCGATCTCGATGCCGAAGATACCCTTGAGCTGCGCCGCGACATAGGGCCCCGGCGCGTCGCTCACCGCCCACGGATCCGGGCGCTTGCCTTCGTTGATATCGGTAAGTTCGCTGATCTGCGCCATCAGCCACGCCGGATCCTCGATGACGATGGGCCGGCCGCGCGCCTCGACAAGAACATAGTTCCAGGTCGGCACGACCTTGCCGTGTTCCTGCTTGGAAGCATACCAGCTCGGCGTGATGTAGCTCTCGGCGCCCTGGAAGATCACCAGCGCTTCACTGCCTTCGCGGAACGCCGCGAGCTGCTCATTGGCCTTCGCCAGATGCGCTTTGAGGGTGCCGTGCGGACCGCGCGAACGATCGAGCGTGAATGGAACGAGGTTCGCCTCGAGCCCGTTCGCGCTGTGCGTCACGATCGTGCCCAGCCGGTGGCTGTCGATCAGTGCATGCAGCACCTCCAGCCGGTCTTCGCGAAAGGCCGGCGGGCGATACATCAGTGCGCGAGCTCCGGCTGCGCTGCCCTGGCGTTCGCCGGTACGGCGAACAGGTCGTACTCGTCCGATCCCGTCACCACGACGCTCACCTTGTCGCCCGGCTTGATGCCCTGCGCCTTGTCGATGATCACCTGGCCGTCGATATCGGGTGCGTCCCATTTGGAGCGGGCGATGGCACGCCCTTCGGCCGGACGCACATCGTCGACCAGCACGTCGATGGTGCGGCCGACCTTCTTGCTGAGCTGCGCGGTCGAGACGCCCTGCGCCACTTCCATGAGCTGTGCGAAGCGCTCGTCCATCACCTCGTCGGGCACCACGCCCTCAAGCTCATTGGCCGGCGCGCCGGTGACCGGCTCGTACTTGAAGCAGCCGGCGCGATCGATCTCGGCTTCCTCGATCCAGTCGAGCAGGAACTCGAAATCCTCCTCCGTCTCGCCGGGGAAGCCGACGATGAAGTTGGAGCGGATGGTGAGGTCGGGGCAAATCTCGCGCCAGGATTTGATCCGGTCGAGCGTCTTCACCTGGTTGGCCGGGCGGCGCATCGCCTTGAGCACCTGCGGCGAGGCGTGCTGGAAGGGGATGTCGAGATAGGGGAGAATCTTGCCCTCCGCCATCAGCGGGATCACCGCGTCGACATGCGGATAAGGGTAGACGTAGTGAAGCCGCGTCCACACGTCGAGCTGGCCCATCTCCTCGGCCAGCGTCTGGAACTTCGCGGTCACGTCGCGCCCGTGGAACTTGCTGGGCGCGTATTTGAGGTCCACGCCATAGGCCGACGTGTCCTGGCTGATCACCATGATTTCCTTGACGCCCGACTTCACCAGCCGCTCGGCTTCGTACAGCACCGAGGCGAGGGGCCGTGAGCTCAGGTCGCCGCGGATCTGCGGGATGATGCAGAACGAGCAGCGATTGTTGCAGCCCTCGGAAATCTTGAGATAGGCGTAATGCTTGGGCGTCAGCCGGAGCCCGGCTTCGGGCACGAGGTCGACGAATTTGTTGGGCACCGGCGGCAGGTGCGCATGCACCGCGTTCACCACGCTCTCATACTGGTGCGGGCCGGTCACCGCGAGGACATTGGGATGCGTCTCGCGGATCAGCGTCTCCTCGACGCCCAGGCACCCCGTGACGATCACCTTGCCGTTCTCGTTGAGCGCCTCGCCGATCGCCTCGAGACTCTCCTGCTTGGCGCTGTCGAGGAAGCCGCAGGTGTTGACGATCACAACATCCGAGCCGGCATAGTCGCGGGAGAACTCATAGCCCTGCGCCCGCAGGGTGGTGAGGATGCGCTCGGAATCCACGAGAGCCTTCGGGCAGCCAAGGCTGACGAGGCCGATTTTCGGTGCTTGGGTCATTGCGGCGCGGATATAGCCCAAATCCCTGGAAAAGCAATGATCGTCACCTTGCGATGAAGGCAGGGCAGGGCTGCACTCTCCCCGGAGCGGGCAACCTGACGAGAGTTCCGCTCTTTCCGGCCGCGGTGTGCGCCCACGACAAGGCGGGCTGACCTGGCGGCGCCTCCGGGACCCCGGTGGTTCGGCGGAGCACAGAAAAAGCTATGCGGCGCGATGGCGGCTTTCTATGACCGCTGAACGAGCCCCGTGGGGGCGTTCGGTCCCAAGCGCAGACAAGACTAGAACCATGCAGATCATCGCCCCGACCGCCCGGCACGCCCCGCTGCTGCAGCAGCTCATGCGGGCGACCTTCACCGAGACCTTCGGGCCGCTCTATCCGCCGGCCGACCTCGCGGCCTATCTCGACAGCGCCTACGATCTGGAGCGGCTCGCCGCCGAGCTCGCCGATCGGCGCAATCACTGGCAGCTCATCCTCGACGACGCCGGGACGCCGGTGGCCTATCTCGAATGCGTCCCCGCCCACCTGCCGCATCCCGAGCTGCGCCCCGAGCATGGCGAGATCGAGCGCATCTATGTCCTCCAGAGCCAGCAAGGCAGGGGGTTCGGCCGCCTGCTGATGGAGCGGGCCCTCGCGCATCTGGGCGAGCGCTATGGCGATGCGCCGCAATGGCTCGGCGTATGGAGCCAGAATGTCCGCGCCCAGGCCCTCTACCGCGCCTATGGCTTCGAGAAGGCCGGCGAATACATCTTCCCCGTCGGCGACACGCAGGACCTCGAATTCATCTTCCGGCGGCAGCCCTAGAGCTTGGGTCCCGGCGTCCGCCGTGCCGTCCGGCGCGGTCCGCGCGGCGGCGTGATCTCGATATCGGGCGCCGGCACCGTGGCCGGCGTGATCAGGTCGTCGACATCGAGCAGGTCGTCGTCCTCGTCCTGGTCGGCGATGTCGTGGATGGCATCGCGCACATCCTCGAGCAGGGAGGCGGAGCCGGTGCGCGACTGGTTGATCAGGTCCACCGTGCTCTCATTGGCCCGGAAATAGACGAGCAGCATCTCGGCCAGCACACGCAGCAGCAATATGCCGAGCGCGCCATAGGCGACGATCTGCAGCAGCCCCCACAGGCCCGCCCCAAAGCTCTGCGCGAAGGTCGCGAACAAATGCTCGACGCCCCACAACAGGAACGCGAACAGCCCCACCACATAGAGCAGCGGGATGAGCCTGAGGCCCAGCACGCTGTTCATCCGGAACAGGGTGTTGCCCCCGAAAATGCGCTTGAGATCGTCTGACGTCATCGGCTGGCCCCCAATCGGCGAGTCATCCCTAAGATGGGGGGCTTAGGCGGCGCTGACAAGCGATTCCGCCCCACCGGCGGCGACAACCGGCCCGAAGCGCCGCTCGAAGGCCGCCCGCAGCGCCATGTCGACCTCCGGCATGGAAATGATCTGGCCCAGATCCTCGAGGCTCGTCACGCCGCGATCGGCGATTCCGCACGGCACGATCCCGTCGAAGTGGTCGAGATCGGGCGCCACGTTGAGCGCGATGCCATGCGTCGTCACCCATTTGCTGACGCGCACGCCGATGGCCGCGATCTTGCTCTCGCCGCCCGGCCGCCCCGGCTGCTTCACCCAGACGCCGATCCGCCCCTCGCGCGTCTCGCCCACCACATTGAAGGCGTTCAGCGTGTCGCCGATCCAGCCCTCGAGCCCCTGCACGAGGCAGCGCACGTCGCGGCCGCGTTCCCTCAGGTCCAACATCAGATACACCACCCGCTGTCCCGGGCCGTGATAGGTGTACTCGCCGCCACGGCCCGCCTCGTAGACGGGGAAGCGGTTGGGCTGCAGCAGGTCGCGCACCTCCGCCGAGGTCCCCGCCGTATAGAGCGGCGGGTGCTCGACCAGCCACACCAGCTCCCCAGCCTCGCCGCGCGCGATGGCGGCGGCGCGCTCCTTCATGCTCGCGAGCGCAACGGGATAATCGACCGGCCCGGACGCGACGGCCCATTCCGCCGGCCGGCCATCCGCCCGCCGCAGCTTGTCGGGCCCAATGCACATTAACGCTTCGGTAATCATCGGCAGCCGATGCTCGCGAGGGGGCGCCCGGCCTGATTCAGCCGGCGCAGTGTCGGAACTATATATGAACACTCTCGATCAGATTGAAGTCGACATCACGGTTGAACTGGGCTCGGCCACCATGCCGATCCACCATCTGCTGCGCATGGGCCGTGGGGCCATCATCGAGCTCGATTCGACCGAGCATGATCCGCTCCGCATCTATGCCAACAACACGCTCGTCGCCCGCGGCGAGGTGAAAGTCGATGACGGCCATTTGTCGGTCGAAGTGACCGAAAAGATCTTCAAACTGGGCTGATCCGGCCGCTTTGCGCCGCGCGATTTAATCGCTTGCACCCCGCCGCGCGCATTGCTACACGCTCCCTCGCTTCGCCCCCGCGGCGTCGCTCCTACCACTGGCGTGCGGTCGTGGCGGAATTGGTAGACGCGCAGCGTTGAGGTCGCTGTGCCGCAAGGCGTGGAAGTTCGAGTCTTCTCGACCGCACCATCTCCCTGGCTTGGCCGGACCACCGGCACTGGGTTGCTCTGATGCCTCCCACCGTGCTTGCCGCGACAATTCATGATCCTACCGGGCGCCTGGTTGAGGCGGTGCCGTCGCTGGCGGCGCGGTTTGGTGAGGCGTTTGCGGGCGTTGTCTGCAATATCTCCGACCAGACGCATCCCGAGGTCGTCCGGCTGGCGCGCGGGCTTGGCCCGGTGATGCTGCATCCGACCGGGCTTGCGACCGTCGGGCGCGCGCGGCGGGAAGCCGTAGCGCTGGCGCTCGAGCAGGGAGCGCCGCAGCTGCTTTACTCCGATTTCGACCATCTGTGCCGCTGGCTCGAGGGCGATCCTGGCGAACTGGCGGCGCTGCTCTCGGGCCAGCCCGGGGTCGACGTCCTCATCATCGGGCGCTCGGCGCGCGCCTTTGCTGCCGAACCGGCGCGGCTGCGCGAGACCGAGGCGCTGGTCAACCGCGTCTACGCCATGATGACGGGCCGGGCCGCTGACCTGATGTTTGCCGTCCGCCGCCTGTCGCGGCCCGCGGCTGCGGCGATCGTCGCGCAGTCGCAGGTCGACACCCTCGCCAGCGATGCCGACTGGCCGCTGCTCGCCGAGCGGCTGGGGTTCAGCATCGGCACCGCCGCTTCCGACGCCCTCTACTACCGCACCATGGACGAGTATGGCGCGCCCGCCGACAGTGGCGACGGCGACCCCGGCAACTGGATCGCGCGCCTCGAATTCGCCGCGCTCCACGCCGGCGCCATGCGGGCCTATCTGGCGGACCGCTGACGGCCGGGTGTCGGCCAAATGCGACCATCATTTCGTCGCCCGGCGGCGCTAGGCAAGGAGCCTGATGAGGGATTCTGTTAACGTTGTCACAATGAGCTTGGACGCCGCGGACGATTCGTACAGGGTTTTGCCGTGATCCGTGTGCCTGCGTCCCCCGTCGACTCGCCGCTTCTTGCCGTCATCGTCCTCAGCCTCGGTGCGCCTCCCGAACTCACGGACGCCGTTCGATCGCTGCTCGCGCAGGACGCCCCGGCCGAGCTGATCGTCGTCAATTCGGGCGGCGGCGACTCGGCGGCGCGCCTGCCAGCCGGCGGACAGGGGATCCGTCTGATCTCGGTCGACGAGGTCCTCTGGCCCGGCGCCGCGCGCAACCTCGGCATCGGCGCAAGCCGGGCCCCGTTCGTGGCCTTCCTCGCTTCCGACTGCATCGCCGAGCCGGGGTGGGTGGCCGCCCGCATCGACTATCACCTCCAGGGCGCCAGCATGGTCGCCAGCGCCGTGGTCAACGCCCAGCGCGGCAACGTCGCCGCAGCCCTCTCGCATTTGCTGACCTATGCCGGCCGCGACCCGGACATCCACCCCGATCGCGCGGCTCCCTATGGAGCCAGCTATGCCCGCTGGCTGTTCGAGGTGCACGGCCCGTTCCGCGAGGACCTGCGCGTCGGCGAGGACACCGAGTTCCGCCTGCGCCTCGAGGCGTTCCACACGCCCGTCTGGGGCCCGAAGGTGCGCACGGTGCACCGCAATCCCGCGTCCCTCCTGGCGCTCCTCCGCGACCGCTATGTCCGCGGTCGCCGGCAGGGCCAATACTGGCCGCTGCAGCGCCGGGGCGGGCTCGTGCAACGGCTGCGTCGCGGCATGCGCGCGGCCGAGGCCGACCTGTCGATCTTGCCGGCATCGGCATGGCCGTTCGTGCGGCTGCCGCGCCTCCAGCTCGGCGCCGCGCTGTTCGCCTACGAACTGGGCTACCGATCAGGACGGCGGCAAAGCGCAGGCGGGCAGGGGCCCGAAATGCTGGCGCTGGCCCACATGATGGCCCGGCGCTGGCCCAAGGCCCTCGACGCCCTGCGCACGGCAGGCCAGCGGCCGGAGGGCGAATTGGTGCGCCCGGAGCCGACCCTCTATGCCGTGATCTGCAGCAGCCACATGGGGGCGGTCGCCGAGGCGCGGCGGCTCGCATCGGCCGCGGTCGGGCAATGGCCCGACCATCGCGGCCTGTCGCTCCACAACGCGCGGCTGGCGCCTCCGGATGGGCAAGCCGCGCTCGCCGCATGGGACGGCCACATCGCCCGCTTTGGCTCCGATCACGACGCGCTCGCTGGCCGCGTGGCGGCGTTGCTACAGCTCGACCGCCTGGATCACGCGCGGGCGGGCTGCGACGCGCTCGAGGCCGCCTATCCCTATTCGGCCGCCGGCGCCTGGGCACGCGTCGATATCGCCCTCGCGGCGCGCGAGTGGGACGAGGCGCTGGCTGCACTCGACGCCCTTCACGCGCGCTTCGGTCAGCCAGCCGCACTCGAGCGGAAGCTCACCCTGCTCGCTGCCCTCGATCGGCCCGAGGCGGCCGCGCGGGCCGGCGGCGCGCTCGCACAGGTCGATCTCGATGGCTATCTGCGTGCCGCGCCGCTTCTGGCGCGTGTCCAGGGTGCGCCCGGGCTGCTCGCCGAGCTTGCCGGCCGTCACGCGCCGCGCATCGCCGCCTCCGATGCCCTGCTCGCGCGTTATGTGGGCGCGCTCAACAGCAATGGCGCCGCCGACGCCGCGCTGGCGCTTGTCGAGGGCACCCGCCTCGGGCCGGACCAGCGGCGCCCGCTCCGCCTGTCCAGTCTGCTGACGGCAGGGCGCCACGCCGAGGCGTGGGAGCTGTTCAAGCGCGGCAACCGCAGCATTGCGCCCTATGGCGTCGCCACCTTCTCCGCACTGCTGGCCGCGGGGCTCGTCGTCGGCGACGACGAGACGGTTGCCCGGCTGGTTGAGCGGGCATCGGCGTCGGCGCGGCCGGACCTTGCCGGCGAGGCGGCGCTCCAGCGCCGGCGCCTCAGCGATCTCGCGGCGCTGCGCTCGCAGCTGCCGTCGCCGGCGGCGGAGCCTGTCGCGATCGCGGCATCGGCCGGCGAGCCGCAGCGCCTCCTCACGCAGCTTCGCGCGACGCATCCTCGTGCCTTCACCGATCCCACCTTTTGCCTCGACGATGCCCTCGAGGTCGCGGCGGCCATCGCCACCGCAGCGGACCGCCGCAAGCCCCTGTCACTGATCCGCCTGGGGGACGGGGAGGGCACGCTGCTGCCCTACCGCCCCGAACTGCAGGCCTTCGCCCCGATCGACCGGCGGTCCACCGCGGTCGTCTGGTGGGGCGCCGACGCCCGCGCGCTCGACGTCGCCCCTATCGCCCGGATGCTCGAAGCCGCCGTGCGGGACGCGGACATCCTGGGCGTTCCCGATCGTCACCGGCTGCCGCACGCCGGCTCCGCCGTTGCCGGCGATGGTCTCGACGGCGCCGCCAAGAACGCGCGCGGCCTGCTCGCTGTGCTCGATTTCGCCCTCGCCAGCGTGGCGCCGGACACGCTGCTCACCTCCTGCCACGTGCATCAGTCCCTCAGCAGTTGGGGCCTCTGGGACGTCCTGCTGCCGCGCCTCGGGCCGCTGTCCCTCGTCACCTGTCATGGGGAGCTGGCCCCGGCCCTCGCGGCGCGGTTCGGCGCGACGATCGGCACGGTGCATCTCGTGCCTCCCGAGCGCAAGCATGCTGGCCGCTTCGCCTCGCAGGTCGGCGGCCGGCATTATCCGGAGCGGTTCGAGCAATTGCGGCACGAGTTGCGGCGCACGGGTCCGGGGCAGGTGGTGCTCGTCGCGGCAGGCGTCCTCGGCAAGGTCTACTGCCAGTGGATCAAGGCCGCCGGCGGCGTTGCGATCGATGTGGGCAGCGCTGCCGACATGTGGGCCGGCTACTACACGCGCTCGACCGACGAGAATGCGAGCTATGCCGTCCTGCCGGGCGCGGTCGACGGCCTGCGCCGGCTCGCCCGCCACGATCCGCGCGCAGCCGCCATCGTCGGCTAGGTGTCGAAGCTATGAAGGTTGTTCATTCGGAGAGGGACTGAGAAGCTGGGGTTGCGAAGCCAACCAGCCTTCAGCGGAGCTCCCCGAATGAACGTCCACAAGAATGCGCGCCTGACGCCTGCAGGTCG
>Ga0066256_1000706_pt1 | contig 57445 bp, 52 predicted proteins | sample ThiBio_1000_biof_FD_87107 | JGI IMG/M metagenome (GOLD analysis project Ga0066256, IMG submission 87107) | Wastewater bioreactor microbial communities from Cape Town, South Africa - Thiocy_expt_1000_biof (version 2) | ecosystem: Engineered > Bioreactor > Thiocyanate-remediating >... | reverse complement strand
TGCCAGCGTCAGGCACCAGCGCGATGCCGGCGAAGGGTTCGTAGAAATAGGCCGAGCGCGTCGCCACCACGATATCGCCCGCCAGCGCGATACCGACCGCAGCGCCCGCGCAGGCGCCGTTGACGGCGCAGATGATCGGCAGGCGCGAGCGGACCATGGCGCGGACAAGCGGATTGAAATGCTCCTCCAGCACGCGATCGAGGGCTGGAGCGGTGTCTGGTGCCACGGTCGACAGGTCATAGCCGGAGCCGAAGGCCCGGCCTTCTCCCGTCAGCACGAGCGCGCGGATGGCGGGATCGTCTTCGCAAGCGGTGATGGCGGCGTACAATTCGTCGGCGGTGCGGTCGCGCATGGCGTTGAGCCGGTCCGGCCGCGCGATCGTGATGCGGGCTATCGACCCGGCAGTTTCCAGTCTGATGTCCTCGAAATCCGCCATCGACCTCTTCCTCCCGTCCTCCGGCGGCGGTGATGCGCTCTCAGAATCTGAACACGCCATAGCCCGGCTCGCCCAGCGGAGCATTGAGCGAGGCCGAGATCGCGATACCGAGCGCATTGCGCGTGTCGACGGGATCGACGATGCCATCGTCCCAAAGCTGCGATGTCGAATAGTAGGCCGAGAGCTGCTCCTGATAGGCCGCGCGGGTCTCTTCCCACAGCCGCTTCACCTCGACTTCGTCCACGCCGCCGCCATTGCGTTTCATCTGGTTGACCTTCACCTCGGCCAACGTATTGGCCGCCTGGTCACCGCCCATCACGCCGATCTGGTGGTTCGGCCAGGTAAAGAGGAAGCGCCCGTCGAAAGCGCGGCCGCACATGCCGTAGTTGCCGGCGCCGAAGGAGCCGTTGCACATGACGGTGAATTTCGGCACTCGCGAGCAGGACTGGGCCATGATCATCTTGGCGCCGTCCTTCGTGATGCCGCGCCGTTCGTATTCGCGACCGATCATGTAGCCGGTGATATTCTGCAGGAACACCAGCGGCGTATTGTTCTGGTTGCACAATTCTATGAAATGACCGCCCTTGAGCGAGGAATCGTTGAACAGCACGCCGTTGTTGGCCAACACGCCGACCTTGTAGCCCCAGATGTTGGCGAAGCCGCAGACCAGCGTCGTGCCGTAGCTGGGCTGATATTCGTGGAAGCGGCTGCCGTCGACGATGCGGGCGATGATCTCGCGCATGTCGAACTGCTTCTTGATGTCGTCGGGGATGATTCCGTAGATCTCCTGCGGATCGTAGGCTGGGTCTTCCGGCGCCTCCCGCTGACAGTCCCATTTCCGGGGGCGGTCCCATTGCGCGACGATCTCGCGACCGATGTGGATCGCCTCTTCCTCCGAGGCCGCCGGGTAGTCGCAGGTGCCTGAGATGCTGGTATGCATGTCGGCGCCACCCAGCTCCTCCACCGTGACCTCCTCGCCGGTGGCAGCCTTGACCAGAGGCGGCCCTCCGAGGAACACCGCGCCGGTGCCGCGGACGATGACGCTGTAGTCCGACAGGCCGGGGATGTAGGCGCCACCTGCCGTGCAATGGCCGAAGACGAGAGCGAGCTGCCTGACGCCCATCTTCGACAGGATCGACTGGTTCCTGAAGATACGACCAGCCATGTACTTGTCCGGAAACACTTCCGACTGAAGCTGCAGAAGGCCTCCGGCGGAATCGCACAGATGGATGACCGGCAGCCTGTTCTCCATTGCGATGTCGAGCGCACGAACGATCTTCTTGGCCGTCAGCGGGTACCACGCGCCGCCTTTCACCGTCGGGTCGTCGGCACGTATGAGGACTTCGCGGCCCGAGACGATGCCGATACCGACGATGGAACTGGCGGAGGGCGACTCGCCGCCATAGGCCATGTTTGCCGCGAGCGACGACAGTTCGAGGAAAGGGGTGCCGGGATCGAGCAGTTTCTCTATCCGCTCGCGTGGACGCATCTTGCCCTGTCTGGCGAGCCGGTCGAGGTCGCGCTGCGGGCGCGCATGGCGGGCTGCGTCCTGCCGTTGCCTGAATTCGGCGATGAGACTGCGGTTATGCGCGTCGTAAGCGCGGAACTCGGCCGACGCAGTGCTGACCATGGACTGGAGCTTACGCATCGGTCAGGCGGCCTCTGTCTGCGGCTCGAGCGTGGCAATCACCTCGTCCTTCTCGAAGGTCTCGCCCTCCGTCCGGTAAATGCGGGCGACCACGCCGTCGCGCGGAGCAGGCAGTGCGGTCTGGAGCTTCATGCTCTCGATGGTGATCAGCGGTTCGCCACGCAGGACGGTTTCGCCGGGGCGACGGTGGACCGAAACGACCGCGCCAGGCATTGGCGCCTTCAGCGCGTCCTGCGCACCGCCGGCCGCACCGCCGCCCGAATATGGATCGACTAAGGCGACGTCGAAGGTCCTGCCGTCAAGCCGAACTATCTGGCGGTCTCCGACCGCAGCGCGGGCGAAGGCGATTTCCAGCCCGCCGATCTCCATGGTTCCATGCCCGTCGCCGGGGCCGGGCGGCGCTGCGACTTCGAGTTCCTTGCCGTCGACGGTCAGGATGAGCGTCGGATGTCGCCGGGCGACGGTCACTTCGTGGAGTTCGCCATCGAGATGAAGCCTGAACCCCATGCTCAGTTTCTCCACTTGCCGATCGCCGCATGAGGCTCGGGCGTGCCGAACACGAGCCCCCGAACCTCGTGGAAGCCGAACGCTGCGGCGGCCAGCCCCTGCGCCCGCCGGTCCGCGTGAAGAGGTGTGGGCTCAAGCGCTGCTGCATGCTCCCTGACAAAGCCGGTGTGCAGGTCTCCCGCCCGAAAGGACCCGTGATCGAGCACACGGGCCAGATAGTCGATGTTGGTGGTGACACCGAGCAGGGTCAGAGACTTGCGCGCGGTGACCGAGCGGTCGGCCGCTTGCTGCCGATCGGAGCCGTACACTACGAGCTTGGCAACCATGGAATCGAAGTCGGTGGTGACTCTCTGCCCTCGATCCAGCGCGCTTTCGAAACGGAGCCATCGTTCGTCCGGCACGTCGAGGTACTGCACGACACCGGTTTCCGGCATGAAATCGCGACCGGGATCCTCTGCACAGATGCGGCATTCGAAGGCATGGCCCTCGGCCCGCACCTGCGACTGCTCCAGCGGGAGGCCCTTGCCCGCCGCGATCTCGATCTGGGCGCGGACGAGGTCGATGCCGGTGATCATTTCGGTGACCGGGTGCTCGACCTGCAGGCGTGTATTCATCTCAAGAAAGAAAAAGCGGCCGTCGGCGCCGAGAATGTACTCGACAGTGCCGGCATTCTTGTACCTGGCTGCAGACGCCAGGCGAACCGCCGACGCGCAGATCCGTTCCCGCAAGGCCAGATCGAGGCTCGAAGCGGGAGCTTCCTCAACGATCTTCTGGAAACGGCGCTGCACCGAGCATTCGCGCTCGAACAGATGGATGGCGCCGCCCGCGCCGTCACCGAGCACCTGAACCTCGATGTGGCGTGGTCGCTCGACGTAGGTTTCGGCATAGACGCGTCCATCGCCGAAATATCGCTCGGCCTCGCTCGAAGCTATGCGCGCCGCCTCCCGGAGTTCTCCCGTCGAGCGGACGGCGCTCATCCCCTTGCCGCCGCCGCCCGCCGCCGCCTTGATCAGCAGCGGAAACCCGATGGCCGCTGCCTCGCGGGCGAAGGCGTCGAGGTCATCGGTCGGCATGACAGATGGGGCGACGGCAACGCCGTTGGCTTCGGCGAAGTTCCGCGCGGAAATCTTGTCCCCCATCAGCGCGATTGTCGCTGCGTCCGGTCCAACGAAGGTGATGCCAGCCTCGGCCACGGCGGCAGCGAAGCGCGCATTCTCGGAAAGGAAGCCGTATCCGGGATGGATCGCGTCCGCGCCTGTCGCACGAGCGGCGGCGACGATCTGCTCGATATCGAGATGCGCCGCCCCCGGTGTGTTGCCGGTGACCTCGACCGCCTCTCCGGCCATGCGCACATGTCTGGCGGTCCTCTCCACGTGATGGTGGATGGCAACCGACGCAATGCCCATCCGTTCCAATGTGCGCATGACGCGGCATGCGATCTCGCCCCGATTGGCGACCAGGACCTTGCGGAAGAGCGCGGCGGTCATACGGCCTCGTCGCTCCAGGCTTCGAGCAGACCGCCCTTCGCGAGCCACGCGGCAGGGACTTCGACGGGGAAGTCCATCAGGATCTGCGCCAGCGCCTTGCCTTGTGGATCGTGGCGCAGCGAGGCGATGCCACCACCGCCCAAGCTTTCGAGAAGAAGAAAATTCAGACCGTTCAGGCCCGGCCAGTCGAAGCGCTCGACGCGGCCCCTGGCGAAATGCGCGAAATAGTCGCCGACGGCTTCGGCCGTGAGGCTGCGGCGGATCCAGGACAGGTATTCAGGCCTGCGGGCAAGCACGCCGATATTGCCGATGTCGCCCTTGTCGCCGCTGCGACCGTGAGCGAGCGCGATCAGAGGCACGGCGGCCCGTGGCCCGTCAGCTGCTTCATGCAGGTTCGGCACATGGGTTTGCGCCACCGCGGGCTCTTCGGCCACAATCCTTGCGTTGGGCAGGTGGGACACGACGGCATGGGTCTTGCCGTGGATCTCGAAGTTCACCGTCACGTCTGTCTTCGGTACGAGGAAGGAGAACAGCCGTACGACCGGCTGCGGTTCCGGCCGGCCGCCGGCGATGCCGGTCGTGCCCTGCGCCATCGCGGTGGCGGCGGGAAAGATTTCGCGGGCGAAGATCGCGAGCGCGTCACGGCTCGGGTGGCGCACTGCGATCTTGAGGATGACCTCCCGCGCAGCCATGGCACGCGACTGCGTGCCGTAGTTCGCCTCGCTGCCGAGGATCTCGAAGGAGGTTTCCGAAAAGCCATCGAAGCCGGCCGCATGCATCAGGCGTCCCGACCGGCGCAGGATGGCGGCCGCCGTGGCGCGGGCCTTGTCGGCCGCCTCGCGTCCGACGATCATCATGGTGATGCCGGCTCGATAGCCGTCGGCGTAAGTTCCACTCACCTTATAGCTGCCGGTCGGAGCCATGCCGTGGGCGCCGGAGACAAGAACGCGGTCCGGCCCGACTTGCTCGAGCCGGACCGCGCTCCAGTCGGCGGTCACGTCAGGGAGGATGTAGCGTGTTGGGTCGCCGACCTCGTAGACGATCTGCTCGGCCACGGTCGACGTGGTGACAAGACCGCCGGTGCCGGCAGGCTTGGTGACCACGAAGCTGCCGTCGGCCGCGCATTCGGCGATCGGAAAGCCCATGTCGTCCCAGCCGGTCACGTCGCGCCAGTCGGTGAAGATGCCACCCGTCGCCTGCGCGCCGCATTCGATCACGTGGCCTGCCAGGCTGCCAGCCGAGAGCAGGTCGTAGTCGGTCGGGCGCCAACCGAACTCGTGGATGAGCGGACCGAGAGCGAGCGCGGAATCCACAACGCGGCCGGCAACGACGATGTCGGCGCCTGCATCGAGCGCTGCGGCGATCGGGAAGGCGCCGAGATAGGCATTGACGCTCGCCAGTCGCTCAGGCATCGGCGCGGCGGAGAACATTTCCACCGTGCCGGCAGCGCGGTAGCGCTCGACGCGGGCGGCGAGATCGTCGCCATGCACGACGGCGACCTTCAGCTTCACGCCGGTCTCGGCCAGCGCCGCCAGCAGTGCGTCGCGGCAGGAGTCGGGGTTGACCCCGCCGGCATTGGTAACGACACGGATATTGCGTTGCGCAATCTCGCGTGCCAACGGCTTCATCACCATGGTCACGAAGTCGGTCGCATAGCCGAGGTCCGGCTGTTTCGCCTTCATGCGTGCCAGGATCGACATGGTGATCTCGGCCAGATAGTCCATCACCAGATAGTCGATGCCGCCCGAGCGGACGAGTTGGGCCGGTCCTTCCGGGCTGTCGCCCCAGAAGCCGGCGCCGCAGCCGATGCGCACGATCTTTCCGCTTGCCGTCATCGCGCCGTCCAGTTTGGGCTGCGTTTCTCGCTGAAGGCAGCGAAGCCCTCGCGAGCGTCGGCCGTGCGAGCCATGTTGGCGAGCATGAACTGCGCATATTCCAGCGCGCCATCGGTCGACATTTCACGGATCTTGGCCAGAGCCTGTTTGCCAAGGCGGATGCCGGTCGGCGACTTGTCGATGATGCGAGACAGCAGCCAGTCGGTCCTGGAATCGAGCTCGGCAGCCGGCACGGCATAGCTGACGATGTTGTCAGCCGCCGCTTCGCGGGCGGTGATCGGCTCGCCGGTGATGCAGAGTTCCATCATGCGACGGTAGGGGATCGTACGCAGCAGATAGGGCAGGATCATCATCGGGAAGAGCCCGACCTTCACCTCCGTCACGCCGATGAGGGCATCCTCGCGCGCAACAGCGAGATCACAGGCACAAACCAGGCCGAAGCCGCCGGCAAGCGCGTGGCCGTTGATGCGGGCTATCAGTGGCAGGCGGCAGGCATCCATGCGCCGCAGCAGCCGCGCCACATAGTGACGCGGGTCGGCTTCGTCGATCGTGAACGGCGTTCCGTCAGCCTGTAGTTGCAGGTCGCCCCCAGCGCAGAAGGCCCTCTCGCCAGTACCGGTGAGGACGACTGCACGAATGGCGCTGTCGGCTTCGGCGGCGTCGAGCGCGGCATGAATACCCCGGGCGACCTGCTCGTTGAGGGCGTTGCGCCGCTCCTCGCGATTGATGCTGGCCCACAGGACTGCGCCCCGGCGCTCTACGATCACGGGCTCCGTCACTGTCTCTCCCTCAGGCGGAATTGCGAACCACCGATATAAATGATTTCAGTTCATCAGCCTTGTCAACCACAGATCGGCGATCGCAAGCTGAAAGGGGCGTTATAGGCTATGCTCCTCGCTCGAAAGCTGTCTGTATTGACAAGAGGCCTTCACTCGGATGATGAAGTCACTTCATTAGACGGTCGTGGCACACGCCTCGCGGGGTCGGCCTCAAGGGAGGATGCAATGCATGACATTGCGGCGCGCAACGGAAAGCCTGCGCTGTTCGATCTCGATTCCGACCAGCGGATGATCCTCGACAATGCCGATCGGTTTGCCCGCAACGAACTCCATGGGCTTTCGGAGCGGATGGACAATGAGGAGTGGTGGCCGAACGACGCCTTTCGGAAGATCGGCGAAAACGGCCTGTTCGGGATAACGATTCCGGAGGAATATGGCGGCGCGGGGCTGGACCTCATGGCGGCCGGCCTCGTGCTGCAGGGATTGTCTCGCTGGAACCATGCGATGGCGCTCGCCTGGGTGGCACACGACAATCTCTGCGCCAACAACATCTATCGCAATGGAACCGAGGCGCAGCGGCGCAGGTATCTTCCCGATCTCTGCGCGGGCCGGAGCATCGGCGCGCTAGGGCTGACCGAGCCCGGGGCCGGCTCCGATGCCCTTGGCTCGATGCGTACGATCGCGCGTCGCGACGGTGATCATTACGTGCTCAACGGCTCGAAAATCTTCATCACCAACGGGCCTGTGGCCGATGTCCTCCTGGTCTATGCCAAGACCGACCGCGCCCGCGGCGCCCACGGCATCTCGGCTTTCATCGTAGAGAAGAGCTTTCCCGGCTTCAGCGTCGCGCAGAAGCTCGAGAAGATGGGCTATCGCGGCAGCCAGACCGGCGAACTGCTGTTCGAGGATTGCCGGGTACCAGCCGAGAACCTCGTCGGAGGAGAGCACCGAGGGGTGTCGGTCGTGATGAGCGGGCTCGACCTCGAGCGCGCGATGATCGCGCCGCTCTGCCTCGGCATCGCAGAGCGGGCGTTGGAATTGTCGATCGACTATGCCCGGACGCGCAGGCAGTTCGGCAAGCCGATCGGCTCTTTCCAGATGGTGCAGTCGATGCTGGCGGACATGTATCTAGTCGGCGAAGGAGGGCGTGGCGACATTCATATGCTGACGGCGGCGGCGGTCATGCATGCCGCCGATTCCGTGCATGCCGTACTGGACAAGGCCATGCAGATCCACGGCGGATCCGGCTACATATGGGAATCGGAGATCAATCGTCTCTACCGCTCGATCAAGCTGATGGAGATCGGCGCCGGCACCACGGAGGTCCGCAAGATGATCATCGCGGGCGAGCTTCTCAAGGGGATGCGTGTGGATGAGTGAGCAGGGCGGAGCGCATGCCGGCCTCGATGATGCCGCGCTGGCTTGCCGGCCGACCGTCTATGCGCCTGGGTTGCTCGATGGACAGGTGGTGGTCGTGTCGGGTGGTGCCGGCGGCATCGGTCGGGCTGCTGCGTGGCTGTTTGCCCGGCTCGGCGCACATGTGGTGATTTCCGGTCGCAGCGAGGAAAAGGTGTCCGGGATCGTTGCTGCGCTTTTGGGCCATGGGCTGAAAGCGAGCGGCTGGCCACTGGACATCCGTGTACCGGAGCAAGTCGCGTCCTTCTTCGACCGCGTCTGGTCCGAACTCGGACAGCTCGACCTCCTCGTCAACAGTGCCGGCGGGCAGTTCCCGCAAGCGGCGATCGATTTTTCGGTCAAGGGCTGGAACGCCGTCATCGATACCAACCTCAACGGCACCTGGCACATGATGCAGTCGGCCGCGCGCCACTGGCGCGACGCCAGCCGGCCCGGCAGCATCGTCAACATCGTGGTCGTCACCACGCACGGCCTTTATGGAGTGGCCCACTCCATAGCAGCTCGCGCCGGCGTGATCGGGCTGACGCGGGCGGTGGCTGTCGAATGGGCGCCGCTCGGCGTCCGCGTCAACTGCATCGCCCCCGGTGCGGTGAAGACCGCTGGATGGAAGGTCTATTCGCCCGAGGTACGCGAGACCTACCGGAACTCCAATCCGATGATGCGAGCGGGCGATGCATGGGAGATCGCAGAGGCTTGCGTCTATCTCGGAGGGCCGGCGGCCAGTTTCATCACCGGTGAATTGCTGACCGTCGATGGCGGCGGTCAGCTCTGGGGCGAAACCTGGACGACCGGGAAGCCTGATTACTTCAGGACGTGACCCGACCGGAGTGCTATTTGAACAAAGCTGCCGAGACGAATTTCATGTAGGCATCGACGACGAAGTCAGGCGGCCGCGTGACGCGGCCGTCGACGAAGCAGAAGCGCTCGCTGAGATATTCGCGCGAGGCGAGCAGCATCTGCGTTGCGACTTCGATCTCATCAGGATCGGTGACCCGGAGGTTGCCGCGCTCGAGTTCGTATCGCATCGCGCGGCGATAGCTTTCGGTCTGCTGCTGCAGATGTCGGTGGAAGCCCTCGGGTGCCTGAACGCGGCCCTCGCTGAGCATCTTGAACAGATGGGGCGCGTCGCCAAGAAACTCGAAGAACGCCGAGATGCGAGCGCGCTCGCGGGCGGTGGCGCTGTCTTCCGCAGTCAGCACGCGCTCCCTGACGTGCAGGTGGAGTTGCCGGCTGATGGCGGGCAAGAGCTGGTCGAGCAGGTCCTGCCGCGACTCGAAATAGTTGTAGAAGGTACCCGAGGCGACGCCGGCGTGCTCCGTTACCCGGGCGACCGAGGCGCCCGCATAGCCATATTCGCCGACGGTCGCGATGGCGGCCTCGAACAGTCGTGCACGTGTCGCTTCGACCTTCTCCGCGCGCTTGAGCCGCCGCGACGGTCCTCCGTCGACGTCTCGATTGCTGGCGGGAAGACTGTCCGGGATGTCCATTTCGGGAAAACGCTAGAGAGCCGCCAAGGGGATGTCAAACGAAGGGGCCCCGCAAGGCTCTAATGCGATTGAGGCGGCGGGGGCGCCGCAACAGCGGCCTTGTATCCTAAGTTTACGCGCATCCCTTCGCTAAATATGAATTATGAATCATGATTCATATTTGTTGACTTGTCGATGTCTGGTCTGCATTGTTCGCCTATGATGATGGCATATAAGGCACAGGCGGAAATCATCTCCCCATCTGCCGGGCAGGCGCGAAGCTTCGATCCCTATGACGGCGAGACGGTGCGGGAACGCCTGTCGAGCCATTTGCGTCGCGAAGTCGACGCCTCCTTCGAGATCGGACCGCTGCGGCGCTACACGGTCGGGTTTTCGTGGGTCACCTACGGGTTTCGCGCGACGTGGCGGGAGAACGGACGCTCGGTCGAGCGCGATCTCATCCTGCGCGCGGGGCCGCCCCGCGGGATCTTTGCGCCTTACCGGGCCTCGCCCGAATTCACAGCGCTGGGGGCGCTGGCGGGCAGCGGTGTTCCCGTGCCGCGCGTGTACTGGTTCAGCGACGACAGCGCGGCGATCGGCGCGCCCTTCTTCGTTTGCGATCTCGTGCCGGGCGAGGCGCCGATCCCATGGACGCGGGATGGCGGCCCGGCCTTCGATGACGCGCGCCGGGAAGGCCTCGGCGGACAATTCGTCGCGGCGCTTGCCGCGCTTCACCGTTTCAAGTGGGAGGGCACGCCGGCCGCGGCCATCGGCGGCAGCATGGATGCTACCCGAGCCGCAATTGGCGAGGTCACGCGCTGGGCGGGGCTTCTTGCGATGGGGTCGCCGCGGCGGATTCCGATGCTCGAGATCGCGGCTCGTTGGTTGCGTCGCAACGCGCCCTCGGCGCGACGCATCTCCATCGTGCACGGCGACTACCGGATCGGCAATTTCCTCGAGGCGGAAGGCAGGATCACCGCCATTCTCGACTGGGAGCTGGTTCATCTCGGCGATCCGGCCGAGGACGTCGGGTGGATTTGCCTGCAGGCCTGGCGCGGCCGCTCCCCATACATGTGCCATTTCTTCACGCGAGAAGAGTTGCGCGACCGCTACGCCCTCCTCAGCGGCATCGAGATGAGCTTGGCGGACATGGCTTACTGGGAGGCGTTCGGCGCATACAAACTTGCCGTCATGCATTTCGGAGCGGTCCACTGCTTCGAGGAGCGTGGCTTCGACGACCTGCGCATGGCGGGCATGGGCTTACAGATCCCGCGCGTGCTGCTGCAGGTGGAGTCGGCGATGGAGCGGGCCGCATGAACATGTCGCTCGACAGGTTGCTGGAAGCGATGATGGCGACGCTGCGGACCGACGTGATCCCGCATGTCGGCGACCCCTATGCGCGCGGCCAGGCGATTGGCGTCGTCGATCTGCTCAACAATATCGGAGCCCGCATCGAATGGGCCCGAGCACCGATCGCCGAGGCGGTCGAGGAGAAGCGCCGACTGCTGCGCGAAGCGGGAGTGGCCCTGCCTGCCGCCAGAGATGAGCCGGTGGCGGGGACAACCGCTGACCTGCTCGCACAAAGGGACCAGTTGGACATGCTCATCTGCGAAAAGCTCGAAAGCCTATCGGCAAGGGATGACGCCCATGCTCGCCAGGCTTTGGCGTGCCTTTGCCAGCATGCGCATGACGAACTGACGCTGCAGATGCAGTTCGTGCGCAAGCCGCTCTTTGCCGAGATCGCGAGCGGGGGCGGCGCGGACAGGTCTTCCGGGCGCTAGACGACTACGGGGAGGAGGGACGGTCATGGACACGTATCTCGATCCGCGCATGCCCGAGCCAGAGGCATGCGTCCAGAGATACATGCTGGAGAAGTGGGCGTCCGTCCGGCCCGACAAGGTCTTCGCCATGTTTCCCGACGGCACGACTTGGACCTATGCGGAGACGCGACGGACCGCGATCAGGACGGCGAACGCGCTGCGCCGGCTCGGCGTGCGGCAAGGCGAGCGCGTGATGGCCTGGCTGCCAAACAGCGCCGACTGCCTGCGGCTGTGGTTCGGGCTCAACTATCTCGGTGCGGCATTCGTGCCGCTCAACCTCGCCTACAGGGGCAATCTGCTCGCGCATGCGCTCGGCCTTTCGGAGGCGCGGCTGGGCGTGGTGCATGCCGACCTCCACCTGCGGCTCGGCGAGACCGACCGCAAGGCGCTGAAGGAGATCGTGGTGCTGGGCGGCGAGGGCATGCCGGTGGACGGGCTGACCGTGCATCAGTCGGATGCGCTCGACTGCGCCGACGAGACGCCGCCGCCGCTCGAGCGAGCAATCATGCCGTGGGATCTGCAGTCGATCATCTTCACCTCGGGCACAACGGGGCCGTCGAAGGGGGTGATGTCTTCCTATCTCCATCTCTACAACATGGCGGTCTCGGCGCCTTTCCTCGACGGCGACGACCGCTACATGATCAACCTGCCCATGTTTCATTCCGGCGGAGTGATGCCGGTCACCGCCATGCTCATCCATGGCGGCTCGATCGCGATGGTGGATGCCTTCAACACTGAGCAGTTCTGGCCGACGGTTCGCAGGATGGGCATCACCACGTCGATCCTGCTCGGCGTGATGGGCGGCTTCCTGCTGAAGCGGCCGCCGGACCCGAACGACCGCAACCACACGCTGCGGACCTGCACCTATGTCCCGCTGAACGACACCGCGCCGCAGTTCCATGCCCGGTTCGGCACCGACATCCATACTCACTTCAATATGACCGAGATCTCGATGCCGCTGGTGTCGGAGGCCAATCCGGGCACGCTGGGAAGTGCTGGCAAGCCGCGCGCGGGTGTCGACGTGCGGATCGTCGACGGCAACGATTGCGAGGTGCCGGTCGGCGCGGTCGGCGAACTCGTGGTGCGTACGGACTGTCCTTGGGCGATGAGCCATGGCTATGCCGGCAATGCCGAGGCCACTGCCGCGGCCTGGCGGAACGGCTGGTTCCATACCGGCGACGGCTTCCGCCGCGACGAAGTCGGCAATTTCTTCTTCGTCGACCGCCTGAAGGATGCGATCCGCCGCCGCGGCGAGAACATCTCATCCTTCGAGGTCGAATCGGAGGTCTTCGAGCACCCCGCGATCCGCGAGGTCGCGGTCATCGGGGTGAAGAGTGAGATCGCAGAGGACGAGGTGATGGCTGTGGTGGCACTGAAGGACGGCACGGGGTTCGATCCAGCCGAACTGATCGCCTTCCTGCGGCCGCGCATGGCCCACTTCATGATCCCCCGTTACGTGCGAGTGGTGGAGACGCTGCCGCGAACACCTACGTCCAAGATCGAGAAAGCGAAGCTGCGCGGTGAAGGGATCACCGTCGACACGTGGGACCGGGATAGGGCGGGCATCGTCGTAAAGCGCGAGAAGATCGGGCAGGGCCGCGCCTGACGCCGGCCTTTCGGACTGGGGGTGCACATGCTGGCTGAATTGTCGGGGCGCGCGCTGGAGCTGGAGGAGCGCCTCCAGATTTTCATGGAGGAGCACGTTTATCCCAACGAACGCGCGCTGCTGGCGCCGCCGCGGGAAGCCGAGCGCTGGGCGCCTCGCCCGCTCGCCGAGGAACTCACGCGCAAGGCGCGCACGGCGGGCTTGTGGAATCTGTTCTACAACCACGGGCCCGAAGGGCATGGGCTGTCCAACTATGAGTACGCGCATCTTTGCGAGGTGCTCGGGCGTTCGCTCGCCGCGCCGGAAATCTTCAACTGCAATGCGCCCGACGTCGGCAATATGGAGATTCTTGCCACCTATGGGACGGACGAGCAGAAGGAGCGCTGGCTGAAGCCGTTGCTGGCGGGGGACATCCGCTCATGCTTCGCCATGACCGAGCCGCAGGTGGCATCGTCCGACGCTACCAATATCGAGACCCGGATCGAGCGCGGTGGTAACTCCTATATCGTCAACGGTCGCAAGTGGTGGGTGACGGGCGCGCCATCGCAGCGCTGCAAGGTTGCGATCGTGATGGGCAAGAGCGACATCACGGCGCCAAGGCATAGGCAGCAGTCGATGATCCTCGTGCCGATGGACGCGCCGGGCGTGACCGTCGAGCGCGCACTCTCAGTCTATGGCTACGAGCACGCTCCACTGGGTCATGGCGAGATGATGTTCGATCATGTCCGCGTGCCGGCCGCCAACATGCTGCTCGGGGAGGGGCGGGGTTTCGAGATCGCGCAGGGTCGGCTCGGGCCCGGTCGCATTCATCACTGCATGCGCTTCATCGGCTTGGCCGAGCGGGCGCTCGAGATCATGTGCGCCCGCGCCAAGTCGCGCACGGCCTTCGGCTCGACGCTGGCCGAGATGGGGGCCGTGCGCCAGGCTATCGGCCAGTCGCGCTGCGACATCGAACTGGCCCGTCTCATCACGCTGAAGGCTGCGTGGATGATGGACACGGTCGGCAACAAGGCGGCGCGCAACGAGATCGCAGTCGCCAAGATCACTGTGCCGACCATGGCCGGTGCGGTCATCGACCGGGCAATTCAGGTCCATGGCGGCGGCGGGCTGTCTGCGGATTTCTTCCTTGCGGAGGCTTTCGCCGAGACGCGCTTCCTGCGGATCGGCGATGGACCCGACGAGGTTCACCGAGAGGCGCTGGCCAAGGCGGAACTTGCCGGTCTTTCCTGAAAAGTGGCGTGATTGAGGAGCCGCAGGCATGAGACCGCTCGAAATAGGCATGTCCGCTCTGTCGCAGGGACGCACGATCGGCGAAGGAGACGTCAACCTGTTCGCTGGGCTGGTCGGTGACTTCACTCCGATCCATGTCGACGATGCTTTCGCGAAGGCTTCGCCGCACGGCGCCCGCGTCGCGCACGGGCCGCTGACCATGGCGACCGCCATAGGCATGGCAACGCATACCGGCATGTTCGGGGAGCGCGTGATCGGCCTCGTCAACATAGGCTGGGATTTCCACGGCGTCGTCAGGTTGGGCGACACGATCCGGGCGCGCGTAACAGTGGAGGCGTTGCGTCCGACATCCAAGCCCGGCCGCAGCCTCGCGACCTACGGGTTCGAGGTGCTGAACCAACGCGACGAGACGGTCCAGCGCGGCCGCATGATGGTCATCGTCAAGGCAGACTGACGATTTGACGGGAGCTTGCGATGGACAGATTCGTGATGCGGCCGGAGGACGAGTTCATGCACCGGCCAGATGCGGTGAACTTCAACGAGAGCGTCTATACGAACGCTTTCGACGTGGGCTCGCCCGTGGGCGGCTGGATGCGGCTCGGCAACAGGGTCAACGAAGGTCACGCAGAACTCTCGATATGCCTGTATCTTCCCGACGGGCGCATCGCCTGCCAGTTCCGGCGGCCGGCGATCGCCGGCAACGACCGGTTCGAGGCGGGCGGCCTCCGCTATTCGGTCGCGGAGCCGCTGCGCAAGGTCTCGATGGCTTTCGATGGAGACCTGATCGTTCTGGACGATCCGGAGGCACTGCGCGATCCGAAATCCTTGTTCGCGACCGCGCCGCGTCTGCCCGGTCGGGTGTCCTGGACGCTGGAAGCGGAATCTCCGATACACGGCGGCCTGCCGGCGGGTGACGGCATCCAGACCATGTATGGCCGGGATTTCTCGCTCGGCCACTTCAACCAGCACGGCCGGGCGCGCGGCGAGATCCGTATCGGTAGCGAGAGTTGGCCCATTGACGGGCATGGTTGGCGCGATCACTCGTGGGGGTCACGCTACTGGCAAGCGATCTGGTTCTATCGTCTCTTCATTGCTAATTTCCCGGATGGCGACGGGCTGATGCTGCTGAAGATCGCCGACCGTGCCGGCCGCGTGCGTCGCGAAGGCGTGCTTCTGGTCGATGGCCTCTACGAGGAGATCCTCGACCTCGAAGTATCGACCGAATGGACGGCGAAACAGGATCCGGCCATGGTGCGGCTCGGTGTGATGACCAGCCGGCGCAAGGCTTCGGTCACCGGCGAGGTGCTGCGCCTTGCTCCCCTTCGGAACCGGCGCGAAGCCGATGGCCGCACGCTGACATCACGCATCGCCGAATGCTTCACCCGCTTCGGCTGGGACGGAAGAAAAGGCTACGGCATCACCGAATATATAGAGCGGAGTGAGGATGGGCAGCTCGTCGGTTATCCCCTCTGAAGGTCTGATGAGGCAGGCGATGGGTCGTAAAGTGTCGCCGTTGTGATTCTCGAGAAGGCCTCGTTAGGACTACGAGAGCGGCGTCGCCGTCGGCTCCGACCAATCGCTCAGTACAAGAGATCGATGCGCGGACGGCTTCGAAGGGCAGGCAGGCATTCCTACAGCATCGCCACGATTTTCCCGGCCGTCAGCTTGGCTGAAAATGGATTCTGGCCGGTGACGAGGCGGCTGTCCGACGCCGGCGACGACCTCCTCCCATCAGGCGAAGCCGGTGACACGCTTGCCGGCCACCAGCGGCGTTCCGTCGCCGAGCCTGATGTTGAGGAGGTCGCAATAGCCGTGGCAGACCGACGCAACGATGCCGCCGCGCTCCCAGATGGTGCGGGCCAGCGCCTGCAAACCGGCATCGTCCGGGAAATCCCACGTCACCGCATTGGCCGCCCGTGAAATAGATCGCGTCGATTGCGCGGCGTCGATCTCGTCCTTCGGTACCGTTTCCTAGGCGTCCGCGATGCGGATACCATGTCAGGCGTTCCCGCTTCCGGTCCACGGGCGAGCGTCGGGGGCGAAGGAAAGAGGCAGATGCAGACAATCCTCGGCGCTTCCGGGCAGATCGGGCACGAGCTGGCAGTCCACCTCAGGCGCGACTTCACCGACGACATCCGCCTGGTGAGCAGGAACCCGAAGAAGGTGAACGACGGCGACCAACTGCACCGGGCGGACCTGCTCGACGCCGGGGACACGCTGCGGGCGGTCGAAGGCTCCGACATCGTCTACCTGACCGCCGGGCTGCCGATGGATACGCGGCTCTGGGTCGAGCAATGGCCGGCGATCATGAGGAACACGATCGCGGCCTGCGCCGCGCATGGCGCGCGGCTGGTGTTCTTCGACAACACCTACATGTATCCGCAGACCGCCGCGCCGCAGACGGAAGGCACCGCATTCCGTCCGCATGGCGAGAAGGGCCGCGTCCGCGCCGCGATCGCCACCGAACTGCTGGCGGCGATGGCGCAGGAGCGCGTCACCGCCATGATCTGCAGGGCGCCCGAATTCTACGGGCCGGGCAAGACCCAGAGCATCACCAACAGCGCCATCATCGAACCCCTGGTCCAAGGGAAGGCCGCGAGGGTGTTCCTGCGCGACGACACGCTGCGCAGCCTGATCTACACGCCGGACGCGAGCCGGGCCATGGCGCTCCTGGGCAACACGCCCGACGCCTACGGCCAGACCTGGCACCTGCCCTGCGACGACGACCGCCTGACCTACCGCGCGTTCATCGAGCTCGCTGCCGAGCAGTTCGGCACGGCTCCCCGATACCGGGTGCTCGAGCGCTGGCAGTTGCGGCTGGCGGGGCTGTTCAGCGGGACCATCCGCGATGCCGCCGAACTGCTGCCGCGCTACGAGAGCGACAACATCTTCGTCTCGGACAAGTTCAAGGCGCGGTTCCCGGACTTCCGCGTCACGACGTTCCGCGAAGGCCTGGCCTCCATCCGGGACGAGCATCTTGCCGCGAGCGGGAGCGCGGCTGGCAGGTGAGGGCGGGAATGCGCTCGTTTCGCGCCGGGAGGGGAAGGACGTTCGACGCCTGAGGGCCTGGCCGCGCTTCGATTGCGACCGTGTGCAGGCCTCCGGCTACAGCGACGCCGCCATCCTTTCGATCGCCTCGGCCAGGAGGGGGCGGGGACAACCGAAGTTCAGGCGGACGAACTGGCCGTAGGCGGCGCCGAAATCCGCGCCGGCGCTCAGGCCGACGCGGGCCTTGTGCAGGAAATGCTCGTGCGGGTCGGCAAGACCGAGGGCGGTGCAGTCGAGCCAGGCCAGGAAGGTCGCCTGCGGCTTCTCCATCCTGATGCCCGGCAGTTCGGAGCGCAGGGCCTCGACCAGCCAGTCGCGGTTGGACTGGAGATAGGCCAGCATCTCCGCTTTCCACCGGCCGCCGTCGCGGAAGGCGGCCAGTGCCGCCTCCAGCCCGAAGACGTTCACGCTGTCGACGAGGCCGAGCCGCGCGCCGTCGAAGCGCTCGCGCAGCACCCTGTTCGGAACGATCGCGAAGGCGGCCTTCAGGCCGGCTATGTTGTAGGTCTTGGCCGCCGACATCAGCGTTATCGTGCGCTGCTCCACCGAGCTGTCGAGGGACGCGATCGGGACGTGCCGGTTGCCGTCGAACAGGAGCTCGCAATGGATTTCGTCGGAAATGATCGGGCGGTCGCCCGTGGCGGCGGCGAGGTCGGCCAGCTCCGAACGGCCGTAGACCTTGCCGGTGGGGTTGTGCGGGTTGCACAAAAGCACGGCGTCGGCGCGCGCCAGCGCGGCCGTCTGGTCGGCGAAGGGGACGTCGACCGGCAGGTGCACGGCCTGCAGGTTCCAGTGCGCCGGCGCCTTGCGGATCGGCGCATAGATCGGCGACTGGATGGCGAGCGCCTGGCCGGGCTCCAGCAATGCCCTGATCGCCATGTTGAAGCCGGGCTCGACGCCGGGCAGGAACACCACGTCCTCGGGCCGGATGGACCAGCCGTAATTCCGCGCCATGTCCTCCACGATCCGCTCGCGCAGCTCCGGCCGCGCGACGCAGTAGCCGAAGACCGGGTGCGCCAGCCGCTCGGCCAGCGCGGCGACGATCTCGGGTGCGGCCGCGAAATCCATGTCCGCGACCCAGAGCGGCAGCACGTCCCCGGGATACCTGCTCCATTTGGAGCTGCCGGTGCCGCGCCGGTCGATGACCTCGCCGAAGTCGCGGGCCATCAGAGACCCTTGATCGCGCCGCCGTCGACGCGGATCATGCCGCCGGTCACGTAGCTCGCCTGCCGGCTGGCGAGGAACGCGACGACCGCGCCGAACTCCTCGGGGCGGCCGTAGCGGCCGGCGGGGATCTCGGCCTCGGAGGCGGCGCGGACGTCGGCCGCGGACATGCCCGTCCGCGTCGACTTCACCTGGTCGAGCTCGCGCACGCGGTCGGTCTCGATGCGACCGGGCAGCACCATGTTGACGGTGACGCCGTATTTCGCCACTTCGCCCGCCAGCGTCTTCGACCAGCCGGCGATCGCGCCGCGCACGCCGTTCGAGAGCGCGAGGCCGGGGATGGGCTGCACCACGCCGGACGAGCCGACGGTGATGATGCGGCCCCAGCGCCGCTCGATCATCGCGGGCAGGAGCGCGTCGGTCAGGGAAAACAGCGAGGCGGCCATCGCCTCGAACGCCGCCGTCCAGTTGGCCGCGCTTTCGCCCTTGGCCGGCCCGGCCTTCGGCCCGCCGGTATTGTTCACCAGTATGTCGACGCCGCCGCGCGCCAGCACGGCCTCGGCGAGCGCGGCGACGGACCGCGGGTCGGCGAGGTCGACCGGAAACGTCGAGCTGCGCGAGGCGCCCAGCACCTCGACGCCCTCGGCCGCGAGTGCGGCGGCGATCGCGCCGCCCAGACCGCGGCTGGCGCCCAGGACGAGCGCGCGCTTTCCGCTGATGCCGAGATCCACTATCCGATCTCCCCGAGCCTTCTGGTCTGGCGCGCGATGAGGCGCTCGACCTCCTCGACGGCGCGCGGCGCGAGCTTCGCGCCCGGCCGCCGCTGCGTGTCGCCGGCGATCGCGCCGCGCCTGGCCAGTACATGCTTGCGGACGGCCAGGCCGATGCCCGGCTGCTGCTCGTAGCGCACCAGCGGCAGATAGGCGTCGAAGACGTCCTGGGCGCGGTCGAGGTCGCCGCCGGCGGCGAGGCGGACGACGTCCACCATCATCTCGGGATAGCCGAACCCGGTCATCGCGCCGTCGGCGCCGCGCGCCATCTCCTCGGGCAGGAACAGGCCGCCATTGCCGCACAGTATGCTGATGCGGCGACGACCCTTGGCCTCGGCCGCGCGCAATTCCGAGATCTTGGCGAGGCCGGGCCAGTCCTCGTGCTTGAGCATCACGACGGACGGGCAGGCCTCGACGATGCGGCCGATGACCGACGGCGCGATGGTGACGCCGGTCACCAGCGGGAAATCCTGAAGAACCACCGGTACGTCGGCCCCGAGCGTCTCCACGACCTGCGCGTAGTAGGCCGCGATCTGGTCGTCGGTCTTGAGGCTTCCGGGCGGGGCGACCATCACGCCGGCGGCGCCGAGGTCCATCACCGCCTTCGTCAGCTCGCCGATGGCGGCGAGGCCGGGCGCGGAGACGCCCACAACCACCGGCCGGCCGGAGGCGCGCGCGATGGTGCGGCGGGCGACCTCGACCGCCTCGGCCTGGGTGAGCTTCGGGGCCTCGCCCATCATGCCGAGGATGGTCAGCCCGTCGGCGCCCTTGTCGAAATAGAAGTCGACCATGGTGTCGACGCTGCGCATGTCGACGGCCATCGTCTCGGTGAAAGGCGTGACGGCTATCACGAAGACGCCCCGGCTTTCGGCATTTATCAGCGGCACTCTCGTTCTCCCGATCGTTTTTCCTGCGACTGGCCCGGCTTCAGAACCAGCGCGATGTCCCGCGCGCCACGTAGCGGCCGTCGCCGGCCTTATTGACGACATCGGCGCCGTCCCATGCAAGCCTGCCGCCGACATAGGTGCGCGCGACCTTGCAGTCGAAGACGGCGCCGTGGAACGGGCTCCACCTCAGCTCGTCATGCGCCTTGCCTTCGTCCCATTCGGCCGGCTCGGGCGACAGGACGACGAGATCGGCATCGGCGCCTGGCACGATCCCGCCCTTCCTCGGCCACAGGCCGAAGAACCTGGCGGGACGCGCCGACAGCATTTCCGCGGTGAGCCGCGCCGCGTCCAGGCCCCGCCGGGCGGCGCCCGTGAAGAAGGCGGGCAGCAGCGTCTCCAGCCCCGGCACGCCGGCGCCGGCGTCGAAGATCGAAGGGGTCAGCTTGTTGTCGACCGGCCAGCTCGAATGGTCGGAGCTGACGAAGGCGACGCGCTCCTCGACGACGGCCCGCCACAGGGCCTCGATCTGGCCGGGGCGGATCGGCGGGTTGACCTTCATCCGGGCGCCGAGCCTGGCGCCGTCGAGATCCGGGTCGAACCAGAGGTAGTGGATGCAGAGCTCGCCGGTCGCGCGGTAGCCGTCGCGCCGGTAGTTCTCCACCAGGTCGAAGCCGCGCCCGGAGGTGAGGTGGACGATGTGGGCGTGCGCCTCGCTCATCGCCCCGAGCTCGAGGAAGTGCGCCGTCGAGGCCTGCTCGGCCGCGAGCGGCCGGCTGGAGGAGTGGGCCTCGATGCCGTTGCGGCCGGCCTTCCTGGCCTGGGCCATGCGGGCGAGGACGATCTCCTGATCCTCGTTGTGGATGCCGACGGGCACGTCGCCGGGGGCAAGCGCCTCCATCAGGTCGAGGATCTGGTCCGCCGCGATGCGGGGAAACCGGGTCGGGCTGCTCTCGAAGCCGGAGACCTTGAACGCGGCGATGCCCGCCTCGATCAGGGGCAGGATGTCCGCGGTGGTCTGGCCCGGCATGATGGTGCCGTACAGCGCGACGTCGGCATGGGCATGCGCCGCGATCGCCGCCTTCTTCTCCTCCAGCCGCGCGACGGTGTTGAGCGGCGCGGGGTTGTCGTAGGGCATGTCGACGATGGTGGTCACGCCGCCGGCGACGGCCGAGCGCGTGGTGGATTCGATGCCGGGGAGGCCGCGGTAGCTGCCGGCATGCGTCTGGCCGTCGACGATGCCCGGCAGGACGTAGCCGGCGCCGGCGTCGAAGACCTGCGCGGCCGCAGGCGGCGCGCCTTCGCCCACGGCGGCGATCATGCCGTCCCGCATCGCCACCCAGCCCCGCTCGATCGTCGCGCCGGGGGTGACGACGGTGCCCAGAACCACTGTATCCATGTTCAACGCGCCCTCGTCCGGTAGGCCAGGCCGAGATTGGTGCAGGCGAGCGCGACGCCGGCCTGCACGGGGTCCACGATCGGCAGCCCGAGCTCGGCCTCCATGGCCTGCCGATAGGCGCCGAGACCGGCGCAGCCGAGGATGACGACGTCCGCGCCGTCCTCGTCGCGGGGAGGGCGGCCGGCCGGGGCAGGCGTGGCCGCCTCGGCGTGGGCCCTGAGTGGGGGGTTGGCCAGGTCGATCGACCGGTCGCGGGCCGGCGGGCCTGCCAGCCGCAGCGCCTTCAAATAGCGTAGGTGCCGGCCGATCGAGGACGGGCCGAGCGAGACGATGCCGAAGCGCCGCCCCAGGCCGAGCGCGGCCAGATAGGCCGATTCGGCGATGCCCGCGACCGGCCGGACGGTGGCCCGCCGCACGCGGTCGATTCCCGGATCGGAGAAACAGGCGACGACGAACGCGTCCGCATCGCTTTCGGCGACGGCCTCCTCCAGCAGCGGCACGACCATCTCCACATGCGCGTCGGTCTCGATGCCGGGTGGACCCTTCTCCAGCTCGACGCAGCGGATCTCGTGGCTGGTCATGCGCTTCACGACGCCGAGGCAGTCCTCCATCGACCGCGTGACGGAGGGCGAGCTGTTCGGATTTATGACGAGGATCGAGGCCAAGACGCACCGCTTTTAGATATTCCACGTAATATACTAATGGATACGCTGCGTCAAAGTGCTATGTCTGCCCTGGCACAAACGCAGGCCCCGGCGTGGTCGGTCCGAGCCCGCGCACGAAGGCGAAACATGGAGCAGGCATTGGATATTCCCAGCCCGGTCGGTCGCCGTCAGTCGCTGACGGAGCAGGCCTATGCGGAACTGCGGCGGCGCATCATCACGGGCCAGATGGCGCCCGGCCTGGAAATGTCGGAGCTGGAGCTCGCCGAGGAGCTCTCGATGAGCAAGACGCCGGTGCGCGAGGCGCTTGCCCGGCTCGGGCTGGAAGGGCTGGTCGAGGCGTTTCCCCGCCGCGGCTACCGGGTGACGGCGGTGACGGTCAAGGACATGAACGACCTGTTCGCCATCCGCTCGATGCTGGAGGGAACCGCCGCGTCCATGGCCACGGTGAACATGACCGACACGGAGCTCGACCGCCTGGAGGCGCTGGCCGACGCGAGCTACGTGCAGGGGCAGAACACGAGCGTGCAGAGTTTCGTCGAGACCAACGAGAACTTCCATTCCGCCATCGCGCAGGGATCCCGCAACCCGAGGCTCTACGGCCTCGTGATGAGCCATCTCGAGGAGTGCGCCCGCTTCTTCTACATGGGCGCGCAGATGCGCGACGTGAACCCGGAGACGCTGGCCGACCATCACCGCATCGTCGACGTGCTGCGCAGGCGCGATCCCGAGCAGGCGCGGCTGGCGATGGTCGAGCACAACGAGAACACGAGGCGCGGGCTGCTCAGCAAGCTGATCGAGCAGGGGAGCGCCGCGCTCACGCTGTGAGTCCCGTTCAGGCGGCGACCGGCAGGTCCTCGTCCCATACCTGCACGACGTGGCCGGGGCCGGCCTCGAAATAACGGCGCACGGGCGGCACGAAGTCCGGCGGGCGCACCGGGCTCTTGAGTTCGCCCGCGGGCACGGCGTTGCGCTGGTGGCGGCGGGCCGGGTCGGCGATCGGAACCGCCGCCATGAGCCGCTGGGTGTAGGGATCCCGCGGATCGCCGAAGACGGCGGCCCTCGGCCCCATCTCGACGATCTCGCCGAGATACATGACCGCAACCCGGTGGCTCACGCGCTCGACCACGGCCATGTCGTGCGAGATGAAGAGATAGCCGAGCTTGAGCCTGTCCTGCAGCTCCAGCATCAGGTTGATGACCTGCGCCTTCACCGACACGTCGAGCGCCGACACGGCCTCGTCGGCCACGATCAGGCTCGGGCTCAAGGCCAGCGCGCGGGCGATCGCGACCCGCTGGCGCTGGCCGCCGGAGAATTCGTGCGGAAAGCGGCCCGCCATGTCGGCCGCGAGCCCGACCCGTTCGAGCAGCGCGGCCACCTTCCGCCTGGCGCCGGCCGCGTCGTCGATGCCGTGGCTCAGCAGCGGCTCGGCGATCGCGTCGCCGACCCGCATGCGCGGGTTGAGGCTGGAGAACGGATCCTGGAAGATCATCTGCATGCGCCGCCGCCGCGCCGTCAGCGCGCGCTTGGGCATGGCGAGCACGTCCCCGCCCTCGATCCGGATCGAGCCGCTGGTCGGCGTCACCAGCCGCAGCACGGAGCGTCCCGTCGTCGACTTGCCGCAGCCCGATTCGCCGACGAGCGCCAGCGTCTCGCCGGGCTGCAGGTCGAAGCTGACGTTCTCGACGGCATGGACGCGGCCCGCCACCTTGCCGAACAGGCCGGTCCTGATGTCGAAGCGGGTGACGAGGTTCTCGACCTGGAGCACCGGCGTCCCCCTGACCACGGTGTCGTGCCCGGCGGCCGGCGCTGTGGTGCGGCCGGTCTCGACGTCGACGATCGGGAAGGGCTCGGGATAGGGCTTGTCGCGCATCGCGCCGAGCTGCGGGACGGCCGACAGCAGCGCGCGCGTATAGGGCTGCCGCGAGCGGGCGAAGATGGCCGTCGTGTCGTCGCTCTCCAGGGCGCGGGAGCGGAACATGACGACCGTGCGGTCGGCGATCTCGGCGACCACGCCCATGTCGTGCGTGATGAACAGCACCCCCATCTGCTCCTCGCGCTGCAATTCCTTGATCAGGTCGAGGATCTGCGCCTGGATGGTCACGTCGAGCGCGGTCGTGGGCTCGTCGGCGATGAGGAGCTTGGGACGGCAGACGAGCGCCATGGCGATCATCACCCGTTGCAGCATGCCGCCGGACAGCTCGTGCGGGTATTCGCCGAAGCGCCGCGCCGCGGCCGGGATCCTGACCCGGTCGAGCATGCGGATCGCCTCCGCCCCGGCGGCCGCGCGCGACAGGCCGCGGTGGCGCATCAGCGGCTCGCTGATCTGCCGGCCAACGGTCAGCACCGGGTTGAGGCTCGTCATCGGCTCCTGGAAGATCATGCCGATCTCGTTGCCGCGGACCGCCTGCATCCCGGCTTCCGGCAGCGTGAGGAGGTCCCGGCCTTCGAGCAGGACGCGGCCGCTGACGCGGCTGCTTTTTGCCGGCAGCAGGCGCATGATCGACAGCGCGGTGACGCTCTTGCCCGAGCCCGACTCGCCGACGATCGCGACGGTCTCGTCGCGGTCGACGGAAAGGCTCACGTCGTTGACGACCGTGTTCCAGACGCCATCGCGGCGCAGCGCCGTCGTCAGATGCTCAACCGAGAGTATGGCCACAAGAAAATTCCTCGAACGAGCCCAAATTTAGCATGGGGGCGACGTCATGCGCCAATCTGATATGCTACAAGATATTCCAGATAGCCGCTCCGAGTCCACGATGCACGACACCATCCGCAGCAGGGCGCTGCTGACCCCGCAAGAGCTGCACGCGCTGATGACGTCCGGCCGGGACGTGATCGTCCTCGCCGTCCAGTCGATCAATCCATACACCGGCAAGCCGTCGATCCGCGACGTCCGCGTCCCGGGCGCGATCGACACGGAGGCTTACACGGATTTCCAGTCGCCGGGTTCGCCCGCGGCCGGCCAGCGGCCGCTGCCGGCGATCGCCGACCTGCAGGCGGCGGCGCGCCGCTGGGGCCTGCGGCCGGAGGCGACCATCGTCGTCTACGACAGCGACCGCAGCATGACGGCCGCGCGGGCATGGTGGGTGCTGCGCTGGGCCGGCCTGCCGGACGTGCGCGTGCTCGACGGCGGCATGCCGGCATGGCTGGCGGCCGGGCTGCCGGTGTCGCGCGAGGCGCCCCGTCCGGCGCCGGGCGACATCGAGCTGTCGCCGGGCCACATGCCCGAGCTCGACGCCGACGCGGCGCAGCGCATGGCCCGCGAGGGCGTGCTGCTCGATGCCCGCATCCGCCCGAACTACATCGGCGGCCCCTCGGCCGAGGGCGCGCCGCCGCGCGGGCACATCCCGGGCGCCATCGGCGCGCCGGCGCCCGACAACGTCACCGACTACGGCAACTTCGCCGACAGCGACGTGCTGGCGGAGATGTATCGCGCGCTCGGGGCTGACGGCTCGCGGCCGATCGGCGTCTATTGCGGCGCCGGCATGTCCGCGGCGCACTCCGTCCTGGCGCTCGCGGCGATCGGGCTGGAAGCAGCGATGTATCCCGGCTCGTGGTCGCAATGGTCGAACGATCCGGCGAGGCCGGTCGCGCGGGGAGGCAGGCCCGGCTGAACGACAGGCGCGGGGATCGCCGGAAAACCGGGATTCTTCCCCGTTGCGCAACTAGAATATTTCGTAGAATATTAGATGCAGCGCCGCCTTGTGAATGCTCTGGCCACTGAGCAGGTGGCGGGGGGCCGGCCGATGCCCGCCACCCGCCAAACCGCGAGAGGATTCCCGATGAGGCTACTCAGCTTTCCTGCTCCGACCGCCATGCTGATGCCAATCCTCCCGGCAGTGAGGAGAGGCCAGCCCAACAATCCAAGAATGACGTGGGTGACCGCGGCCCCGGCCGACGCGGCGGGGCTGGAGCCGGGAATCAACAAGGCCGAGCCGATCGGCAGCGAAGTCATCCTCAACGTGTTCGACACGCTGGTCGCCTGGACCGCGCCGGAGTTCAGCAAGCTGGAGGGGCGCCTGGCCGAGAGCTGGACGGTCTCCGACGACGGCACGACGTTCGACTTCAAGCTGCGCAGCGGCGTGAAGTTCCACGACGGCACCGACTTCGACGCCAACGCGGTCAAGTTCTCGATCGAGCGCACCAAGGCCGCCAATTCCTACGTGCAGGCGACCTTCGGCCTGATCAGCGACATCGCGGTCGTGTCGCCGACCGAAGTGAAGATCACGCTCTCCAAGCCCTATCCGGCCTTCCTGTCGATCCTGGCGCAACCGCAATCGGCGATCGTCAGCCCGGCGGCGGTCGAGAAGCTCGGCGACCAGTTCGCCAGCCATCCGGTCGGCACCGGGCCGTTCAAGTTCGTCAGCCACCAGGACGACACCAACATCGTGCTGGAGGCCAATCCCGACTATTTCCGCGGCGCGCCCAAGATCTCGCGCATCGTCTACCGCATCATCCCCGACGCCTCGACGCGCCGGCTGGAGCTGGAAAACGGCGGCGGCGACATCGTCCAGCAGCAGGGCCAGCTCGCCGCCAGCGCCGCCCAGGACCTGGAGGCGCTGAAGTCCAACCCCGCCATCTCGATCCTCGAGGCGCCGAGCCAGATCATCCGGCAGCTCGAGTTCAACAACAGCAGCACCACCAGCCCGGTCGCGAACCTGAAGGTGCGCCAGGCGATCGCCCACGCGATCGACTATGACGGGCTGCTGCAGGGCGTGTTCGCCGGCACCGCCGAGCGCGTCTACGGGCCGCTCACCTCCAATAGCTGGGCGTTCAATTCCAAGATGAAGGAGATGGCGCCCAAATACGATCCGGCGGAAGCCAAGCGGCTGCTCGCCGAAGCCGGCGTCGACCCGGCCAGCCTGAACTTCAAGCTCTACAGCTTCCAGGGCTCGCTGTGGGGCGCGGTCGCCACCTTCGTGCAGGCCAACCTCGCCGACATCGGCATCAACGCCACGATCGAGCAGACCGAGTTCCCGGCCTACCGCGCCTTGCAGACCGCCGGCCAGTTCGACATCGCGCTCGACGGCCGCCAGCCCTGGTACAACGACCCCGACGCGCACATCACGATCGGCTATCTCTCCAGCCTCGCCGACACGGCCATGACCTTCCGCATGCCGAAGGACGATCCGCTCGACCAGCTCATCCTCAAGGCGCAGCAGACGGCGGACCAGGAGGCGCGCAAGCAGCTCTACTTCCAGATCCAGGAAGAGATCATGAACCGCGTGCCCGGCGCCTACCTGTTCAGCCCCAAGCTGATCGTCTTCGAGCGCGCCAACGTGAAGGGCCTCGTCGTCAACAGCGCTCCGCCGCTCAACGAATACTGGAGCGTCTACAAGGAGTAGAATGGTCCCGCGGCATCCGCCGCGACAGCAGACCGAACGGCAGCCGCGACCACCTCAGGGGCCGCGGCTGCCTCGTCCCTCAGGCAGGCGATGCAGCGCCAAGGCATCCCCGGGGTTCAGGCATGATCAGCTTCATCCTGCGTCGCCTCGTGGCGCTCATACCGGTCCTGATCCTGGTGCTGGTGATCGTGTTCTCGCTCGTCAGGCTGATCCCCGGCGATCCCGCGGTCACGCTTCTCGGCCCCGGCGCGACGAACCAGCAGATCGAGGCGCTGCGCCAGCAGATGCGGCTCGACGAGCCCGTCGTCATGCAGTTCTTGAACTACGTCGCCGGGCTGTTCCAGGGCGACTTCGGCACGTCGCTGAAGTCCGGCCAGCCGGTGCTCGACCAGATCCTGCTGCGCCTGCCGGCGACGCTGGAGCTCTCGATCTGCGCGACGGTGGTCGCGATCCTCTTCGGCATACCGATCGGCGTGCTGTCGGCGACGCGGCCCAATTCGCTCTTCGACCACTTCACCCGCGTCTTCTCGCTGGTCGGGGTGTCGATGCCGGCCTTCCTGCTGGCGCTGATCCTGCAGCTCATCTTCGCGACCTATCTCGGCTGGCTGCCGGTCTCCGGCCGCGTCAGTCCCTATATCGTCGTGCCGCAGGTCACCGGCTTCGCCATCCTCGACGGCCTGCTCGCGGGAGACTGGGGCGCGGCCTGGGACGCGGTGGAGCACCTGATCCTGCCGACCGCCGTGCTCGCCGCCTTCCTCGCGGCGACGCTCGGCCGCTTCGTGCGCAACACGATGCTCGAAGTGATGACCGAGGACTACATACGCACCGCGCGCGCCAAGGGCCTGACCCGCGCGCAGGTGACGCTCGGGCACGGCCTGCGCAACTCGCTGCTGCCGGCGGTCACGGTGGTGGGGCTGAAATTCGCCGAGATGCTCGGCGGCGCGATCCTGACCGAGACGATCTTCGCCTGGCCGGGCATCGGCCGCTTCATGTTCGAGGCCATCAAGAACCGGGACTATCCCGTCATCCAGGGCACGACGCTGGTCTTCTCGCTGATCTTCGTGCTGACCTCGCTGTTCGTCGACCTGCTCTACGGGGTGCTCGACCCGCGCGTGCGCCGGAGGATGAAATGAGGCCTTTCCTCCTCTTCCTGCGCCGCAACCAGCTCGCCGCCCTCGGCGGCGCGGTGCTGCTCCTGATCCTGGCGGCGATTGTCTTCGGGCCGATGGTCGGCCCCTATTCGCCGACGCGGCTCGACGTGCTCAACAAGCTCGCCGCCCCGAGCCTCCAGCACTGGCTGGGCACCGACAGCCTGGGCCGGGACGTCTTCACGCGCGTCCTCTACGGCGGCCGCTACACGCTGGCGATCGGCACCGGCGTCGTCGCCATCGCCTTCGTCGTCGGCGTCTTCTTCGGCACGCTCGCCGGCTATGCGGGCGGCGTGGTCGACCAGGTGATCATGCGCATCGTCGACGCCATGTTGTCCTTCCCCGCGCTGGTGCTGGCGATCGCGCTCGCGGCCGCCTTCGGCCCCAGCCTGAGCAACGCCATGCTGGCGGTCGCCATAACGCTCGCCCCGCAATTCGCGCGCGTCGCCCGCAGCCAGGCGCTCGCGATCTCCGTCAAGCCCTATGTCGAGGCCGCCATCTCGCTCGGTCTGTCCGACCTGCGCATCCTGTGGCGCTACGTCTTCGCCAACGGGCTCGGGCCGCTTCTGGTGCAGGCCTCGCTGAGCATCGGCAGCGCGGTGCTGCAGACGGCGAGCCTGGGCTTCCTCGGGCTCGGCGCGCAGCCGCCGCTGGCCGAATGGGGCGCCGACGTGTCGTCCAACCTCCAGTTCATGCGCGAGAGCCCCTGGGTGGCGCTTTCGCCCGGCATGGCGATCCTGCTGGTGGTGCTGTGCTTCAACCTGATCGGCGATTCGCTCGCCGACTGGTTCAACCCGCGCCGGCGCAGCGAGATCGACTGATGCTGTCCATCGCGCTGGAGAAGGTCGACTTCCTGCCGCCGACGCGGGTCACCGACGACACGAGCGTGCTCACGCTCAAGACGCTGGCGTTCGAGCCGCTGCTGCGCTGGCGGCCGGGCGGCCAGGCGGCGCCCGCCCTGTTCAGCGCATGGACGCATTCGCCGGACGGACGCCGGTTCGAGTTCACTTTGCGGCCCGGCGCCCGCTTCCACGACGGCGAGCCGGTGCGCGCCGGCCACGTGCTGGACTTCATCGACGGCATTCTGCGCTCCGTCGACACGTTCGGCATGAAATGGTCCTATTCGCGCTATCTCGCCGATGCGCGCATCACGGCAAGCGGCGACGACCGCGTCGTGGTGGAGAACCCGCGGCCGCTGGCCGACATCCTCGACATCTTCTGCGAGTTCTACATCTGCCGCGCCGACGCCGACGGCCGGCCGCTGCTCGGGACCGGACCCTACCGGGTCGACGCGTTCGAGCCCGGCCGCCGGGCCTCGCTCGTGCGCCTGCGGGGCGACGGCCCCGAGCGGATCGAGGCCCATGCCATGCCCGCGGCGGAGGAGCGCCGCGACGCGCTGCGGGCGGGCCGGATCGACGCCGCGCTCAATCTCGAGCGTGTCCACGGCAGGCTTGAACGCGACCCCTCGCTCGAATGGAAGAGCGCGGTGAACACGCTCTCGGTGATGTACTACCTGAACTGCGCGGACGGCCTGTTCCGCCAGCCGGCCGCCCGGCGCGCGGTCAACCATGCCGTGGACAAGCACGCGCTCGTCCGCTCCGTCTTCGACGGGCTCGCCGCGCCGGCCTCGACCGTGGTCAGCCCCTACCATCTCGGCATGGCGGATGCGCGGCCCACCTCGATCCCGTTCGACCGCGAGCGCGCGAAGCGGCTGCTGGACACGGTGGAGGTGCCCGGCAGGCTGCGGCTGCGCACGCCGACATACATGCCCGAGCGCGCGCCCGAGATCAGCGCCTTCGTGGCCGATGCGCTCGGCGCCGTCGGGCTCGATGTCGCCGTCGAGGTCGAGGCCGACCGGCCCGAATATGCGCGGCAGGTCGGGCGCAAGGAGATGGGCGACATGGCGATCTTCGATTCCTCGCCGCAGAGCACCTACCGGGTGCTGGACGACAAGATCTCCAGCACGAGCCGCGGCGTCTGGTGGCAGGGCTTCGACGACCCCGAGACGCAGCGGCTGATCGAGGCGGCCAACCGGGCGGTGGAGCCGGGCGACCGGGAGGCGGCCTACGGCCGGTGCCTTTCCCGCCTCAACGCCGAGCCGCCATGGCTCTACCTGCTGCATCCGGTCTGCCTGGCCGCGACGCGGCCCGGCGTCGCCGGCATCGGCATCGACCACAAGGGCATACTGACAATCGGGAGCGGCGCATGAAACGCGACTACGCGATCACCTTCTTCTACTATCCGGACATCCATGCGGTCACCGACTTCTACGAGCGGGTGCTCGGCTTCGAGCTCGTCCTCGACCAGGGGCTCGCCCGCATCTACCGCATCGCGCCGAACAGCTATTTCGGCATCGTCGACGGCAATCGCGGCCATCTGCGGCACCAGGACAGGAGCGCCGTGCTGCTGACCATCGTCGCCGAGGACGTCGAGGGATGGCATGCGCGGCTGGACGAGCTCGGCGTGAGCGGGCTGACGGAGGTGCGGCGCGGCACCTATTGCGACCATTTCTTCTTCGAGGATCCGGCCGGCTACGCCCTCGAGATCCAGCGTTTCCACAACCCCGACGTCGCGGGGTTGTTCAGATGAATGCCGGGCCGGTCATCCCGCTGCATGTGAACTTCTCGCACGAGGACAAGGCGGCCAAGGGCCTGCGCTCGCTGCGCGAGCAGGCGGCGCCGCAGGAGCCCGTCTACTTCACCGCGCGCGAGATGGCGCTCTCGACGCCGAGGCTGCTGCTCGCCGGCGAGCGCGGCGCCGGCAAGACGGTGCTGGCCCGCGGCCTCGCGCAGGAGACCGGCGCGCGGGCCGGCGCGGGCGAGGGCGGCCCCCGCCTCGTCGCAGACTTCCTGTCGAGGCTGTCGGACGAGGCGGTGCTGCTTCTCGGCGACGTCGAGACCGTGCGGCGCTGGCCTTTGCCGGCCGGCTTCCAGATGCATGCCCTGCGGCCCCTGTCCGTCGAGGACCGGCAGGCGGGCCTGGGGGGCAAGGCAACGGGCGCGGCCCTGAGCGTGCCGGCGGGAAACCCGGCCCTGTTCGCGATCGCGCAGGACGTCGATACCGGGGTCGACAGCGCCGAGCGGCTGATCGACGCCTGGGCGGGCGCGGACGCGCAGCGCGTCCGCGACGGCTTCGAGGCTGTGGCCCGAGGCACCTCGCGGAACCGGGCGGTGGACGACCTGCTCGCGGCGAAGCATCTGTCGAGCCTGCCCGCCGACGACGTGGCGCGGCTCTATCTCGAAGCGGCCGACCGGTGGACGCCGGCCGTCCGCAGCCTGCTGCGGCGCGCGCCGGACATGGCGGAAGGGCTGGGCAGGCGCATGCTCGACGCCGGGGGGGATGCCGCGCGGCGCGGCGTCCTGCTCGTGGCCGCCGGGCTGGACGCCGCTTCGCCGCTACGGCGGGCGGTGCGGGGCGCGATGCGGGCGACGATCGAGTGGGGACGGCTGGCGCCGTTCGACCGCGACGCGGCCGCGCGCATCCTTTCCCGCCGGGGCGACCCGCGCGACCTCGAAGCGCTGTGCGAGGTGCCGGGCGGCGCCTTCACCATGGGCTCCGACACGAACCCCAATTCCCGGCCGGTCCATCGGGTCGAGGTGTCCGCATTCCGCATCGGCCGCTATCCGGTGACGAACGCGCTCTACCGCCGGTTCGTCGAGGCGACGGGGCGGCGATGGATCTCGCCGGAGGCGACCGTGCCCGAACGGGCCAACGCGCCGGCCGCCGACCTGACCTGGCGCGACGCCACGGCCTTTTGCGCCTGGCTCACCGGGCGCTGGCGGCAGGAAGGACGTATCGGAAAGGACGAGATCGTGCGGCTGCCGAGCGAGCCGGAATGGGAGCGGGCCGCGCGCGGCGACCAGCCGGACGGCGGCCAGGCCATCGTCTATCCATGGGGCGGGGGCTGGGACGCGCAGGCCGCCAATTCCGAGGAATCGGGTTTCAACGGGCCCTGCGCGGTCGGCATCTTCCCGGCCGGGCGCTCGCCTTATGGCTGCGACGACATGGCCGGGCAGGTGTGGGAATGGACCACGACGCTGTGGGGCGACGACATGGCGACGCCGCACTTCGCCTATCCCTACCGTGACGACGGCCGCGAGGACCCCGAAGCCGGCCCGTCGATCCGGCGCGTCCTGCGCGGCGGATGCTTCTCCAGCGGCCGCCAGAAAGCCTGCTGCACCTATCGCGGCAGCCTGGAACCGGACGGCTTCTGGCGCGGCAACGGATTCCGCGTGGCGGTCGCGAAGATGGGGCCGCGGTAAGGATGAAGCCGCGCGCCCTCAAGCGACGCCGCGGGTCTGATCCTTCCAGTAGGGTTCGCGCAGGACGCGTTTGAGGACCTTGCCGCTGGCGTTGCGGGGCAGCGCGTCGATGAACTCGTAGCGGCGCGGGATCTTGTAGCCGCCGAGGCGATCGCGGCAGAAGGCAATCAGCGTCTCGGCCGCGGGGGCGGCGCGGCCGGGCCGCAGCACGCAGACGGCCATCACCGCCTCGCCCCATTTATGGTCCGGCACGCCGATGACGGCGACGTCGGCGAGGTCGGGATGCTCGAGCAGCGCGCTCTCCACCTCGGTCGGGTAGATGTTGGTGCCGCCGGACACGATCATGTCCTTGATGCGGTCCTGCAGGTAGACGTAGCCCTCCTCGTCGAGGGCGGCGGCGTCGCCGGTGTGCAGCCAGCCGTCGACGATCGCCTCGCGGGTCGCCTTCTCGTTGCGCCAGTAGCCCTTCATCACGTTGGGGCCGCGCACGCATAGTTCGCCGACCGTGCCGGGCGGCACCTCGCTACCGTCCTTGTCCACGACGCGGATGTCGGCCAGCACCACGGCGCGGCCGGTCGAGCGCAGGAGCTGCGGCCTCCCCTCCAGCGCCTTCTGGTGGTCGACCTCGTTCAGGTAGACGAAGCCGCCGGTCGATTCGGTCAGGCCGTAGCCCTGGATCAGCGGGCAGCGGAACACGGCGAGCGCGCGCTTCAGCGTCGGCTCCGCGATGGGGGCCGCACCGTAATAGATGACCTGCAAGTTGGAGAAATCCATCTCGGCGATGTGCGGCGTGTCGTCGAGCAGCGACTGGATGATCGACGGCACCATGTTGACGGTGTTGATCCTCTCCTCGACCAGCGTGCGTATGAAGACGACGGGGTCGAAATGCTCCATCAGGATGACCGTGCCGCCATTGATGGCGGCGGTCATGATGCGAAGCACGCCGGCGGCGTGGTAGAGCGGCGTCGTCACCAGCGCACGCGCCCCGGGGGCGCGGCCGGCGCAGGAAGCCACCATCGACTGCTCGACATGGGCGATCACGTTGGTGTGGCTGATCATCACCCCCTTGGGGTGGCCGGTCGTGCCGGAGGTGTAGATCAGGTAGAGCATGTCGTCGCTGCGCACAGGCACGCCAGGGCGGGCCTCGCCGCCGGCGGCGAGCAGGTCCTCCAGCTTCTGCCAGCCGGCAGGGGCGGGGGTGTCGCCGACGGCGACGAAGCGCTCGATGCCGGGCAGCTCGGGCCGCAGCCTCTCCATCGCCGCCTGATAGTCGGCGCCGCGGGCGAACAGCATGCGGCAGTCGGCGTCCTTCAGGATCCACAGCCACTCGCGCGGGGCGAGCCGGTAGTTGAGCATGACCGGCGCGACGCCCGCCTTGGCGCAGGCGAGATACATGACGCCCATGTCGATGTCGTTGGTCGAGAGATAGGCGATGCGGTCGCCCACCTTCAGCCCGGCGGCGATCATGGCGTTGGCCCAGCGGTTGGCGCGGCGGTCGGCCTCGCCGTAGCTCAGCGTGCGGCCGTCCTGGCCGAGGAAGACGACGTCCGGCCGCGTCCGGGCGTGGTACTCGAACCAGTCATGGACGCGCATTCAGGTCCTCCCTGCCGGCCGGCACGACGACGCCGCGGGCGAAGATGTCGAGGAAGTAGTCGGCGATGGTCTCGGGTTTCTGCGGGCCGTCGGCACGATACCAGAAGGTGATCCAGTTGAAGGCGCCGAACATGGCGAAGGACAGCTTCTTCGGGTCGCAACTGCGGATCGAGCCGTCGGCGATTCCTTCCGCGACGATGCGCTCGACCTCGCGGTTGAGGCGGCGGCGGCCGGTCCACAGCTTCTGGCGCCGCTCGGGGTTCATGTTGCCCTGCGCGGTGTTGCGGATGAGGCAGACGCCGAAATCGGTCGTCATGACGTGGACATAGCGGCGGAACAGCATCTCGAGGCGCTGCCAGCCGCTGACCTTGGCGTCGCGCACCTCGTCGAGCAGGGCGTGGAGCTGCTCGGTGGCGGCGCGAGAGCACTGGTAGAGCAGGTCCTCCTTGTCCTTCAGGTAGTAGTAGAGGAACGGCTTGCTGACGCCGAGCGCGTCGGCTACGTCGGACATGGACGTGGAATGATAGCCGCGCTCGTTGAAGATCTTGGCCGCGGCTTCCAGGATGGCCATCCGCTTGGCCTCCCGCGCCTCCTTGGAGACCTCGCGGGCGAATGCTGTCTGGGTCATTCCCTTCTCCCGATCTGGATGGCTGATACTACCCGCTGGTAGGACAATCCGCTAGTCCCTGCGAAGGGTCCGGGCGCGCAGGGCCGCCATGCAGCCGTCGAGGCTGCGGAAGACGGACACCTGCTCCAGCCGCTCGGCCTCCACGGCGCCGGGACCTTCCAGCCACTGGCTCATCCAGACGAGGCAGAGCGGCTTGCCGTGGGACGCGGCGACTTCGGACAGCGCGTCGAAGCACGGCGAAACCCAGGCCTTGCCCCAGGGCAGGACCAGCGCGTCGAAGCGCGGGTCGGCCAGCAGGGCGTCGGCGCAGCGGACGAGCGATTCGGGGTTGGACGTCGCCTGCGCGGTGGCGTCGCACGGGTTGCGCGGCGAGCCGAAGGCGGGGAGGTGCGCGGCGAGCGCGCGCGCCGTCCCGTCCGAGGGCTGCGGCGTGGCGATGCCGTGGCGGGTGGCGGCGTCGGCGGCGAGGATTCCCATGCCGCCGGAGCTCGACAGGATGGCGATCGCCGGCGCGGCGGTGGGGCGGGGCAGGTCGGCGCCCTTGGCGAGAAAGGCGGCGGTCTCGATCAGCCGGCCGAGGTCGGTGACCTCGACGATGCCGCAGCGGGCGAAAAGGTCGCTCCAGCGTGCCGCGTCGCCGGTGTCGGAAGCCGTGTGCCAGCGGGCGGCGGCGGCACCCGCGGCGGAGCGGCCGAGCTTGATGGCCGCGACCGGCTTGCCGGCGGCGACGACGGCGCGGGCCGCCTCTTCCAGCCGTTCGGGCGAGGCGACGCCCTCGAAGGCGAGCGCGACCGCGCGGACCTCGGGCTCGACCGCCAGCGCGGCGAGGAAGTCGGCGACGTCGACGTCGGCGGAGTTTCCGGCGGTGAGCACGTGGCTGATCGAGACGCCGTGTTCGGCCGCCTGCGACAGGCCGAGGCCCATGGCGCCGGACTGCGAGACGATGGCGACGGCGCCGCGCGACGGCCGATAGCCGTGCGGGAACTCGGCGAAGCCGCAATGGGCGCCGGTGACGAGGTTGGCGAAGCCGGTGGTGTTGGGTCCGACGAGGCGCATGTCCGCTTCCCGCGCGATGCGGGAAAGCGCGGACTGGGCGGCTAGCCCTTCGGCGGTCTGGAGCTCGGCATAGCCCGAGGCGAAGACGACCGCCGCGCGGGCGCCGGCTGCGGCGCATTCGGCCAAGACCGTCTCGATGGCGGCGGCGGGGATGGCCAGCACCACGCAGTCGGGCGCTTCCGGCAGCGCTGACAGGCGCGGATAGCAGCGGCGGCCGGCGATCTCGGAGAGCCGCTCGCTGACCGGGAAGACGGCGCCCTCGTAGCCGGCGAGGTTGGCGAGCGCGCGGGCGCCGAGCGAGCCCGGACGGTCCGACGCGCCGACGATGGCGATCGAGCGCGGGCGCAACAGCGGCGCCAGCGCGCCGGGTGCGTAGAGGGGCCTTTGCGGGGTGTCCATCGGCGAAGCTCACATACCCAAGAGTAGACCAAAATCCCGACAAAGGGCAAAACCAAGCCGCGAGTTTCCGAATTTGAGCCGAAATCGGCCCCTCGGGACGGCTTGCATTATACTCGCGAGTAGGTATGCTGCTGTCAATTGGGAGGGTGAAGCTGGCCCGACCAATGGCACCGATGTGGAGGAGAACATGCTGAACAGACGTACCCTGCTGACCGCCGCGGCGGCAGCGATGATGATCGGAGGGGTCAGCGCCACGGCGGCGTTCGCCGCGGACTATCCCTCGAAGCCCGTCAAGCTTGTCGTGCCCTATCCGCCCGGCGGCCCGACCGACCTCGTGGGCCGCCTCGTCGCCCAGCGCCTGTCGGACCTGTGGAAGCAGCCGGTGGTGGTCGAGAACAAGGCCGGCGCCTCGGGCACGATCGGCTCCGACTACGTCGCCCGCGCGGAGGCCGACGGCTACACGCTGATCCTCGGCAACAACGCCTCGCACGGCGCCTACGAGCTGCTCAACCCGAGCTCGGCGCCCTATCACACGCTGGTCGACTTCGCGCCGGTCTCGCTGGTCGGCATCGCGCCGCTGGTGATGATCGTCAACACCCAGGTGCCGGCGGCCAACATCAACGAGTTCGTGGCCTGGGTGAAGGCCAATCCCGGCAAGGTGAACTACGCCTCGGCCGCGATCGGCAGCGCGCCGCACCTCGCTTCCGAGCTGCTCAACGTGACGGCCGGGCTGGACATGACGCACATCCCGTTCAACGGGACAGCGCCGGCCATGCAGGCGCTGCTGTCCAACTCCGTGCAGGTCTACATGGGCGGCGTCTCCAGCGTCATGCCGCAGGTCGACGCCGGCAAGGCCAAGCTGATCGGCGCGGCGTCGTCCGAGCGCGTCTCGGCGCTGCCGGACCTGCCGACGCTGAAGGAGCAGGGCGTCGATGTCGCCTACGATTCCTGGTACGGACTGCTGGCGCCGGCCAAGGTACCGGCCGACATCCTCGACAAGATCAACGCCGACGTGAACAAGGTGCTCGACGGCGACGACGTCAAGGCCGACATGGCCAAGCTCGGCTTCGAGCGCAGGCTCGGCACGCGCGATGCGTTCAAGACGATGCTCGAGAACGAGGTGGCGCGCACCAAGAAGCTGATCGAAGACGCCAAGATCGAGGTGAAGTAGCCGATGCCGGACCGCATCGTGTCGGCCTTCGACGCCTCATCGACGGCCGCCGACGTGGTGCGCGGCATGGACCTCTCCGACAGGACCGCCCTCGTGACCGGGGGCGGTTCGGGCATCGGGATCGAGATCGTGCGCGCGCTGGCGGGAGCCGGCGCGCGCGTGATCGTCGGCGACATAGACGAGAAGGGCGCGCGCGAGGCGGCCGCCGGCATCCTCGCCGAGCATCCCGTCGCCCGCATCGACAACCGCCATCTCGACCTCGGCGACCTCGCTTCGGTCCGGGCCTTCGCGGCGGGCGTGCTGCGCGACTATCCGCGCCTCGACATCATGATCAACAACGCCGGCGTGATGACGCCGCCGCTGATGCGCACGAAGCAGGGGCCCGAGCTCCAGTTCGGCGTCAACTTCCTCGGCCATTTCCTGCTGACGAGCCTGCTGGAGCCGGCGCTCGTCGCCTCGGGCCGCGCGCGGCTGGTATCGGTCAGTTCCATCGGGCACCGCCGCTCGGACGTCGACTACGACGATCCCGACTTTCTCGCCCAGCCCTATGACCGCGGCATCGCCTATTCGCGCTCCAAGACCGCCTGCGCGCTGCTGGCGGTGGACTTCGACGCGCGGCTGCGGCCGCATGGAGGGACCGCGAACACGCTCAATCCCGGCGGCTCGATGACGGGCCTGATGCGCCACCTGACGCAGGAGGAGCAGCGCGAGCGCGGCTTCATCGACGCGGAAGGGCGGGTCAACCCGCGCTGGCGGCGGCCGGACCAGTGCGCGGCGACCTCGGTCTGGCTCGCCACCGCGCCGGAACTCGAAGGCATAGGCGGCCGCTATTTCGAGGAATGCGCGGAGTCCGGCCCGTGGGTGCCGGAGGAGCCGCACAGGGGCGTGATGCCCTATGCCCTTTCGGCGGAGAACGCGGCGCGCCTGCGCGCGCTGGCGGAGAGGATGATCGCCTGAGGGCGGTCCGACAAGGGAGAAGACGATGAACAGAAGAACCCTTCTCGGGGTGTCGCTGGCGCTCGCGGCGGCGACGATGGCGGGCGCCGCCCCGGCGCTGGCGCAGGCCGGCTACCCGGACAAGCCGGTGAAGCTGGTGATCCCCTATCCGCCGGGCGGCCCGACCGACCTGCTCGGCCGGCTGGTCGCGCAGGGGCTTTCCGACCTGTGGGGCAAGCCCGTGGTGGTGGAGAACAAGGCCGGCGCGTCGGGCACGATCGGCGCCGACTACGTGGCGCGCTCGGAGCCGGACGGCTACACGCTGGTGCTCGGCAACAACGCCTCCAACGGCACCTACGAGCTGCTCAACCCGAGCACCGCGCCCTACATCACCATGCGCGACTTCGCGCCGGTGTCGATGGTGGCGCTGTCGCCGCAGGTGATGATCATCAGCCCGAACCTCGGGGTGAAGGACGTCAAGTCGTTCGTGGATCTCGCCAGGAGCAAGCCGGGCGAGCTGAACTACGGCTCGTCGGCGATCGGCAGCGCGCCGCACCTGGCGGCCGAGATGTTCAAGCTGGCGGCCGGCGTCGACATCAAGCACATCCCGTTCAACGGCGCGGCCCCCGTCATGCAGGCGGTCGTTTCGGGCACGGTGCAGATGTATATCGGCGCGCCGTCGACGGTAATGCCGCAGGTGGACGCGGGCAAGGCGGTGCTGATCGGGGCGCTGTCGGCCGAGCGGCTGCCGCCGCTGCCCGACGTGCCGACCTTCCGCGAGGCGGGCATCGACCTCGTCTACAATTCCTGGTTCGGCGTGCTGGCGCCGGCGAAGACGCCGGAGCCGGTCCTCGACAAGCTCAACGCCGACATCACCACGGTGCTGACCAAGGACGAGATCAGGAAGCAGCTCTCCGACCTCGGCTTCGTCGCCGAAACCGGCAGCCGCGCGGACTTCGTCAAGGCCATCGAGGAGGAGACCGCGACCACCAGGAAGGTGATCGAGGCCGCCCATATCGAGGTGAAGTAGGACATGCGCGCGGTCGAGATCCGCGCCTGGTGCGAGCCGGGCGACCTGAAGGTCTCGACCGTTCCCGCCCCGGCCTGCGGGCCGGGCGAGGTGCAGATCGCCATGCGCGCCGCGCCGGTCACCTTCGCGCTGTCGCTGCTGGTCGCGGGGCGCTACCAGAGGCGGCCGGCCTTTCCCTTCGTGCCGGGCAACACGGTGGCCGGCGAGATCGTCGAAGTGGGGGCCGACGCCGGCAGGGGGCTGGCGCCGGGCCAGCGCGTGCTCGCCTCGATGGAGCAGGGCGGGCTGGCGGAAGAGGCGGTGGCGCACGCCGCCAACGTCTACCCGATCCCCGACGGCATGGATTTCGCCGAGGCCTGCGCACTCAACACATCCTACAATTCGGTGCTGGCGGGCCTGACCTGTCCGCGCCTGCTCGACCTCAGGGCCGGGCAGACGCTGATGGTGACGGGGGCCGCAGGCGGCGTCGGCATCGCGGCGGTGGAGATGGCCACAGCGCTCGGCGCACGCGTCGTCGCGGCCGCCTCCAGCGAGGCCAAGCGCGCCTTCGCGGCCGGGCGGGGCGCTTTCGCGACCGTGCCCTCCGACCCTGCCGGCCTGCGCGACGCGGTGTTTTCCGCGACCAATGGCGAGGGCGTCGACGCGGTGATCGACCCGGTCGGCGGCGAGGTGTTCCCGCAGGCGCTGCGGTGCCTGAAGCCGGAAGGGCGCATCCTGCCGATCGGCTTCGCCTCGGGGACGATCCCGCAGGTGCCGGCCAACCTGCTGCTGGTCAAGAACGTCAGCGTCGTCGGCCTCTACATGGGCTACTACAAGATCGACCAGCGCGAACGCTTCGAGCCGCAGGTGCGGGCGATCTTCGGGCGGCTCGGCGAGATGCACGCTGCCGGCGCGATCCGGCCGCCGGTCGCGGGGCGCTATCCGCTCGAACGGGTCGCCGAGGCATTCGCAAAAGTGCTCGACCGCGACACGATCGGGCACGTGGTGGTGACGGCGGGGTAGGTGAGCCGAGCCGGGTTGCCGCCCTATTCCGCTTCGGCGACCGTCACCTTCAGGAAATCGCCCTGGATCATCAGTTCCTCCATGCCGGCCTTCGCCGCGGTGTAGACGATGGCGCGGGCGGGCGTCGTGCCCTTGCAGAACTTGCTGTTGCGCCGCGCGAGGCCGCCATCGGAGAAGCTGCCGAGGGCGGAGGGCGGAAGATCGTCCGCCACGTCCGGCCAGTCGCGGGGCAACTCTCCGCAATTGCCCCGCTCGGCATGGATCGTCTTGCTCTGGCCGACCTTCATGTAGACCTGCGGCTTGTAGACCACGAGGGGCGCGTTGTCGGCCGGGCCGCTCCACGGGCGCCAGCCGGCGCCCCAGACATGGCCGCCGAGGGCGCCGAGCGCGAGCAGCAGGCAGGCGCAGGCGGCCGCCTGCCAGCGGGGCAGCGACAGCGTCGCGCCGAGTGCGGACGGCCGCGAAGGGCGGGCGGGCGAGGCGACACCGGCCGGGCCTTCGTCCTCTTCCTCCTCGCCGGCGCGCCGGTAGAGGTCGTTCCAGCGCGCCAGCAGGGCCGGCTCCCGCTCGAGCCCGAGCGCCTGCTCCAGGATCCGCAGGCTGCGCAGGCGCGGCAGGTGCCGGCCCGAGCGCCAGTTGTTGAGATTGCGCAGGACCGATTCGTATTCCTGCCGGCGGCCGCCATTCGCCAGCTCGCAATAGCGGCCGGCCAGCGACGCCGTGTCGTGGAACCCGGCGCGGTGGCACAGCTCGTCGAACAGCACGTGCCAGCGGTCGACGAGCTCCAGCTCCTGCGGGGTCATCGGCCGTCTCCCGCGCGCGGCTCGAAGGCAGCGTCCACCACCTCGATCTTCATGTAGTCGTCGAGGAGGCGTACCTCCTCCGTGCCCGCGGCGAGCCCGGTGAACATGACGGCGCGCACGATCATCTCCTTCCCGCAATCGTTGACCATTTTCCGCGCGAGCCCGCCGTCCGCGAAGGTCCCGAGGACGGTCGAAGGCACCTTCGCCGCCACCGTCTCCCAGTCGGGCGGCGGACCGTCGCAATCCGCGAATTCGCCGTGAATGAGGCGGCTGGTGCCGACCGGCACGCGGACATAGGCGTCGTAGCCGACGGAGGGAAGCTCTATGAAGGCCGCCTGGCGGTTGGCCTTCACGGCGGCGACGGCAGGGCCGATCCCGGCCGGCGTCGCGGTGCGGGCGAGCAGCCAGGGGCCGGCCCGGGGGGGCATCGCGGGCCGTGCGGCCCGGCCTTGCGGGGGCATCTGCCCCGCGCCCGCCGCGGCCCTGTAGAGATCGCTCCAGCGCTTGTGGAGGTCGGGGTCCCGATCGACTTCGAGCAGCTCCGGCAGGATGAAGAAGTTCGCCCGCCGCGGAACGCGCCGGCCGGCGCGCCAGCCGCGCAGCTTCGCCTTCGCCGCCTCGAAATCCTCGCGCCGCGTCCTGCCCGCACGGGCGCAGAACAGGCTCGCGAGCTCGGAATTGTCGAAGAAGCCCTTCCGGTCGCACGCGGCATCGAAAAGACGATGCCATTCCCGGTGTTCTTCCGCCCAGTGCGTCGAGCCCATGGTCGCTGCTCCCCTGACATTGCCATCAGGGGCCGATGCTTCGGAAAATTTCCGGAATGGCAACCCGGCAGGTGCCCGGTTTTTCCGAAGTTTCCGACAATTGCGCCCTTTTGCGCGGTGACCGGTCCCGCCTAGACCACGCTCGGCCGGGCGTAGACCTCGCCTTCGCGTGGCCACCAGGCGATGCGGCGGGCGCGCAGGGCTTCGGCTTCCGCCTCGCTCAGGCCGGCGAGGCGGGTGAGCAGGCGGGGGGTGTCGGCGCCGAGGCCGGGCGCGGGGGCGAAGCCGCGATAAGGGTGCGCCGAGAGCTTCAGCGGGTTGCCGGCGACCTCGAGGCGGCCGCCGACGGGGTGGTCGAAGCTGACCAGCATGTCGCGCAGGGCGACGTGCGGATGGTCGTAGGCCTCGCGGATCGACTGGACCTTGGCGCCGGGAATGCCGGCGCCGACGAAGCGGCGCTGCCACTCGTCGGCGTCGGCGTCTCTCATCGCCGCGCCGACCAGCCGGTTCAACTCCACCTCGTTGGCCTGCCTGTCGGCCTCGGTGGCGAAGCGGGGGTCGGCGGTCCATTCGGGGTGGCCGAGCACGGCGGCGGCCTTCGGCCAGAACTGGCCGGTGATGCCGAGCACGAACCAGCGTCCGTCGCCGGCGAGGAACGGGCCGTAGGGCAGGGCGCCGCTGCCGCCGCGGCGCGGCTCGGCCGCGTAGGCGCGGCCGGAAAGGGCCGGCGGCACGCGGTAGCCGTGCATGGCGAGCTGGGCGTCGAGCAGCGCGATGTCGAGCGTGGCGCCGGCGCCGGTGCGGTCGCGGCGATGGAGCGCGGCGAGGATGCCGATCACGGCGTAGAAGGCGCCGCCGATGCCGCCGACCGGATTGCCCCAGCGCACCGGCGGCGAGCCCGGCTCGCCGGTGCCGGTGAAGCTCATGCCGCCGCCGAGCGCCTGGATCGTGGCGTCGTAGGCCGGCAGCTCCGCCCACGGGCCGGTCTTGCCGAAGCCGGAGACGGAGCAGCAGACGAGGCGCGGGTTTTGCGCGCGCAGCGTCGCGGCGTCGATGCCCAGCCGCTCCATCACGCCGGCCTTGTAGTTGTCGTAGACGACGTCGGCGCGGGCGGCGAGCCGCAGGAACAGGTCGCGGCCCTCGGGCTGCTTCAGGTCGATCGACAGGCTGAGCTTGTTGCGGTTCAGCCCGAAGAAATAGGCGATGTCGGCCGGCACCTTCGCGCCGGGCGCGAGCACTGTCGCGGCCGGCTCGTCGGCCGGCGCGCGCTCGACCTTGACGACGGTCGCGCCGAGATCGGCGAGCATCTGCGTGCCGAATGTGCCGCTCGGCTCGTCGCCGCACAGCTCTAGCACGAGGATGCCGCCGAGCGGGCCATCCTGCTTTGCGAGGGAAGCGGCGGCGGCGCGGCTGTCGTCACCGGCCGGCGCGGGCAGGGATCTGGCGAGCGGCGTTTCCGCCAGCAGGCGGTCGTTGCCGGCGCCGCGCCCGACGGGCGCGCGCTGCGGGGTGGGCTGCTCGCCGACGAAGCGGATCGGGCTCGAGGCGACGGCGACGCGGCGGCCGTCGGCGGCCTCGACATAGGAGGTCATGCCGCGCGCCACGGCCTGTGGCTGCGCGAAGGCCTCGCGGATGGTGTTGACCTTGCCGACCGGCACGCCGGCTGCGGCCAGCGCGTCCTGCCACTCGCCCGCCGTGCGGGTGAGGAAGATTTCCTCAAGCAGCGCGTCGAGCGCGGCGTGGTTGGCCTGCCGGTCCTTCAGCGTGGCGAAGCCGGGATCGCCGGCGAGGCGCGGGTCGGCGACGCCGCCGCAAAACGCCTTCCAGAAATTGGAGGCGACGCCGATGACGATCCAGGCGCCGTCGCCGCAGCGGAACGGGCCGTAGGGCACGGTGCCGGCGCCGCCGCGCCGGGGCGAGGGCATGTCGAACTCGATTGCCGCGCCGAAGGCCTGCGGCACGCGGTAGGTGTTGAGCGCGAGCTGGCCGTCGAGCAGCGCGACCTCGACCTGCTGGCCGCGGCCGGTGCGGGCGCGCTCGCGCAGCGCCGCCAGCACGCCGATCACGGCGTAGAAGGCGCCGGTGACGTCGCCGATCGGTACGCCCCAGCGGCAGGGCATGGAGCCGGGCTTGCCGGTGCCGGTGATGCTCATCGATCCGCCGAGCGCCTGCACGGCGACATCGTAGGCGCCGACCTCGGCCCACGGGCCGGTCGAGCCGAAGCCGCTGATCGAGCAGCAGACGACGGCCGGGTTGAGCCGGCTCAGCGCGGCATAGTCGATGCCGAGGCGGGCGAGCACGCCGGGGCGGAAATTGTCGTAGACCACGTCGGCGCCCGCGACGAGGCGCAGGAAGGCGGCCTTGCCCTCGGCGCTCTTCAGGTCGAGCGCCACGCTCGCCTTGTTGCGCTGGAGCGCATAGTAGAAACCGTCCTCGTCGCTGACCGGCGCTTCGGGCGCGGCCGGCCTGCGCTTCTCCGGGCCGGGCGCGTCGATGCGGATCACCTCGGCGCCGAGCGAGGCGAGGATCTCGGAGCCGAACGGGCCGGCGACCACGGTCGAGAGATCGAGCACGCGGATGCCGGCGAGCGGAGCGGTCTGGTCTGCGGTCATTCCCGTCTTCCCTGCATGGCCGGCGGCGGGTCTTTCGCCGCGCCGGCTCGTGAAACTATCCGCCGGCGATGGCCGGCCGCCGCCCGCGAAGGCCGACCACGCGCTCCAGCGCCGCGCCGACGCGCAGCACCGCGGCGTCCTCGCCGCGCCGGCCGACGAGCTGCAGCGACAGCGGCAGGCCGGCGGCGTCGAAGCCGTCGCACATCGCCAGCGCCGGATGGCCGGTCAGGTTGAAGGCGCGGTTGAGGAAGGCGTCGCCCTTCAACGCGTCGTAGCCGAGCGGCTGGGCCGGCCGGCGCGCGGCCGGCAGCGCCAGCAGGTCGACGCTCGCGAGGACCCCGTCTGGTCGGGCTGTAAGCAGAGACTGCCCCAGACGCGCCCGCTCGCCCTGCCCCGCCGGCATGCCGCCGCAGGCTCGCATGCGTGCCAGCGCGGTTGCGCCGACCAGATCGGGCGCGCGCTCGATCGCCTCGCCGTGCAGGGCGTAGCCCTCGGCCATCGAGATCACCGCGGCTGCGGACGCGTAGGCCGCGTGCGGCGACAGCGCGACCTCGCGGATGTCGAGGCCGAGGTCGGCGAGCGCGGAGAGCGCATGCCCGAAGGCGACGAGCATGTCGGGCTCGACGCCCTGTCCGCCCTCGAAGAAGGCGCGCGGGACGCCGACGCGCAGGCCGGCTACGGAGCCGGCCTGAGCCTGCCGGAAGGTGCCGGCCGCGACCATGGCGTCGAGCAGGATGGCGCAGTCCTCGACGGTCCAGGCCATCGGGCCGAGATGGTCGAGCGAAGGGGCGTAGTCGAGCGTGCCGTCGCGGCTGACGAGGCCGTAGGTGGGCTTGAGGCCGGCGATGCCGCACCATGCGGCCGGGCCGCGGATCGAGCCGCCGGTGTCGGAGCCGATGGCGGCGGGGCAGAGGCCGGCGGCGACGGCCACGGCCGAGCCGCTGGACGAGTTGGAGGGGTCGAGCGCGGGGTTCCACGGATTGACGGGTGCGGCCCAGGGCAGGTCGAGCTGCGTGCCGGCCATCATGAACTCGGCCAGCGCCTGCTTGCCGAGGACGACCGCGCCGGCGGCGCGCAAGTTGCGCACCACGGCTGCGTCGCGGGCGGCGACGTGGTCGCGGCGGGACGGGGAGTTGGCGGTCGTCGCCCTGCCGGCGACGTCGATCATGTCCTTGAGGCCGACCGGCAGGCCGTGCATCGGCCCGCGCAGATTGCCCGCCACGATCTCGCGCTCGGCCGCGCGCGCCTCGGCCAGCGCATCGTCGGCGAAGACCTCCAGGAAGGCATGCAGCCGGCCGTCGAGCCGCGCGATGCGGTCGAGGCAGCCCTGCACGATCTCGACCGGCGACAGCGCGCGGGCCGAGACCGCGCCGGCAAGCTCGGCCAGGGTCGCTGTGGCGAGGCTATCCATCTCCCGTCCGCCGGCGCCGCATCCGCTCAGAGCGTCCGCGCGATCAGCATCTTCATGATCTCGGAGCTGCCGCCGGCGATGCGGCGCACGCGCGCGTCGGTATACATGCGCGAGATCGGCATCTCGGCCATGTAGCCCCAGCCGCCGTGGAGCTGGAGGCATTCGTCGACCATCCTGCATTGCAGCTCGGTGTTGAAGAGCTTGGCGATCGCCGCCTCGTCGCCGGTCAGCCTGTGCTCGACCTGCCTGGCGATGCACTGGTCGAGATGGGCCCAGGCGACGGTGAGCTGCGCCTTCAGCTCGGCGAGCTTGAACTGGGTGTTCTGGAACTCCATCAGGCTCTTGCCGAAGACCTTGCGCTCCTTGACGTAAGCGACCGTGATGTCGAACGCTTTCTGGCTGGCGCCCATGGCGACGGTGGCGATCGAGAGCCGCTCCTTCGGGATCTCGTGCATGACCTGCCGGAAGCCGAGATTTTCCTGACCGAGCAGGTTTTCGACCGGCACGCGCACCTCGTCGAAGAACAGCTCGGCCGTGTCGGAGGCCTTCATGCCCATCTTCTTCAGCCGCTTGCCGCGGCGGAAGCCGGGCGTGTCGCCCTCCACCACGATCAGGCTGACGCCCTTTGAGCCCAGCTCCGGCGCGGTCTTGGCGACGACGATGATGAGGTCGGCATTGATGCCGTTGGTGATGAAGGTCTTGGAGCCGCTGATGACGTATTCGTCGCCGTCGCGGCGGGCCGTGGTGCGGATCGCCTTCAGGTCGCTGCCGGCATGAGGCTCGGTCATGGCGACGGCGCCGATCATCTCGCCCGACACCATCTTGGGCAGCCAGCGGCGCTTCTGCGCTGCCGTGCCGAGCGCCTCGACATAGGCCGCGACGATGTCGGTGTGGGTCTGGATGGTGAAGCTCGCCTGGCCGGTGTAGCCCAACTCCTCGTCGATCACGCACAGATGCAGGAAGTCGCCGCCGGCGCCGCCATAGTCGGGCGAGACGGTGGGGCACAGCAGCCCGGCCGCGCCGGCCTTGCGCCAGACCTCGCGCGGCGTGATGCCTTCCTCCTCCCACTCCGCGATGTAGGGCATCACGTTGTCGGCGAAGAAGCGGCGGACGGACTGGCGGAACAGCTCGTGCTCTTCCTTGTAGATCGGACGGCCTTCCATCATGGCGGCAGCCTCAGGACGCGGCGCGGGCGGGCGCTGGCTCGCCCTCGGCGGGCGCCTCGGCCGGGGCGGGATTGACGTAGCCGCCGAGCAGGGCCGACGGCACGAGCTTGCGGATCTCGTCCTGCGTGAAGGGCTCGTCGCCGGCCTTCACCACGCTCGCCTTCAGTTCCGGCTCGTTGTAGATGCCGATCTTGCGATCCTCGGCGCGGAAGGCCTGGCCGTTGATGTTTGCCGCCTCGTCGGAGCAGAGATAGGCGACGAACGGCGCGATGTGTTCCGGGCCGCCCATGTTGACCACGGCGTCGTAGCGTTCCTTCGTGACGAGGCCCGCCTCGAGGCGCTTGCGAAAACCCTCCTTGACGGCTTCGTCGAGCGTGAGGCGCGTGGCCGCGGCCGGGCAGACCGTGTTGGCGGTGACGCCGTATTTACCGAGCTCGCGGGCCATCGCGCGGGTGAGCGAGAAGACGCCGCCCTTGGCCGCGCCGTAATTGGCGCCGCCGACCGTGCCGCGCCATGCTTCGGAACCCATGTTGACGATGCGGCCCCAGCGCTGCCTGCGCATATGCGGCGCGGCATGGTGGATCATCGAATACTGGCCGCGCAAATGGATGTCGACCACCACGTCCCAGTCCTCGACCGGCATGTTCCAGATCATCTTCGGGCGCAGCACGCCGGCATTGTTGACGAGGATGTCGACCGAGCCGAATTTTTCCGTGCACAGCGCCACGGTGCGGCCGCAGGCCTCGTGGTCCGCGACCGACTCCGCCGCGAGCAGGGCGGTGCCGCCGGCCGCGCGGATCTTCGCCACCGCTTCCTCGCCGGCCGAATGGTCCGTGCTGCCGCCATCCTTGGATGCGCCCGGGTCCATGATGACGACCTTGCCGCCTTCCTTCGCCAGCGCCTCGGCGATGGCGAAGCCGATGCCGCGCGCCCCGCCGGTGACGATCGCCGACCTGCCTTCGAACCTCATTTCCATGCTCCCTTGCGACAAGCCGGTCACGCCAGATGCGAGACGAGCTTTGAAACCAGATAACCGTCGAAACACTCGGCGCCGCCCTCGCGCCCGTAGCCGCTGTCCTTGACGCCGCCGAACGGGACTTCCGGCGAGGCGCCGCCGAAATGGTTGATGGAGAGGATGCCGGCGTCGACGCGCTCGGCGATCAGGTTGGCGGCCTTCGCCGAATCCGTGAAGGCGTAGGCGGCGAGCCCGTAGGCCGTGTCGTTGGCGCGCCGGCAGGCCTCGTCGAGGTCGGCGAAGCGGCGCAGGATCGCCAGCGGCCCGAACGGCTCGCTGCGCAGGACCTCGGCCGCCTCCGGCACGTCGGTCAGCACCGTCGGGGCGTAGAAGAAGCCGCGCTCGCCGATGCGGCGGGCACCCGTCGCGATCGTGGCGCCGGCCTCGCGGGCATTTGCCACCAGCGCCTCGATGGCGCCGCGGCGGCGGCCGTTGGCGAGCGGTCCCATCTGGGTGTCGGGCGAAAGCGCGCTGCCGACGCGGATCGCCTCGGCCTGGGCGACGAAGGCGTCGGCGAAGGCGCGGTAGACGTCGTCATGGACGAAGAAGCGGGTGGGCGAGACGCAGATCTGGCCGCCATTGCGGTATTTCGACTTCGCGGCGAGCGCGGCGGCTCTCGCCGGGTCGGCGTCGGCGCAGACGATGACGGGCGAATGGCCGCCGAGCTCCAAGATGAGCGGCTTCAAATGCCGGCCGGCAAGCTCGGCCAGCAGGCGGCCGACCGGCACCGAGCCGGTGAAGGTGACGAGGCGGATGGCGGGCGAGGAGATCAGCGCGCGCGAGATCATCGCCGGCTCGCCGAACACCATGTTGACGACGCCGGGCGGCACGCCGGCCTCCTCGAAGCAGCGCACGATCAGCAGCGCGGTGGCCGGGGTCTCCTCGGCGGGCTTGATGACGACGGTGCAGCCGGCGGCGAGCGCCGCGCTGATCTTGCGGGCGGGCGAGGCGCCGGGGCCGTTCCACGGCGTGAAGGCGGCGACCGGGCCGATCGGCCGACGCAGCACGGTCTGGCGGAGCCCCGCCTGCGCCGGGATGACGCGGCCATAGGCGCGCAGGCCTTCCGCCGCATGCCATTCGAGCAGGCCGGCGGCGCGCTCGATCTCGGCCGGCCCGTCGGCGACCGGCTTGCCGAGCTCCATGGCCATGACCGCGGAGATCTCGTCCATGCGCTGGCGCAGCAGCGCCGCGGCCTTGAGCAGGATCGCGCCGCGGCGCGCGGGCGCCATGTCGCGCCATGCCGGGAAGGCGCGCTCGGCCGCGCCGATCGCGGCCTCGACGTCGGCCTCGCTCGCCGCCGGCAGCTCGGCCAGCACCTGCTCGGTGCCGGGATCGACCACGGCAATCGCGCGGCCGCCGGTGCCGCGGGTCCAGCGGCCGTCGATGTAGAGCGCGAGCTCGGGATAGGCGGGGCGCATGTCGGGCATGTGGAGGGCGGATTCAGGCATTGGACAGGATCACCGTTCCGGCGGCCGCGAACTGGCGGCCGGGTCCATGGGCGAGGCTCAATTCGAGGCCGGGCACCTGGCGCGCGCCGGCCTCGCCGCGAAGCTGGATGACGGATTCGATCAGGGCGAACATGCCGTAACGGCCGGTGTGGCAGTAGGAGAGGCCGCCGCCATTGGTGTTCATCGGCAGCGGCCCGCCGGGGCCGGTGCGGTAGACGGTACGGCCGTCGGGTCCGCGCGTCGTCTCGGCGAGGAACGGGCCGGACTCGCCGCGGCCGACGAAGCCGAGATCCTCCAGGAACATCATCGGCGTGAAGGAGAAGGCGTCGTAGAGCATCAGGTGGTCGATGTCGGCGGGCGTGACGCCGGCCTCGGCGAAGGCCTGCCGGCCGGACAGCACGCTGGAATCGGCGACCGTGAAGTCGCGCATCATCGCCACCTGCCGGTGGGCGGTCGCCTCGCCGGTGCCGAGCACGTAGACGGGCTTCTTCCTCATGTCGCGGGCGCGCTCGGCCGAGACCATGACCAGCGCGCCGCCGCCGTCGGCGACGAGGCAGCAGTCGAGCTTGTTGAACGGGTAGCAGACGACCGGCGAGGCCTCGACGTCGGCCGGCGTGAAGGCGCCGGCCTCGTGCATGATGGCGCGCGGGTTGAGCAGCGCCCATTCGCGGGTCGCGGCCGGGACGTGGCTCATCTGAAGCTTGGTGGTGCCGAACTCGTGGAAATGGCGCAGCACCGGCAGCGAATAGGTGGTCGGCGCGCCGGCGGTGCCGAACGGGGCCTCGAACTGGCCGGCGGGGCTGGCCGGCGTGCCGGTCGCGGCCTCCATGTCGATCCACGAGCGGCCGCTCTCGCCGTGGACGATCAGGGCGACCTCGCAATAGCCGGCGGCGATCGCCATCGCGGCGTGGCGGACGAAGAGCATGTAGGAGCAGCCGCCGACGCCGGTGCCATCGACGAAGCGCGGCACGACGTCGAGATATTCCGACAGCTCGTTGGGGCCGGCGACGGTGGAGAACACGCCGTCGACGTCGGCGAGCGTCAGGCCGGCGTCGGCCAGCGCGTTCTTCGCGGCCTGCGCATGCAGCGCCAGCCGCGACATGCCGGGAAGCTTGCCGATCCTGTCGGTCTCGGCCGCGCCGACGATGGCCGCCTTGCGCGAGAGCGTCATTGCGCGCCTCCCGCCGGCCGGAACTTCGGTAGGCTGATCTCGTCGGTCACGTCGTCGAAGAAGACGGTGACGGGCATGTCGATGCGCACATTGTCGGGCGTCGGCTCGCCGTCGACCACGACGTTGCTCAGCATGCGGGGGCCCTCGGCGAGGTCGATCACGGCGATCACGTAGGGCACCTGGTCGAAGCCCTTCGCCGCCTTGTGGTTGATGACGAAGGTGTGGACGGTGCCCCTGCCGCTCGCCTGCCGCCAGTCGAGGCGGGAGGAGAGGCAATGCGGGCAGAGCGAGCGCGGGTAGAAATGCGGCCGGCCGCAATCCTCGCACCAGGGCAGCATCAGCCGGTGCGCCTTGGCACCGTCCCAGAAGGCTTTCGTCTCCGGCGTCGGGCGCGGCAGCGCGCCCCTGTAGGCGGGCTTGTCGCTCATGCCACGGCCGCCAGACCGTTGTTGAAGACGGTGACGTCGCGCTCGGCGACGCGCGCGCGAAAACCGTAGCGGCTGGCGCCCTCGTTCCAGATCTCGACGGTGATCGTCTCGCCCGGATAGACCGGCGCGCTGAAGCGGCCGCCGGCGTCGCGGAGCGCTGCCGGATCGCCGTCGCAGATGGTGGCGACCAGCGCGCGGCCGATCATGCCGAAGGTGCACAGGCCGTGCAGGATGGGCCGCGAGAAGCCGGCCTTGGCGGCGACGGCCGGGTCGGCGTGGACGGGGTTCCAGTCTCCCGACAGGCGGTAGATCAGCGCGGCCTCAGGGCGGCTCTCCAGCGCGTGGACGATGTCGGGCGCGCGCTCGGGCAGGGCATGCGGCTTCTGCTGCTCGGCGGGCGGCGCGCCGCAGCCGCCGTCGCCGCGCAGGAAGGAGGTGGAGGTGCGGGTGGCGCAGATGCGGCCGGTCGCCTTGTCGACCACGTCGCGCTCCATCATCAGGAGCGCGCCCTTGCCCGGCCCCTTGTCGATGACGCCGACGACGCGGTTCTTCCCGATCACCGTGCCCTCGGCCGGAAGCGGATGGTAGATGCGCAGCCCCTGCTCGCCGTGGAGGCTCCTGACCCAGTCGATGCCGGTGCGCGGATCGGCCATCCACGGGCCGGGATTGCCGAGCACCACCGGATAGGTCGGCGCGACCTGCAGATCCTTCTCGTAGACGAAGCGGAGCTGGGCCGGATCGAGCGGATCGCGCCCGTAGCCGAGGCCGAGCGCATAGAGCATGGCGTCGCGCTTCGTGTAGGTCGCCTCCACGTCGGGGAACGACCAGTTCATCACGGTTTCGTAGTCGAGCAAGGAACGATCCTCCTTGCCCTTCTTGCTACCCACGGGTAGAGCGATTGTCAACGTGCATTCGGGCAGCGGCTGGGGATTGCGGCCGTTGACGGCCGGATAGCGCCGCAATCGCGCCCCGGCCCGTTCCATTCGATGAAACTCATGCTACCTTGAAGTAGAAAGACAGGAGCAGCGATGGGAAGGCGAAGCGGACCGCTGGCGCAACTGCGCGTGGTCGAAATGGTGGGCGTCGGGCCGGGGCCGTTCGCGGCGATGTGGCTCGCCGACATGGGCGCCGACGTGGTGCGCATCGACCGGCCGGGCCAGCGCTGGAACCAGACGCGCAGGGACGTGCTCAACCGCTCGCGGCGCTCGGTGGCGCTGGACCTCAAGCAGCCGGCCGGCATCGAGGCAGCGCTGCGGCTGATCGACCGCGCCGACGTGCTGATCGAGGGTTACAGGCCGGGCGTCATGGAGCGGCTCGGGCTCGGGCCGGAGGCTTGCACGGCACGCAACCCGCGCCTCGTCTACGGGCGCATGACCGGCTGGGGGCAGGACGGGCCGCGCGCGGCCGAGGCCGGCCACGACATCAACTACATCGCGACCGGCGGCGTGCTCGCCACGATCGGCACGGCGGAAGGCGGGCCGGTGCCGCCGCTCAACCTGATCGGCGATTTCGGCGGCGGCGGCATGCTGCTGATCGCCGGTCTGCTGGCGGCGCTGGTGGAGCGCGGGACGTCGGGCAGGGGGCAGGTGGTGGACGCGGCGATGGCGGAGGGCGCGTCGCTGCTCGCCTCGATGATCTGGGCCTATCACGGCAAGGGCCTGTGGAACGGCCAGCGCGAATCCAACCTGTTCGACGGCGGCGCGCCGTTCTACCGCTGCTACCGCTGCCGCGACGGCGGCTGGGTGGCGCTGGGCGCGATCGAGCCGGAGTTCTGGGCGACCTTCCTCGAACGCTGCGGCATCGCCGAACCGCTGCTTTCCGACAACCAGCGCAACCGGCAGATGTGGCCGCAGCTTCGCGCGCGGCTGGCCGAGATATTCCTGACGCGCGACCGCGACGAATGGTGCGCGATGGCGGCCGGCAGCGACGCCTGCCTGACGCCGGTGCTGAGCTTCGACGAGGCGGTCGGCGAGGGCCAGGCGGCCGCGCGCGGCGGCTTCGTCGAGATCGAGGGCATGGCGCAGCCGGCGCCGGCGCCGCGCTTCTCGCGCACGCCGGGCGCGGTGTCGGCGCCGCCGGCGCTGGTCGGCGAGCACAGCCGCGAGGTGCTGGCGGAAGCGGGCTACGGCGCGGACGAGATCGCGCGGATGGAGGCGGACGGCGTCACCTCGGTGCCGGGCGATGCGCCGGCGGCCGGAGACCGCGGGCCGCTCGGCTGACGGCGGATCAGGCGGTGCGCGCCTTGGGCACGGGCTTGCCGAGGCGGCGCGAGATGCGGTCGCCAGCCTCGCGCAGGGCCTCGATCAGCGCCGGCTCGCGATGCTCGACGCGGATTGTCGGGCCGCTGAGGGACACGCAATGGGTGACGGCGCCGGAATGGTCGAAGATCGGCACCGCGATCGCGGTGAGGCCCGGCACGCGCTGGCCGCTCGTCAGGGCGTAGCCGTGCTCGCGGATCGCCGCGAGGTCGGCCCGCAGGCCGTCCGGGATCTCGTCCTGCGCCGCGAGCAGCTCCTCGCGCCCGGCCTCGTCCATGAAGGCGAGCAGCACGCGGCCGGCCGTGCCGTAGAGCAGCGGGATGCGCTCGCCCGGCCGCACGACGGCCATCAGCGGCGAGGGGGTGTCGGCGACGTCGATGACGATGCGCTCGGCGCCGATGCGGCTGGACAGCGTGATGGTCTCGCCGGTCGAGCGGCAGAGCTCGGCCAGCACCGAGCGCGCCGCCTCGCGCACGGTCATGGTGTCCTCGACCAGGCCGGCGAGCCGCACGATCTTCAGCGACAGGCAGTAGCGGCCGTTCTGCTTGCGCACGAGGAAGCCCTCGCGCTCCAGCGTGTTGACCAGCCGGAACGTCGTCGCCTTGGGCATGGCGATGCGGTCGGCGATCTCCTGCAGGCTGAGATTGAGATGCGCGCCGTCGAAGGCGTCGAAGATCGCGAGGGCGCGGGAGACCGTGCGGGTCATGTCGTCTCTGTTGTTTGTTCCATCTAATGAAACTTGATAGCAAAAAAAATCACAGGATGGAAGAAGTTGCTTTACACATCCGGGAGCGGGTGCGAGATTGTGGAACCAATTCCAACTGATGAAACCCGCGACATGGCCGAAACCCTCACAGCGCATTTCTCGGAGCTCGGCGCGAGCCTGCGCTTCGAGGCGCTGACCGCTTCGGGCGTGGCGCGGGCCAAGGCCTCGATCCTCGACGCGGTGGGCTGCATGCTGGCCGGCGCGTCGAGCCACGACGCGCGGCTGGTGCAGGCGGCGGGGCGGGCCGACGGGGCGGGACGGGCGCCGGTGCTCGGCACCGCGCTGTCGCTGGCGCCGACCTATGCGGCGCTCGCCAACGGCACGGCCGGGCACGCCTACGACTTCGACGATTCCTCGCCGCCGATGATCGGCCACCCGTCGGTGCCTCTGGTCTCGGCGATGATCTCGGCGGCCGGCGAGCGGCAGGCGAGCGGGCGCGAGATGATCGCGGCCTTCGTCGCAGGTCTGGAGATCGCGGCCGGGCTCGGGCGGCGCATGAACCCGGCGCATTACGAGGCGGGGTGGCATGCCACCGCGACGCTCGGCACGCTCGGCGCCACGGTGGCGGCCGGCCGGATCGCCGGGCTGGACGCGGGGGCAATCGCCAACGCGCTCGGCATCGCCGCCTCCAGCAGCGCCGGCATCCGCAAGAATTTCGGCTCGATGGTGAAGCCGCTGCATGCGGGGCTGGCGGCCCGCAACGGCGTGCTCGCCGTGCAGCTCGCGGCGGCCGGCCTCAAGGCCGATCCGGCTGGGCTCGACGGCAACAACGGCTTCGTCGACGTGTTCCGCGGCGAAGCGGACATGCCGGCCTTCACCTTCGGCGGGGCGCTGGAGATCGACGCCTCGGGCATCGGCATCAAGCGCTATCCGTGCTGCGGCTGCACCCACTCGGCGCTCGACGCGCTGCTTGCGCTGCGGGCCGAGCACGGGTTCGGCGGCGGCGAGGTGGAGGCGATCCACTGCACGATGAACGGGCTGGTGCCCGACATCCTCGTCCACCATCGCCCGACCACGCCGGCGCAGGCCAAGTTCAGCATGGAATACTGCCTGGCGGTCGCAGTACTCGACGGCGCCTGCGGCCTCGACCAGTTCGACGGCAAGCGCGTGGCGGCCGGCGACGTGCAGGACCTGCTGGCCCGCGTGACGACCTCGGTCGACCCCGCGATCGTCTACCGCAACGGCGTCTATCCTGGCACCGTCACGGTGACGCTGAAGGACGGGCGCAGGCTGTCGCGCTCGGCCGAGGAAGCGCTCGGCCATCCCGACAGGCCGCTGTCGACGGCCGACCTCGAGCAGAAGTTCGTGTCCTGCGCGACGCGGGCGCTCGGGCCGGACAGGACGCGCGCCGCCTTCGCCATGCTCGCCGCGCTGGAGGACGTTCCGGCGCTGCCACACCTCATCCAAACGCTGACATCGAAGGGAGTGACGTCGTGAACGCGACACCGTTGAACCAGTTCCTGGGCATCGACCTGCACAAGCGGTCGCAGAAGGCGCGCAAGACCGGCATCACCATGGTGATCGACATCGGCTACAGCCCGGCGATGGTGGAGAGCGTGCTCGACCTCTACGGTCACCTCGTCGACATCGTGAAGCTGACCGAGCTGCACCTGACCAGCCCGAAGGACGTCATCAAGCGCAAGGTCGAGCTCTACAAGCAGAAGGGCGTCGGCGTGCAGCCGGGCGGCATCGTGGTCGAGCTCGCCCGCCTGCAGAAGAACGAGCGCAAGACGCTGGAGGGCCTGCGCGAGCTGGGCTTCGACCATCTCGAAGTGTCGTCCAGCTCGACCACCCAGCGCGAGGCCGAGATCGAGAGCCAGTTCGTCGGGCTCGCCCGCTCCCTCGGCTTCACCGTGATCGGCGAGGTCGGCAAGAAGTTCCATGTCGGCGACAAGACCCGCAAGTCCGACACCGAGCTGGACATCGAGGAGACGCTGGCCGAGTTCCGCGCGCTGCTCGGCGGCGGTGCCGACAAGTGCTACTGGGAAGGCCACGTGCTGCGCCGCATCATGGGCGACACGGCCGCCGACATCGTGGCGCGCCATCCCGGCGGCACCGACCAGGTGCTGGAGGTCGCCAGGCAGATCGGCCCGGAGAAGATCATCTTCGAGGTGTCGAGCATGATCCCTTACGTGCAGCGGCGGGCGCAGCAGTTCTGGCTGGTGCGGCTGTTCGGGCCGGACGTCAACGTCGGCAACGTGCGGCTGGAGGAGGTGCAGTTCATGGAGCACATCCGCCTCGGCACCTGGCCGGTGTTCGGCTTCGGCGAGCTGGGCGACCACCCCTACATGCAGGCGCTGGAGAGGTCGCAAGGCGCCGCGCCGCAGGGCGAGTGGTGGAAGGCCATTCCGTTCGAGAGGGCGCGCACGGCATGATGCGGCAGGCGGGCGGCACCGGCCGCCCGCACCGGAGGCACGACGCAGGGAGGAGCCACATGCACCTGCTGAGACAGAAGGACTTCGTCGCCGGGCTGGTGTTCCTGGCGATCGGCGGCGGGACGCTGGTGATCGGCCGGTCCTACCGGCTGGGTACGGCCTCGGAGATGGGGCCGGGCTACTTCCCGATGCTGCTGGCGGTGGCGCTGATGGCGCTCGGCCTCGTGCTCGCCGTCAAGGCCTGGCGCGACACGGCGGGCGAGGAGATCGAGCCGCTGCACCTGCGCGTGCTGTTCTTCCCGACGCTGGCGATCGTTCTGTTCGGCCTGATGCTGGAACGCCTCGGCATCGTGATCTCGCTCGCGGCGCTGCTCGGCGTCGGCGTGTTCGCCAGCCGCGAGACGCGGCTGAAGGAAGTGCCGTTCCTGATCGTGGCGGCGGTGATCTTCTTCGGCGCCGGGTTCGTCCTCGGCGTCGAGCCTCCCGTCGAGGGGTGGC
>Ga0066256_1000815_pt1 | contig 57624 bp, 57 predicted proteins | sample ThiBio_1000_biof_FD_87107 | JGI IMG/M metagenome (GOLD analysis project Ga0066256, IMG submission 87107) | Wastewater bioreactor microbial communities from Cape Town, South Africa - Thiocy_expt_1000_biof (version 2) | ecosystem: Engineered > Bioreactor > Thiocyanate-remediating >... | reverse complement strand
CCCGCGCTTCAGCCGGTTGGCATAGACCGCCGCCACCTCGCGCCGCTCGCTGGGCTTGCCGGTTTCCTTCTCCACGATCGAGGCGAGGATGATCGCCTGCTCCGGCGTCGTCACCGCGATGCCGGGCTTGCGGCGCTTCCACGCGGCGGCGAGATAGTCGCGCATCGCCTTCTGCATCCGCGCCACAACGGAGGCGCGGGTATCGCCCTTCTGATAGGCGTAGCTGTCGGGCAGGATCGATCCTTCCGCCGGGACGGCCACGTCGCCGACCAGCCCGTCCGCCTTCATCAGCGCCTCGTGGACGAGGATCGAGGGATAGCCCTCCGGCACCGGGATCAGCCGCTGGCGGACCTTCCCTTCCTGCAACAGGGCCAGCACGTCGGAGGCGCTGGCGCCCGTTGCGAAGCTGATGTTTCGGTAGGTTGGCATCTGATCAACGACGCCGGATATCGAACGCCTTCATTCCCATTCCTCCCAATCCATTATTGGATTCGCCAAGGCCGAAGTTCTTCAACATCTCGCCATCGACGTTCTTATGAAATAAGTCTGTTGCGCGTCTTGGAGAAACGCTTGCCGCTCATTCGGAATTGAAATGGATCAGCTAGCACGCAGTTACTCTCTTTGGCTTCGGCTTTGATCCAACTAAGCAAAGCTTGACAATCGTTCTGTGAGAAAACTCGATGCCCTCGTCCATTTCTGTACCCAATCTTACGAAGGATCTTCGAAGGGACAAGAGGCGCGTCACCGCCAAAATAGTAAAACTCATCCGAGATCAGGACACGATCTGTCTGGGTATCATGGTTGGTGTTCGGCATGTCTTGCTCGCCGCTAGGCTGACTATGGACGCAATTTTCCTGTAACCATTTCTTCGTTTGAGGGTCTCGCCGATAAACGTTGTCACCTACCATAGTCCGCCGGGTGCCATGTCGGACCGGTCGTTTACAAAGAAACTCCGCCGCATTCCAATATTGATCAAAACTCAGATCGCGCGTCACCTTCATCGCGTAAATACACCGCCCCGTAGCCTTCAGTTCGCTACCGCCCATGCCAATGATCCAGTCACCGATTTTAGCTTTTCTACGGATCACCGGCATGCAGCACGCGAGCGTGCAAACACCGTCGAATGGATTTGGGGCAAATCCGAAGTCATACCGCACCACGTACATGTAGACGGTCGGCACGACGGGCTAACAACTCGATGTCGCGCCGGCATGAACCGGTTCTCGCTGGTCGCTGCTGCCCGGTTTTTCAAAAGGACGATCCTTGCCCTCGATCGCATCAATGATGCTGTCAGAGTTCCAATTAACCAAGGCGGTTCCATAGTCGTTCAAGGCCGGCGGAACGTCGGCCTCCGTTCCGCCTCGAACGTATACGCCCACAATACGCTTCCCGAGCATGTTGGCTTGCTTGATCTCCCAGTCTACCCAAGGCCGTTGGTGGGTCTCTTTGCCGACGACAACGAGAACCGTGGAGGCCCAAGACATTTTCATTCGCAGGAGGCGCTTGAGAACAGCATCCTTGATAAGCCCCTTGTTCAACCGTTCTTGGTTAGCGGGCTTCGCTCGGATCGATGAGTTGCGCAGCTGAAATCCGTTGCGGTTGAGCATATCGGTCAGCCGTGTGACATGATCATCGTCTGCGTGATGATGGCTGATAAAGACGTTTTTCAGTTTAGACATGCGATCTCGCAGAAATTCGAAAACGGTTGCCGATGCCACATCCCTGGGCGCTTGTTCATCCACCTTTACTTGCAAAGTCCGCCGCCGATCCCGTCCAGCCCCTTTGGCGACCGATCAAGCGAATCAGCACAAGCGGTTGCAATAATACAGTATTCTATCGTACCGAGTGGAGGACGTCCCCACTTACCTTTATAAGAACATATCACGAACAACGAGTCGAGCCATAAGTGGACTGGGAAAGCCCGTCTATCGTCCCCTTCTAAGCTCATGGCGCTTTTCCGTCCCACACCTTAGCGGGGCGTTGGACCAGTTCTGAGGGTGCTCGCTATGTCCCAGCCCAACATTTCCGATGCTTCCGAGCCGGCAGATCTCAATCCTGATCAGCGCGCTGCTCATGAACTGCTTTGCGAGTTACGCACGCGCATTGCGACCCAACCCTTGCGCTATCAACACGGTGTTGAAGCACGTGCCCTCGAAAGTCTCTTTGAGATATTTCAGTTTGCCCGACAGGCGATGAAGAACCATCCGGGATGCGCGCATTTTGCGCGCATTACGACCACGATGCTGAATGTAAATTTGCGGCCAATCACGGCGAAGTGGCATCGCGCGTACAAAGCAGGCATCTTAGAATCGCGCGATGGCGCCAATGATTTTCGTGCGGACTTCGCGGCGGTGCGACCGTGCCTCGCGGCGTTCGCGGAAGAGCTTCAGAAGCTGGCCTACGGAGAAGCTCGGCCTGACGACTTAACGCCCGCCGTTGTCAAAGACGACGAATTGGCGAAATGCCTCTCGCCCCTACGGTTCGGGATCGACGAGACTGACGAAATTTGGAAAGCGATCAATTCCAGTGAATCCAAAGACATCAATGCAAGACGGGCGCTGCACGGCATTGCTACAGAGTCAGGCTTTGATGCTACCGGCCTCTCGTTGTCGGGAGGCGGCATTCGATCTGCCACCTTCTGTTTGGGCGTGACACAGGTCCTTGCTGACCGAGGCTTGATGAAGGACATTGATTATCTCTCCACCGTTTCCGGCGGTGGCTTCGTAGGAGGCTTCGTTTCATCACTTATTGGGAGCGGCGCGACCTTCGATCAAATCGCAAATCCATCTGGTCCTGATAGTAACCCTATCCAATATGTCAGGCAAAACGCCAAATATCTTAGCGCTGTCAATCTAAAGCGGCGTTGGATGATGATCTCCGGCACCTTGTCCGGCTTGATTTTGAATTGGACGGCACCCTTAGCAGTCCTTTCCGCGCTAGCGTTCCTCGCGTCATACATCGCTGTGGACGCACATTTCTGGATTTCCGCCTGCATTGCCTTTGTCCTTGTCACACTGGCCTCGATAATTTTGCATGGCGTCACGTTGCGGTTTTGGTCCGCGGCTTCGACGACAGTTTTGGTCGCTGTTTGTGTCGTGGCCGCACTTTTTTGCGGCGCGCTGGCCCTAATTGAATGGGGCTACAGCCAATTTCACTCCCCGCATGCACTGACGATCTTTGCTTCGCTTTCAATCGCAGCGATTGTCACCCCCGTGCTCGTGCGGTTCTTACGTTTCACTTCTAGTGAGAAGTATCGAAGATTGCTCTTCGAAATCTCACTCTATGCCGCCGGCCTCTTAGTCCCTCTCTTGGCAGTGCTTGTATTCTATTTGCTCCGGGACCTTGGACGCAGCGAGCTGAGTCCGACATCACCATGGTGGAATCCGCTTCACTATATGAGCGGCAACGCCGCCCTCTTGGTTATTATCGGCGGGAGCGCCGCGGTCGCCGCGTTCCTCATGAATATCAATCTGACAGGACCTCACAAGCTTTACCGCGACCAGCTTGCGCGGACCTTTGTCTGGCCGCCCGACGCACCTGACGTCGAGCTGGCGAAAGTCGATCCGCAAAATCGGGGACCATACCATTTAATTAACGCGACAGTTAACCTGCCCGCGAGTACGAGCCCCGTGCTGCGAGACAGAAAGGGTGACTTTTTCCTGTTTTCCAGGAACTGGATCGGCTCGCGAGCAGTGGGCTATTCAGCGACAGACTCTTGGCGAGCTAACGGAAGTCCAATGGATCTTGCCACCGCAATTGCCATCTCGGGCGCTGCCGCCTCTCCTCAAATGGGTTTAGGTTCTGTCCCCAGCTTGTCAGCTCTTATGACCTTACTGAACATACGGCTTGGGTATTGGATCGTGAATCCAAAGCGCCCGAAGTGGCTCACATCGCCGGGTTTTTCCTGCATTCTCCGAGAGATGACAGGAGCGGGTATGACCGAAAAGGCACGTTGGCTCAATCTTTCCGATGGTGGCCACATCGAGAATATGGGGCTGTACGAGCTGCTGCGCCGACGGTGCAAATTCATCGTATGTGTCGATGGCGAGGCTGATCCTGACAGCACATTTCACGGTCAACTGACCTTGATCAGGCAGGCACAGATCGATCTCGGCATTCAAATCGAGCCACGCCTGGACGACATTCGTCCCGACCCCACTTCGCGAACTAGCAGAGCTCACGCCCAACTATTCCGTATTAAATACCCGATGGCTGCCGACGGAAGGCCTGCGGCGACCGGCCTCTTGCTTTATCTCAAGCTTTCATTGACCGGTGACGAGACCGAACTTCTCAAGCGGTATCGGCATTTGAATCCTGATTTCCCGCATCAGTCGACGTTGAACCAATTTTACGACGAAGAACAATTCGAAGCTTATCGGCAGCTGGGCGTTCATGTCGCACAGGGAGTGTTTACCGACGCGCTACTGACCGAAAATCCACGTCCTGCCACCGTGCGTGAATGGTTTGCGCAACTCGCGAAAAATATGCTCGACCCATAACATGCATCATTTCTTTCGAAGCCGCTCGATGCGTATCCAAATAAGTCGCAATGACGGCGGATGAAACACACGTAAAGCGCAAGCCAAACTAGCTGGATTAGAAATAAACGCATCAGTCAAACTGAATGCTTAGCGATCTCCTTTCTGCCACGTACCCACTCAGGGTATTCGGTATATTCGCGCTCACCTCGATTGATCCAGAGCGCCCAAGTCGTCCCTTCGCTAATCTTCGCGCGGTCAAGATATGGATATAGACCGAGATACTGCTCGCCATCGAATGTGTTGCGCGCGGTTTTAACAACCGGGGCAACTCCTATTTTACGGTTTGCGCCGTCCATAAAACCAAGCTCCCACGGCATCCAGCGCGACAGCTGGGAATGAGTTGCTGCCGGTTTAGTGGACAGGCAGTTAAGCTAAACCCAGCTTTCGTTCGAACTCAACCGGGCTGACGTATCCGATTGTCGAATGGCGTCGGGTCATATTGTAGAACCGCTCGATATAGTCGAACACATCTGCCTTGGCCTCGTTCCTCGTTCGATAGTTCTTGCGCGCCGTGCGTTCGATCTTGAGCGAGGAGAAGAAGCTCTCCATCGCCGCATTGTCCCAGACGTTGCCGGATCGGCTCATGCTGCACACGATGCCGCTGTCGGCCATCAGCCGCTGGAACTGCTCGCTGCTGTATTGGCTGCCACGATCGGAGTGATGCATCAGAGCATTCGGTTTTCCCCGGCGCCACACCGCCATCAGCAGCGCATCCGCGACGAGTTGAGCCGTCATTCCAGCACTCATCGACCAGCCGACCACACGTCGCGAGAACAGATCGATCACCGCCGACACATAGAGCCAGCCCTCCGCCGTCCAGATGTAGGTAAAGTCGGCAATCCACTTCTGGTTCGGCCGCTCGGCCACGAACTGCCGGTCCAGCAAGTTCGACGGGAGAACCGCGATCTGCCGGTTGCCATTGTCCTGCGGCAGACGCCGTCGTCGCGGCCTGGCCCGCAGGGCTTGCAGGCGCATCAGGCGCTCGACCCGGTGCAGGCCGCAATCGATGCCCTCGGCCAGCAGGTCGCGCCAGACACGTCGTGCCCCATAGGTCCGATCGCTACTGGTGAAGCTCGCCCTGATACGCTCGCCAATTGCTTCGTCGCTGCGGGATCTGGCGCTGGGCGAGCGGTTCAGCCAGGCATGGAAGCCTGACCGGGAGACGCCCAGTGCGTTGCATAGCCATGCCACCGGCCAGACGCTCCGGTGCTTCGCAATGAAGACGAACTTCATGTCGCTTCCTTCGCGAAGAAGGCTGCGGCCTTTTTTAGGATATCCCTCTCGGCCTTCAGCTTGGTGACCTCGCGCCGCAAACGCTCGATCTCCAGCTGTTCGGGCTTCATTTGTCCGTGGCCTGGAAAGGCCTGCATCGGATCGGCGCCGAACTCCCGCACCCATTTGCGAAGCACGTTCTCGTGCACGTCCAGATCACGTGCAGCTTGCGCCACCGAGACCCCGCGCGCTCTGACCAGCTTCACCGCCTCAAGCTTGAACTCCCGACCGAACTTCCGTCTCTGCATGGCAACCTCCGGCTTCATGAAACACCCAATCTCGGTGTCCATCAAACCGGCAGCAGCTCAGAATGATCGCTATATACATAGAGGAGTGATTGCGATGCTCGCAGCCTGCCGCGCAGGATCTTTGCTGTTTCCTGCGTCACTTTTTCAGGGGACAGATGCGGATCGGTATATCTGTCCACATATAGGCTCAACCCAGCGTCTTCGAGATAGCCTTTGATCCCGAGCAGGATCTCCTCAGGTTCGCTCGACGAGTGGCTGAGGAAAACGTCGAACCGAGCCCCTGCCGATGCCGTCTCGGTGAGGATTTCTCGCGCCGCGCTCTTGCGCAGCGTAGTCATCTGTCTCGCGCGAGCGCGCACCTCAGTTTCGGTAAGCAGCGCCATCAAAAGGGTCCAGCTGGCTGTTTCGCCAAGCGAAGCAAGCCTCGCAGGATGAACGCCACCGCCTCGTCCACGTGGACCGTCCTCACCAAGGTAGCGTTCTCATCCACGGTAAGACCATTGCGTAGCGCACCGCTATCGAAACGTCGAAACTCATCCTGCCCGTTCCAAGCTACAAAGCTGACCGGCTCTGGTAAGAGTTTGAGCGTAATCGCGATGTCGCGCGCACATCCTCCGAAGCCACCAAGCAAGAACAGAGGCTGGGCCGCTTCGAGCGCTGTTAGCGCCTCCTCAGCTATACCGGGCATCCGGCCTTTGTATCCCTCGGTACGTCCACCAACGACCACGCGCGCGTCGCTTACTCGGGTCAAGACGCCGCGCATCGCGGTCAGTGCGTCCGCCCAATCCGCATCGGTCAGCGTCGGCCGGACCGGGTCTTCGAGCGCGCTAGGCGCCAGATCAGCGCCCTGCCGGTCGAGGAAGTGAAATTCCGCTAACCCTGCAAGTTCGTCCATCAATTTGTGCAGCTCTGCTCTAGGCTTTGACATGACGACGGGCCAAGCGAGATAGTTGATCACGGCAGGACGGGTGTCGCCAACATCGGCATCCCGGCGATAGCGCGCCACCAGTTCGAAGAGAAGCTGCGTGAAGCCATTGGCGCGCAGGTCACCTCCATAAACCAACCGCGCACCCATCGCGAGTAAGTGGCGGGCGATCTCCGCCATCGCGTCACGGAGATGCTCGGGCGCAAGTCCAAGCCCCGCCATATCCGCACTCTCGGAAACCGCGATCGCGACCGCCTTCTGACTCAATGGTTCTTGGTAAGTCATGTTGCAGCCTCCGTTTCAGCGACCCATTCTGTGAGACTACGAAGCCGGACATCAGGCGCAATCTCCTCGAACAAACGCTGTTCCTCTGTGCCAAGCGGCGGATCTGGATAAACAAGGATCGTCTGACCTTGGCTCGACCGATCTAACCCAGCAAGCGAGATAAGCTCCGGCGGACGGGGCAGGAAACGGACCTGTTCCCCCGCGTCAGCGCGCACAAGTTTAACACGGCAGCGCCAAAGAAAATCCTTCAGTATCTCATCTAGGAGGCGGCCGATCACATATTCGATCCGGTCGGCGTGCGCCGGGTCCATGCGCACGACGGGCACATTGCCCATATAGGGAAAGCCGCGTTCGTCTAGGTCGGCAAGGCAGTTTGCGACAACAAGCGGCACGCTCGCCCGTTTGGCCTCGATGATCTCGCGTCGGCACCATTCGCGCGATGAGAAGCTGTCCGTGTGAATGGCAACGACGGCACTCACGCGCACTTGGTTCAGGATCACTTTGTCGAAGCGCAGCCCTGGCGCTATATCGTGGACGTCGAAAAAGCTTGAGAGCCCTTCGTTGCCATCGAACAAGGCTCGGCGGATCTCCTTGGCAATCCGCGTACCGTCGCTGTCCCACTTTGAATGGCTCAGAAAGACTTGAACCTTTTTCAGGTAGCGTTCGAGCGCCTCCTCCTCATCGGTCGGATGCCTGAGCCGCTCCAGGTAGGACCGCAGCATGCGCGCGAACTGGTAGCTCAGGCTCGACACGAGACGACGGGTGCGCGCTCCTTCTTCGATCTCTACCCATTTGTCCCAGCGAATCGCCTGTTCGGCCAAGCCAGAGCTAGCCAAACCCGCGTCCATGGCAACCGGAAAGACACGAACGCCCAAGCCTTTGGCCTCCGCACGCCCGGCAGTCTCTGTTAGCCAAGCCATGTAAGACTCATCGCCGGCGAAAGCGTTGTCAAACAGCACGACGACCGCCGCAGTCTCGCCTTCGTCGAAGTCGATCGAGAGCGGCGCCGCAGCGCCTTCCGGCGGCGTTGATCGATAGATCACGCTTAAACCGGTCCCACCAGCGACGTTCTCAAAAAGCTGACGGCGGAAATGATCGTAAAGTGCCTTGGCGACGGCTGGGCCAGTCGCAAAGCTAGGATGCCAGACGATGTAGACAACGAGGAACGGGCGAGTTGGAAGCGCCATGGATTACCCGTTGTGAAGGCGGCGCGCGCGCGAATTGTCAATCAGCCGCTTGTCCTTGGAATTCGCGACCTCGATGTAACGCTGGCAGACATGCGCGTTCGCGGTGATGTCCGCCCATGACAGCCAGAGTGCGTAGCCAGTGTTAATATTATCGCTCAGTCTGGCCGGAACGGAGACGCGGCCTTGAGAATTGATAGGCAGGCTCGGAAGCTGAACCCCGATAAGGCTATGCTCCATATCAAGTGTGGCCTTGATTTCCCAATCGATATACTTCCGTAGGTGCGTCTCTCGCCCGACAAGCACTATCGTACATGAGCTGCTCCGAACACAGTCCTCGCGGATGCGTCGCATCACATATTCAACGTCACCGCTATCAACAGCCCGCTCGAGCGAGTTGTCGGTAATCACGTCATACGCGTCGTGAAATGCTTGAGAGAACGTATTGTAATAGGCTTGGTCGCCGCCGTGATGGTAACTGACGAAAACTTTGCGCCTGACTGCTGCCTCGATGCGCAGTCCCAACCCAAAGAGCGAGCCGCTCATCCTCAGCGTCCTTCTGCAGTGGCAACAACCGAAATACGACCGCTCGAACGCGAGCGCGGCTTGTTGCGGATCACAATCTCCACATCTTGGTCGAGCACGGTAAGGAGCACCATCAACCGCTCGACCGAAAAACCGTCAAGCTTCAAATTGGCAAGCGCCGACACCTTGGGCTGGCCAATGCCGAGCCGATCGGCAGCCGTCACCTGGGTCAACTGCCGACGCGCGATCAGGGCGTTGATCGCGTGCGCCAGGCGCAGCTTTGTCTGCCGCTCATCAGCACCCACACAGTCTGAATCAAGCAAGGCATTCCCGTCGCTGCGAATGATCCTGTCGCCGGCGGCGACCGCTTCGCCATTTCGATTGGCCATGATAGCGCGCTTCATAGTCTCTAGAAAAAGCAAGTAAGCTCTTCCTATAAGAGCCACCAAATTAAACGTCTTGCGCACAATCCCAAATATCCTCGTTTTGGGATATAAGATCAAGGTATTTCCAGGCGGGTTCGCATCTGCCGCGTTTTGTATGCCGTTCTGAGACTGTGAACAAAGCATAGGAGTTCGTAATAACACAAATCCCCGCGCGCATCGGCACCTGCACCTTAGGCACCAATTCTTCCGCTAGTGGTCTGCCCATGCACCGTCGCCCACCAGATTTTATGTGGAAGCTCGGCAGCGCGCATGCGCCGCGATCTTCACCTTCGCGCATCCTGATCGGCAAAAGAGTTCAAGGCTGGCGCCAAAACTGCGTGCTGTAATTGTTAAGCCCACGGGAATAGGAATCGACCGTCGCCTGGAAAGTGTCGGGGATCTTGTCTCCATCGCCGCCTTCCCTGAAATAGTCCCTGACCGAATAGAGCGCGCCTCTCATTAAGTGCTCCCAGGTTTGAGAGAGCCTGTTTTGCACGTCCTGCTCCCGCTTAGCAGCGCTCGGCTTTCGCTTAGCGGTGCGCGTCGTGTAGTCCGGACTGGGCTCGACATCGTGGACGAACGTTATGTTGCCGAACGTCCACTCATCATCGACCGTCCGGCGCCACCGATAGCTAACCCTCACACTCAGATGTTTGCTGAAGCGATGCGGCGGCATGATCTGATCATCGACGAAGAAGAGCTGTGCTTCTTTCAATTCCGCTTCCACTCGCTTCTTCATAACCCCGACAGCGAAGGACAAATCGTATCCTGCGCGTCGAAGGGCCTCCTCCGTCTCCGCCCGCTTTCGGGTTGCCTTCGCTTCGCGATGTCTCGTTAAAGCTCGGTCGAAGGCATGGAGCTTTGTTGCGATGTAGGAGCCACAGTTCGTAAGAGCGAGACGGTGCAACTCTCCCGACCGTTCCTCCCCGACCGCCTGATCGATGAGACGGTCCAACTCGCTGTCGTCGATCGCCGCGATGACAATTTGCTGATCGCGGGGAATATTAATCTCGCCCATATTCAATATCCTAATTTCTATCGTCAGGACTAAACCGTTCTTCATTGGCGAGAGCGCAATACCGGCACCCCACTTGCCGTCACTTAGGTTTTGATTTGAGGTTCAGGCTGACACGGCTGCATGAGCAGCGCACAACGTCCGGCGTTCCACGCGGGCTGATATAAAGCCAGGACTCGCATGCATCACACCGAAAGCAATCGATCAATTCACGGAATGCCGCGACCACCGGCTCGAAGTCTTTGCGTCCGAAGTTCGCCCACTCATTGTAATGCACCGCCCTATTGACGGCCCATTGCTCCACATTTACCGCACCGTTACATGTTGAGAGCGTTTTCTTGCGGGCGAGCGCTGCGTCCTTCTCTGCAGCATTTCCCCAGGACTGTGCGGTATCGGCCGCTTTGCCGCACAACTCCCGCAGGCGTACGAGAACACTCGGGAGTAATTCACCCAATTCATAGTTGCCATCCGACTTGAAAATCGGACTGGCGCCGAGGTTATCCGCGAGGCGCCGTGCGGCATATTCGAGGTGCCGCCGAAGGCTGCCTGCGGCCTCGGGCACTTTGTTCTTTGCCAATGACGCTGCGATATCGTCCCAGATTTCTGCGTTCGACTCCACCAGTGGACCAGTTTCGACGGTCCAACCATGAAAAGAGAGTGAAGTCTTGGTCGTGACGAGCCCTGCTGACCGCATCTGCTCCGCCCAAAGGCGATCATGGGTCGTGATGATGAACTGTGTGTTCGGAAAATGCGTCTTCAGAAGCTTGCAGAACTGATAGCGATGACCGGAATCGACAGACATGACGACATCGTCCAGCAGCGCAAGCGTGAATGCATCACCCGAAAGCCGTTTCATCAAGGCAAGGTACAGGCAGACGCCCATCCCGTCCTGATGGCCTTCGCTGTGAAACGCTGCTGGCGGAAACAGCCCGCGCTCATAGAAATTAACCGCAAAGTCCAACTTACCGGCGCTCGGCGATAGCTTCGCCGTGAACTTCTCTTCATCCCCTTCGTTGATCAAACGATAGAACGTGCTGAAATCTTCCTGCACTTCCGCATAGAGCGCGTCGAGCTCGGCCTCCATGACTTTGCAATAGGCATCATAGGTCGCCTTGGCGGCCTGGCTTGCACTATCAGCGCGCTGTTTGCGACGCATCGCGTCGCGATAGTCGTCGAGGCGAAGCTGTGCGGTTGAGAGAAACGTCTGCGCGTCAAGCGTGGCGGTTTGATCTGGCTTGGCTTCCACGACGGCAACGAGCAACGCGCGTTTCTCGACAAAGTGCGGTGGGCCGGGTTTCAGACCCACAAGTCCGTGCGCCTGCGCGAGGTGAGAACGCAGGGCTTCGGAGTCTTTGGCCCACGTCGCGATTGCCGACCGTGAGAGTGTGTGATTTTGAGTGCTGGCGATGCGATAACCCGCGACGAGCAGTTCTCGGAGCTTCCCGCATTCTCGCGCGAGATCAGCCCCTGCGGCGAGCATCGCGGTCTGTAACTTGGCCGCTTCCTCCGATTTCGCCAGCTTGGCGGCAAGGTGCGCTCGCAAATGCTCTTCATCCGGCCATGCATGGTCGCACAGCGGGCAAAGCGGGCCATCGACAAGATCGAGACCGCGCTCGACCAGCGCGCGATGATGAAGCGCATTCAGCAGCGAAGGATCGGATTCCAGCTCGGACAGACCTGTCAGAATGGAATCGACGGCCGACTTTCCTGTCGTAACGAGGTCCGAAACCGCCTCGGAAAGTGCCGTTAGATCTCGAAGCACGGACTGCTTGTTGAACTCCGCCGCCTTACCCGGCTCTGACAATCCCTGGTCAAGCTTTGTGTCCGCCGCAAGTTTTGTGATTTCGGGCAGGTTCAGCGTTTTTCGTCGCAGATTGATCGAGGCGAGTATCTCCTCGGGCCTGAACTCCGAAATATTGAGATGCCGGGCGAGCGTATCACGGCTTGACGCTGCCTGACCTTCGGCTCCCTTCAAGGCCGTCTGAAGCCGATTATGTGCTGTATTGAGAGCGCCGCGGGTTTGTCCTACCGCGTCAAGCTTGAGGATGGTCTGGATTTCTTCCGAACGCTTTGTGGGCTCCACAAGAATTAAGCGCAAGATCTCACGGCGAGACAGCGTGATTTCGGGATGCGAAGCAATCTCGTCAAAAGCCGCCTTGATGGAGGAATCCTTTGGCGTAATCGAAGGCTTTTTCGGCGCCGAGACTTTGCGGGTGATTGTCGCAGCCTTCTTGAGATCGGGGAAATACACTTCCAGCGTGACGAAAGCCGCGTCTGGAAACTTTGCTCTGTCGACGTGCGGCCCGTGCTCCCCGACGGACAGGTCCTTGGTGCCGGGGCCTGTCAAGCGGCCAATTTGGCCGGTCAAGGCAAATTCAATTGCGTCGATAACACCGCTTTTGCCCGAGCCGTTCGGCCCTGAAATCGCGAATGTTGCCTGATCGAACTGGATATCTAGCTTGCGGATGCCGCGAACTTCCTCGATGTGCGCCGCAATGATCTTGATCATGCGACTTCACCGTCATCGTCGGTGAATATTTGGATCAGGTAATCCGGGCGCAATTTCGCATCTGCTTTCAATAGATTGTGCAGCGCTTCGATTTTTAACGCGCTGAGCGTTTTCTTGTCAGACAGTTCTGCAACGAGTTTTTCGACAATCGCTTCGTGAATGGTAGCCATGACGTTGTCCTAGAATTGTACCCATCTCCCAAAGAACTTCGATTTCACTGCACGCGCCTGGCTGAAAGTGCATTCTGCACGTTTGACAGGGGGCCCAACTTGTTACGCACGAGAGTCACGCCAGGTATGGTTCAAGGATCGGAATCGAAGGTGCTGCGGCTTCTGCGCGTCGTTTAGCAATACGTTTCGTTATATCGCGCACAAGCTCGAGTTTCCGCTTGTCCTTGTCGACGCATGACAGAATCTGATCATCGGACGCAGCGTCGATCTGACCGGGTTCGCAGAGTTGCGCGGCCGCCAAGCTACAGTAGTCACCCCGCAGCAAATCGGCACCAGCGAACTGCGCGAGGTCTACGGCGGCGCTTGGAATGCCATACGTCAGACGGATCGCCAGACGCCGAACACGGTCACCAAGATCCAGCGTTGGATGCAGGATTTCCGCGACGCGAGCCGCGACCGGCATCAGGTCGCACGTCCGGGCGGCGACGGCCCGGATCGGGCCGGCGGCACCGCCAAACGCTCCGCCGAACTGCGTCAGAACGCGCTCAATCTCGTTCATGGCGCGACCGGAGACAAACAGAAGGCACGCAACCGCTTTCTTGGCGCGGAGCGTTCCCTGATGATCTTCGGTCGTTCCCCGCTGAAGCGCGTTCAGGACCTGCCACGGTACACCTTGCCTCTGCAGCTCGTTCGGCCAGAGCTGGGGTTCTTTCTGCGTGCTTTTCCTATTTATCGGGAAGAGAAGTTGATCGACTTCGAGGGTGGTCTGCGCCGCGGCGATCAGGACGGGATCGCTGATCTCCGGGGGCTGAAGCGAACTGAGGCAATCTACGAGCGCGACGATGGACCCCACCTCTGCTGCACTCTCACCCGCAAGGCGTCCGAGCCTGGTAAGCTCATATGCGTCTGCCGCATTCTTCTGTATAAGGCCGTGGCGCTCCAAATCCGCCAAGGCCGAAAGCAGGTCCGGCCGACTCCATTGCCACGCGCTGTGGGCGCGCCGCGCTTGGAATGCGCCGAAGCTCGATTCCAGAAACTCGACAATCTCGTCGCTGGCCACGCCTTCGCCGGCCGCACGTCGTGCTGCGACCAGGACCCGGATAATAAGGGAGCGTGGATCGGTCTTGTCGTCGAGAAAGCGAGAGACCAAGTCTTCGGGCTCTGCAGTCACGTATCGTGACCAGAGATCGTGCTCGGCGCGCGGATCGAGCGCAAGCAAGTACGACGCCCCCTTCTCTGCAAAACCCAGCCTGCCCGCACGGCCCACGAGATTCTTGTATTCCGCAACCGAATACGGTTCGTCACCGGGATGATTCAAACCGGCGATGATGACCGATGACGCGGGCGTGTTTATTCCCATCGCCAGCGTTGTCGTGGCCGCAATAACTCTGAGGCCGGAGCCGGTACGGCGGAATTCGTCCTCGATCACGCGCCGTTCTTCACGTTCGAGATCGGCATTATGAAACGCGACGCCGCGCGCGAGCGCGTTCCGTAAATCGGCACTAGCCTGCGATGGGTCAGCTCCGGGCATCTGGGCGAGCGCTTCAGCCGCCGGAGGAAGCCCCAGCGCCGCTGCGAGATAATTGGCGCAACCACGGGCTTCACCCTTGGTTTCGCGAAACACAATCACCTGCTGGCCTTCCGTAACAAGCTTGCGTACCAGTGGGATGATCCAGTCCTGGCTCGACCCTTTTCCGCTGACGAGAGGACGAACGAGCGGCCCTTCAACCCTCTCATTGCGTGTCTCCGGATCAAGGAAGCAGAAATGCCCAGTGCCAAGCAGCAAGCCTTCGTCCAAGGGCACGGGCCGCTCCGCGCGCCGCAGGAGACGCGCACCGAGCCATTGCTCGAGGCCATTCGTATCTCCGATCACCGCTGAAAGTGCGATAAGTTGCGGCTCTATCCCCTCACGACGGCGCATCCGGATCAGCGTCAGAACGAACTCCAGATTTGCGCCGCGTCCGCGGTCGGCGATCATCTGCGCTTCGTCGACTACGATTACGCCCACCTGCGCGAGCACGTGTGGGAAAGTCAGCGCGATCGCTGCAAACTTCTCATACGTCAGCAATCCAACATCGTATTGGCCCCGCAGCAACGGCGTGATGTCGTCAGTCTCTCCCGTCGCTTCGACTGTGCGAACGCCGAAAGCGCCATAGACATTTTCGAAGTGTCGCCGCTTGTCGGCTACCAGAGCCTTGAGTGGCAACAAAAACAGTGCCCGTTTGCGATCTAGCACGTTCCGGAGCGCCGCCAACTCACCCACCATCGTCTTACCTGAGGATGTTGGGGCCGATACCACGAGGTTCTCGCCATCCAACACACCAAAGTCGTTGATGGCAACGATCTGAAGGGCATTTAAGGACGGAATCGCGTCGGCCCACGCGGCAATGAGCGCATCCGGGAAGCCGGTGGACGCAAGGCTGGAGAGATCGGAAGTCACTTTGACGGGCAAGCGCGCCGGGAAGGCAGCGTGATATTTCGCACCCGGCACGAACACGGGCCACTCGACATCGCCATCGATGCTCCCGCGCATGGTGGGGTTTTGCTTTTTGCCGCCCTGTAAGGCGGCTGCCTTCACGCGGCTCGTGACATGGTCAAGGAGGCGATACAGTGAGAGCTTCCCAGCGCCTACGACTTCTTCAGCGCCGCGCAGCGCCTCCAGTAAATAATGGGTCAGGAAGCCGTGCCCGAACCGGCGATGTTCATAGGCGGGTTCGGTCGCCGCGGATGCAGTGAAGATGATCCGGCCCGCGCCAGCAAGCTGAGCCAATCGGGCTTCGGCCGACAAAATGCTGCGCGGCTTCGCATCGACGCGCAGAACCTTCGCGCCGATGCCTCCCGAAAAGCAGCAGTCGAGAAACAGGATCAGTCGCTTCGCTGGTATTCTCGAGAACCATTCCTGCAACAACTCGAGTGGAATCGCAGAGCCAGCAAGATTGCTCAAATCTGCATCATGCGTGACGAACTCGTGGGTGTCCGACCCGTGGCCGGAAAACGCGATCACCACTGTATCGTCGAGATCGCAGTGAGCTAGTTCCGCAAACGCGGCCTCGATCTGCTGCCGCGTGGCATCCGCATCTGTCAGTAAGACGGTCGTACCGCCAAGCGTGTCAAAAAACAGCGCTTCTAGTGCCGTCGCGTCGCGCCGGGCACATGTCAGTTCATCAATACCCGTCGAGGCGTACCGGTCAATGCCGATGAACAGACCGCGAAACGGCATGAGACACCGCGTCAGGCTCGAACGACAGCGGCCGAGTATGCTGTCCGCGGCTTTTCGACCTTCTCAAGCACGATCGGCGCAAAGGTCTTGTTCTGCGCAACCTGCCTGGTGCCGACCTTTTCGAACCAAACACACCACACGGCATCCTCTTCCAGCATGGCGGTCTTCCCGACCTGCTCGACCGTCATGATCGGCCCGCCGGACTTCACCTGGACGAGATCGCCAGGCTTAAATTCAGTCGTGTCCATCTGTCAGCGCTCCCTTCACCATGTCCGCAATGTTCTCGGGCCGAAGGGGAAGCCGCCAACGTGCAAATCAACGCTTCCACCACCGTTGGTGCAAGCATAGCCGCATTGGGGTGTCGCCCCGCCCTCAACCACTACATCTGGTGAAACAGATGCGATTACGCAAGGATCTAAGGAGAATTTTCTATAAGTCTTTGAAACAATGTTCTTATTTTGTTCATCAACGCGTGTGGGCGAGCGCCCTGAGCAGTTTCGGCCACGGCGCGTGTGAGTTCAATGAGGTTTGGCGCCTCCCTCAAGGAGCCCGACCTGCCAACCTCTCCAATGCTTGCCAAATTCACGAATTATTCATATATGACTGATTATATGTCGATACAAATCATATCTGGATAATTAAAATGAGCTCGCCAAAGTCAAAGACGGCCCTTGAACGGCTTGGAGAGGACCTGAGAAAAGCGCGGCTCACCCGTGGTGTCGCCGTGGCCGATCTGGCGATACGTGCAGGTACCTCAGCCAGCACAGTCGCGCGCCTGGAAAAGGGCGATCCCGGCGTTGGCATCGGCACGCTCGCAGATGTGCTTGTCGCTCTTGGCCTCATCGACAGGTTGGCCGATCTGGTCGATATCCGAAAGGACGATCTGGGTCTGGCGCTGACCTCGGAGCGCCTGCCGCAACGCGGCCGCTCTTTCGCGGCCAAATTGCGCAAGCAGGAACGACAAGAGGACAAGCCTCAGCGAGACGAGCCGGGCACTGTTGATCCGGACGGCGTGGCCTTCTGATGACCGAATTTTCCGCCCACGTCGTTCTTGGTGAGAGCCTGACGCCCGTTGGTCAATTGCGTTTCACGCAGACCGGCCCGCGCCAGTTTTCCACCTTCGCTTACGATCCGGGATGGGCGAAGGATCCCCGCGCCTTCATCTTGCAGCCGGACATGCCATTCGAAGGTGGCCCCTTTCACGCGTCGGCGCAGCAGGGCAATCCGCGCGACGCCCTCGCCGGTGCCTTCGCTGACGCAACTCCGGACAGTTGGGGACGAAGGCTGCTCGAACGTGCCTACGGCAAAGGCCTATCCGAGTTCGAATACCTGACACTGTCCGACGATACCTGCCGACAGGGCGCCTTGCGTTTCCTCGACGATCAGGGAAAAGTCATTACCGGCAATGCCGCCGAGGCGGTGCCTCGCCTGCTCGATCTGGAAGCGATCACGGCGGTCGCCCGCGCCTATGAACAGGGGAAGGAAATCTCGGCACAGGACATGCAGGCCCTCGCAGGCGCTGGCGGTTCGGGCGGCGCCCGGCCCAAGGCCAACGTGCGCGACAAAGACACACTGTGGCTCGCCAAATTCACCTCTGTTCACGATCAGCAACCGATCGAGCAAGTTGAAGTCGCGACGCTGAGCCTCGCAAGGTCGTGCGGCATTCGCACGCCTGAAGTCAGGTTGGAGCTGGGCGACACGCCGTTTCCTGTCGCGCTTATCCAGCGCTTCGACCGCCGCGGCAGCGCGCGCATTCCCTACATCTCAGCCCGCACAGCGCTCGGGAAGACCGGGACAGAGCTAGGCTCGTACACTGAGATCGTCGATTTCATGCGGGCATTCGCCTCCGATCCGAAAGCGGATTTTCAAGAACTCTATCGACGCCTGGTGTTCACCATCCTGATCTCGAACAAAGACGATCATCTAAAGAATCATGGCTTTCTCTATGTCGGTTCTGGCCAGTGGCGCCTGTCACCGGCGTTTGACGTGAACCCAGCTCCGGACCGCAATCCGCATTTGGAGACAGCGATTATGGAAGGCGGTAGCCACGACCGTTCAATCAAGTTGGCACTGGAGGCCTGCGATTTCTTCGAAATCACTGACGGCGATGCGCGGGCCATCATTCGAAACGCTGCTCAGCGTATATCCAACGGTTGGCGTGAGGCGCTCAAGCAGGTCGGTCTCACCGGGGCTCAGATTCGCGACTACGAGGCCGCCTTTGTAAACGATCAAACGGATATCGCCCTGGCCTTGTAGCCATCACATTTGATGAATAAGTTTTATTTTATAGTCATATCTGACGAGTTAATGGTAGAGTCGTCAGCGGAGGGCTTGCGCGAGGCGCCAATACGCGGGGTGACCAGACACGACCAATGGCGCGAAGTCAGCCCGCCGTCACGGCAACAACCTCGATGTCCCGACCCGCCAGTTGTCCCACATCTCCAACCTATTTGCCGAAGAGCGCGCGCGCAAGTGGTGAGACATGCGAAATCGTCCCGTTTGACGGGTCCGCTTCGTCTCCTCCAACGATGCGGAAGGTCTGTTGCCGACCGTCATCACGGATGATTGTGACCGTGCTTCCAAACCGGACCTCATCGCCAATCTGGCAAACGGCGACGACGCGGGCCGTGGCGCGGCGGCTATTCCAATAGCGCAACTCACGCGACGCGGCGGCCATCGCTGCGCGGTCAGCGCTCGCTTGCGCCTTGGCGAACGCTTCCTGCTCTACCTGAATTTTCGCCTCGATCTGCGCCATGCCCCCGAGGTGACATCATTCGGCTGCTCCGAGACGGGCCTGTCAGGCAGCGGCTCGAAGGTTTCGACGTCTTGCTCGCGGATAAAAGCTCTGCTCATGCGTTTGGCCTTCGAAGTGATGGCATCTCATCCGATAAAGAGTTTCCCCTGTGAGAGCGATCGTCGCACCCTGACGTATAGCTTGTGAGAGGATCTGCAAGGAGAGCATAGGCGTGGCGCGTTCTGCGGCTGGCCGGCCGCTTCATTGAAGTAACGTCTAGAGTCAAGCTGCCGATCGATGTCGTTGCCTCACACCGGCTATGCCTCGGTCTGCCGAAGCTGCGTCCTCGCCTTTCGGAATGCCTTATCTGTCGCCATGAAGCGCTGCAGCATGGGCGCAATGAGTTTGATCGGATCGGGCGCGGTGGCTTCAGCATTGGTCTTCGCCAGAATTTCGGCATAAGCAACAAGATCACGGTGGACGGCCGCCGGCAGTTCGACCGTGATCTTGACCGGCTTGTCGTCGGGAAGGGGCGAGAGTCTGAGCTTGGTCATGACGGCTCCTTCGCCGCCCCGTAGGGCTGCAATATCAAGTCGCGATTGACGATCACGCGGACGGGGAAGCCCGGCCGGATGGTGAGCGTCGGCTGAATGTTGAGCTGGCGGCGGATGATCTGGCGGCCGACATCGGACGCGGTGTCCTGGCTGCTCTGACGGATCGCGCGCGCGATCTCGTTCTCATTGTTGCTGGCGCCGATCTCGGTGCCGACGCCGAGCAAGGTCGACAGGATCGCGGCCCTGAAGAGCTGGCCCCAATGATAGTCGACGTCATCCTCGAGCCCGGAATAGCCTTGGGCGTCCGCGCCCGGCTGCCGCTCCAGCACGATTGACGTGCCGTTGGGCATGATGATGCGATTCCAGACCAGCAACACGCGCGACTGCCCGAACGCGACCTGGCTGTCGTACTGGCCGATCAGCCGCGCGCCCTGCGGAATGAGAAGCTGCTTGCCGGTCGGGGTGTCGTAAACCTGCTCCGTCACCTGCGCGGTGATCGTTCCGGGCAGATCGGACTTGATGCCGGTAATCAGCGCGGCGGGAATGACAGTGCCGGCCTGCACGACGTAGGGCGAAGCCTTCTCCTGCACGCGGTCAGGCGTGACGGTGCGGCGATCGACGGCGGCATTGACGAAGGCGAGCTTGCGATCCTGTATGTTCTGCGCAGCGCCGGGATCGAGCGGCGGCGTTTCGGTCGGCAACGTGAGGCCCGTCGTCGGATCGATACGGCCGACGGCAGCGGCCGTTGGTGTGACCGATGCTTGCACGCCGCGGCTGTCGGTGAACACCTTGGCGACGCGCGCGGCTTCGATTTCGGCAAGACGGCGCTGTTCAGCCGGATCGGCACGCGGCGTTCTTATATCCGGCGCGATGACGGGCTTGCCTTCATCCTGCGCACTCAGGATTGGACGCCCCAGGTCGCCCGGCAACGCGGGGCCGAGCTTGGGAACGCCGGTGTAATCCTTCGGCAAGCCGGCGAGTCCGTCCGCCGGCGTGCGGTTCTCGGTGTTGTAGAGTTCGTTGGGCGACTGACTGGCGCGCCGGTTGGCATCAAGCGCCCAGAACAGCGCGGCCATGATGGCGACGGCGCTGACGCCGCCGAGGGTGATGAGCACCTTGCGCGACAGTCGCGTGACGCGCGGCTGCTCAGGCCGCAAGCGCAGTTCGGCGCGGACGTCGCCGGGAGGCGGATTCTGTGCGTCGGTCATCAGAACAACCTCGGGCTAAACCGCCCTGGCCGGCCGTCGGTGCGCACGATACGCACGCGCTTCTCGCTGTCCTTGTCGCCCAGCCTGAGTTCGGCGGCGGCGAAGAGGCGATCGACGACGTAGTAGTTCTGGCGGGCGCGGTAGTTGACCAGTTCGGAATTGCCGGACGGCCCGATGACGAACAGCGGCGGCATCTCGCCCTGCCCGATCCCGGACGGAAACTCGATATAGACCTTGTTGCCGTCGTCGAAGGCGCGCAGTGGTCGCCACGGCGCATCGTCGCCCTCCACCTGATAGCGGAAGTTCAGCTTTGAGATGTCGACGCCGCTGGCGACGGGCTGCATGAGCGCGGCCTGTTGGTTCTTCCGGCGCAGCGCAATCAACTGGTCCTGCGGATACTGCCACGACACCGAGGCCATGTAGGTCTTTTCGGTCGAGCGCAGCTCCATGTGATAGGTGCGCAGGTTGGTGTTGATGACGAGGTTGGTCTGAAGGTCTGGCCGCGTCGGCTTGACGAGAATGTGGACCTGCGCGGTCTGGCCGGAGCCGCTGAGCGTATCGCCGACGATCCAGCGCACGGTGTCGCCGGCGGCGACGGGGCCGGCGCCGACAAGCTGTTCGCCCGGCTGAAGCGCGATGTCCGTGACCTGACCGGGGGCGGCATAGACCTGATAGAGTGCGCCGACGACGAAGGGATAGACCTGCACGGCGTTGATGAATCCGTTGCGCACCGGCTGCATGCGCGCCGCTTCATTGGCCTGCGCGACGCGCTTCTTGGGATCGGCGGGCTCGGGCTTGGTCTTCGCGGCATTGACGGGTTTCAACTGACCCGGCAACGGCAGCGGCTTCGGCAATTCGACCACCTTCACCGGCCCGACCGGATCGGCGCTGAGCACGGCGGGCGCGGCATCGTCATAGTCGATGTCCGGCGGAATGAACTTGTTGGCGCAGCCAGCGAGCGCTGTCGTCGCCAGCATGACGGCGAGCAGCGCCGGCGCAGCATTCTTTCTCTTGTCCCCCATCACCCCATCTCCTTCGACCAGTTGATTGCGTTGACGAACACACCGAGCGGATTGGCGCGCAGCTTGTCGGCGCTGCGCGGCGCCTGGATCACGACGGTCAGGATGGCGGTCCAGCGTTCAGTGCCGGAGAGCTGGCCGTTCTCGTAACGACGTTCCAGCCAGGCGATGCGAAAGCTCTCCGGCGAGGCGCGGATGACGCTCGATATCTCGACGGAGACTTGCTGCTTGCTGACCTTCGTGAACGGATCATTGCCGCGTGCGTAGTCGTTGAGTGCGATCGCGCCGCGATCGGTCGTGTAGTCGTAGGCGCGGAGCCAATTTTGGCGCACGATGACCGGATCGGCCGGAATGCTGCGCACCTGCTCGATGAAGCGCGCCAGATGCCACGCGATCTGCGGATCGGTCGGCCTATAGTCGGAAACGGCAGACGCCACCGCCTGCGCTTCGCCGAACTTGTCGACCTGCACCACCCAGGGAACGACGGTGCCTTGCGTCGATTGCCAGACCAACGCAGCCGCGAAGCTGCCGGCGAGCGCCAGCGAGCCGAAAGCCATCAAGCGCCAGTTCTTGGCCTGCACGCGCGCAGAACCAATGCGCTCGTCCCAGACTTGCGCGGCTTTGAGATACGGGGTTTCGGGTTCGGGCGTGCGCGCGTAGCGCACCGAAGGTCGGCGAAAGAGATTCATTTGTGGTCATCCTGATGAAGGGAAACGGACATCGATCCGCCGCCGTGATCGCCGGAGCGCACGGCATGGGCAGCGGCGGTTGCGCCGTGGCTCATGGTCTGGCTGCGCTTCATGCGCGCGGCCCAGGCCGGCGGCGCGCCAGATGCCGACGGCGATTGAGTGGTCGAAGCGCCCGCGGCCGCTGCCGGCGAAGATTGTCCGCCCGTGGTCGCAGCGCGGCCGGCGGCGTAGCTGGATTTGAGGGAAGCTGCCGCACGCGACGCGGCCTGGCGCACCGGCTGGATCGCAGCGGAAGCGCCGGCCTTGGCGACACCGCCGAGACCGCCAGCCACGGCGCCCATGCCGGCATGGCCTGATGCGCCGCCGCTATACGCGCCGGATGTGGCGCCGGCGAGATGCGCGCCGCCGCGCGCCGCTGCGGCCGTCATACGTCCGCTAGCTCCGACTGCGGCGGCGCCTCCACCCAAGGCCGCGCCAGCTCCCATGACACCGGCCGCGCCGATGCCCGCGGCGGCTAGTCCGGTGCCAACGGCGGCGCCCGCGCCGAGTTGTGGCGCGCCGGAGACCAGGCCGGTGGCGATGCCGGGGCCGAAGATCGACAGTCCCATCAGCGAGAGCGCGCCGAGCACGAGCGCCAGCGCGTCGGTGATCGTCGGCGTGCCCGAGAATCCGGAGGTGAACTCGCTGAACAGGCCGGAGCCGATGCCGACAATGACCGCGAGCACAAGAATCTTGACGCCGGAGGCGACGATGTTGCCGAGCACCTTTTCGGCGAGGAACGCAGTCTTGTTGAACAGCGCGAACGGGATCAGCACGAAGCCCGCGAGCGTGGTCAGCTTGAACTCGATCAGCGTGACGAAGATCTGGACCGCGAGAATGAAGAAGGCGATGAGCACGATCGCCCAGGCGATCATCAGCACCATAATCTGTACGAAGTTTTCGAAGAAGGAGATGTAGCCCATCAGGTCGCCGGCGGCCTTGAGGATGGGATTGCCGGCGTCGATGCCGACCTGCGCAACGCGACCGGGCTGAAGCAAGGTCTCGGCTGTGAGCGACGATCCGCCGGCCTTCAGCCCGAGACCGCTGAAGGACTGGAAAACGATGCCGGCGAGATTGTTGAAATTGCCGATGATGAAGACGAAGACGCCGATGTAAAGCGTCTTCTTGATGAGACGCGCAATCACGTCTTCATCAGCGCCCCAGGCCCAGAACAGGCCCGCCAACGTGATGTCGATCACGATCAGCGTCGATGTGAGGAATCCGATCTCGCCGCCGAGCAGGCCGAACCCGCTGTCGATGTAGCGGGTAAAGGTCTCCAGAAAGCGGTCGATGACGCCCGTGTTCATGGCCGCGACCGCTCCGCGCTGCCTTCAAGGAAATGACGGCGGCTGTCGGCCCATGCTTTCTTGCAACCGGCGTCGTCGAGCGCGGCGGCGCCGATCTCGCGGCAACGGAGCAATTCGCTTGATGCGGGCTCACCGCTCTGCGACTGAACAGGCGGAGGCGGAGGTTCGTCGGCCGCATCAGGACGCAATGCAATGGCGCACGCCACCATGACGACGGCGACGGCAAGAACGGCAACGACCCTGGCGGCGAGCTTCCAATCCATGTTCGCGCTCTCAGTCGTGGAACATGCGGACGGTGGTGGGCGTGTAGCTGCTGCCCGTCAGGAAGCGGCCGAATTGCTCGCGCGCCTGCTCCTGCGCGGCGGCCTGTCGCGACTTTTCCAGAGCGTTGGCCCGTCCCTGCGCCGCCAACATCGAGGTGAGTTCGGCGAGCTGGCTGGTCTGGACGCCGAGAAGCTGATTGCCGGCCTGCGTCGCCTGAAGGACGCCGACCGCCGATTGGCTGGTGTTGACCAACGTGCTGGTCTGCGTGCGCGTGCTGTCGAGATTCTGCACGGCGGTCGCGCCCGCCTTCAGCGAGTGCTCGTAAGCCGAAAGCGATTGCTGCCATCGCTCGCGTGCGGAGGCGATGAGCTGGGCGTCGGATTTGCCGACCGCGAAATTCTGGAAGGTCGACGAGAACTGCGATTCGATATTGCTGACATTGTAGGCAAGCCGCTCGGCCTCGCCCATCAGCCGCTTCATCTCCGTGAAGTTGCCCTCGATCTGTGAGAGAACCGAGGTCGGAAGGCTGGCGAGTTGCTTCGCCTGGTTCATCAGCATCTGCGCCTGATTGGCGAGCGAGGTGATCTGGTTGTTGATCTGCTGCAAGGCGCGCGCGGCGGTCAGGACGTTCTGCGCATAGTTCGACGGGTCGAACACGATCTGCGCTGAGGCCGGGGCGTTGCTCAACGCAATGCCGATCGCCAACGCACCTGCGGCAATCGAGCTGAGATAGCGCGAGCGGGATACTGATAGGATCATGACGGGGCCTCCTGTTCTTTAGGTTCGATGGAAACCGGCCGGTCCGCCGTTGCGGACGAGTCGATGACATTGGTGAGGTTGGGAACGAGGTCGGCGGCCCAGGCGAGGTCGTTGGCATAGAGCCATGCTTCGAGGAAATACGGCCGGGCGCCATCGCGGAGCAGCTCGTCGATCAGCGCGTGCGCGGCCTTGTCGGATGATGCGCACAGCGCCAGCGCGACCGATCCAAGGCCAAGCTCGAAGAGCCGGTTGCCGCGCCGCGACTGACAGTAGTAATCGCGCTTCGGAGTCGCCCGCGCGATGATCTCGATCTGGCGGGCATTGAGCCCGAACCGCTCATAGACGGCTGTGATCTGGGGTTCGATCGCGCGCTCGTTGGCAAGGAAGATGCGCGTCGGGCAGCTCTCGACCAGAACCGGCGCAATCGGTGACGCTTCAATGTCCGCGAGCGACTGCGAGGAGAAGACGACGCTCACATTCTTTTTGCGCAACGTTTTCAGCCATTCCTTGATCTTGTCGGCGAAGCCGCCGTCATCGAGTGCGCGCCAGCCCTCGTCGATGATGAGGAGGCTCGGTCGTCCCTCGAAGCGGGCTTCGATGCGGTGAAAGAGATATGAGAGGACTGCCGGTGCCGCCTTGGTGCCGACAAGCCCTTCGGTCTCGAACGCTTGGACGTTTGCCGTGCCGAGATATTCGTGCTCGGCGTCGAGCAATCGGCCATGCGCGCCGCCGATGCAGTATGGCCGCAGCGCCTGCTTCAGCGCCGCGGATTGCAACAGCACAGTCAGGCCGGTGATCGTGCGTTCCTCGACCGGCGCCGAGGCGAGCGAGGTCAGCGCGGCCCAGATGTATTCCTTCACGTCCGGCGTGATGGTGACGCCCTCGCGCAGGAGGATGTCGACGATCCAGTCGGCGGCCCAGGCCCGTTCCGGAACGTGATGGATGAGCGCCAGCGGCTGGAGTTGAACGGATGTGGGTTCCGCGTCGTCGGTGAGCGAACCGCCGAGGTCCTGCCAGTCGCCGCCCATCGCCAAGGTTGCGGCGCGGATGCTGCCGCCGAAATCGAAGACGAAGACCTGTGAATTGCGATAACGGCGGAACTGGAGCGCCATCAGCGCCAGCAGGACCGACTTCCCCGCCCCTGTCGGCCCGACGATCATGGTGTGACCGACGTCGCCAACATGGAGCGCGAAGCGGAACGGGGTGGCACCCTCGGTCTTGGCGTAGAATAAGGGCGGCGCGCCGAGATGCTCGTCCCGCGCCGGCCCGGCCCAGACCGCCGACAGCGGCATCATATGCGCGAGATTCAGTGTCGAGATCGGCGGCTGGCGGACATTGGCGTAGGTCTGTCCGGGGATCGAACCGAGCCAGGCTTCGATGGCGTTGACGCCTTCGACGATGCAGGTGAAGTCGCGGGACTGGATGACTTTCTCGACCAGCCGCAGCCGCTCGTCGGCGACAGTGCGATCGGCGCTCCATACGGTGACGGTCGCGGTGACATAGACTTCGCCGACGTGGTCGGAGCCGAGGTCCTGCAAGGCCGCATCGGCGTCGGCCGCTTTGTTGGCGGCGTCGGTGTCCATCAACACCGACGCCTCGTTGGTCATCACCTCCTTCACGATGGCCGCGATCGATTTGCGCTTGGCGAACCACTGCCGCCTGATCTTTGTCACCAGCCGCGTGGCGTCGGTCTTGTCGAGCATGATGGCGCGCGTCGACCAGCGGTACACGAACGCGAGTCGATTCAAGTCGTCGAGGATTCCAGGGAATGTCGTGGTCGGGAATCCGATGACGGTGAGCGTGCGGACATGGAAGTCGCCAAGCCGCGGCTCCAGCCCGCCGGCGAGCGGCTGATCGGCCAGGAGCGCATCGAGGTGCATCGGCGTCTCGGGCACGCGCACGCGATGCCGCTTCGTCGAGATGGTCGAATGCAGGTAGGTCAGCGTCTCCGGATCATCGAGCCAGTCCGCTTCCGGCACGAAGCCTTCAACGAGATTGAGGACGCGGTCGGTGCGGTCGACGAAACCTTTCAGCAGCTCCCACGGATCGACGCCGCCGCGCTCGCGACCCTCGTAGAGCCAGGCTTCCATGCGCGAGGCTTCCTCGGCCGGTGGCAGCCAGACGAAAGTCAGGAAGTAGCTCGACTCGAACAGGACGCCCGAGTCCTCGAACTGCTCGCGGCGCTCGATGTCGAGCAGCGCGGGCGCAGGTTCCGGAAACAGGCTTTCCGGGTAGTCGGTGGCGGGATGACGCTGCGCCTCGACGAAGATCGCCCAGCCGGAGCCGAGCCGGCGCAAGGCGTTGTTGAGACGCGCCGTCGTGCCGACCAGCTCGGCCGGGGTGGCGCTGTCGAGATCGGGACCGCGAAAGCGCGCCGTTCTCTGAAAGCTGCCATCCTTGTTGAGCACGACGCCGGGCGCGACCAGAGCAGCCCAGGGCAGGAAGTCGGCAAGCTGCGCACTCTTTTTCCGGTATTCGGCGAGGTTCAGCATGGGCGCACCTCACACGTCCATGTGCGCGGGGTAGCGCAGGTGCCGGCGGCCGACGTCGACGAACTGCGCGTCGCGCTTCGCGGCCCAGACGGCCGCGAAATGCCCGATCGCCCAGATGACAAGACCCGCGATCCACAGACGCAGGCCGAGACCGACCGCGCCGGCGAGCGTGCCGTTGGCGATGGCGACCGTGCGTGGGGCGCCACCGAGCAGGATCGGTTCGGTGAGCGCGCGATGCACCGGCGCGAAGAAGCCGCGGACGTCTTCCTCCATCAGACCAGCGCTCCGCCGCCAAAGCTGAAGAAGCTGAGAAAGAAGGAGCTGGCCGCGAACGCGATCGACAGGCCGAACACGATCTGCACCAGCCGCCGGAAGCCGCCCGCCGTGTCGCCGAAGGCGAGCGTCAATCCCGTGGTGATGATGATGATGACCGCGACGATCTTGGCGACCGGCCCCTCGATGCTTTCGAGGATCTTCTGAAGGGGCTCTTCCCACGGCATGGAAGAGCCGGAGGCATGGGCGGGTGCCGCCATCAGCAGCGTGATGGTGGCAAGCGCTGTCGCCTCGGCAAGACGGTGGCGCACACGGGACAGGGAAAGTCGGATCATTCGGAGTCTCCTTTTGCGGCGTGTGAGGATGGGAGCAGCGCATTGAGCGTGCGGTAATCGCCCGTCGCTGGATCGAGCCCGTCGACATGGGCGATCTCAGCGAGGCGCCTTTCGGCGCCGCGGCCCGAGAGAACGGCAACGATGTCGATGGTCTCGGCGATGAGAGCGCGAGGCACCGTCACGACGGCCTCCTGCACAAGCTGCTCCAGGCGACGCAGCGCACCGAGCGCGGTATTGGCGTGGATCGTGCCGACCCCGCCGGGATGGCCGGTCCCCCAGGCCTTGAGCAGGTCCAGGGCTTCGCTGCCCCTCACCTCGCCGACTGGAATGCGATCGGGACGCAGCCGCAGCGACGACTTCACGAGATCGGAGAGCGAAGCGACGCCATCCTTGGTGCGCAGCGCGACAAGGTTCGGCGCTGCGCATTGCAGCTCGCGGGTGTCCTCGATCAGCACCACGCGGTCGGACGTCTTGGCGACTTCCGCCAGCAAAGCGTTCGTCAGGGTCGTCTTGCCGGTGGAGGTGCCGCCGGCGACAAGAATGTTCTTGCGCCGCTCGACCGCGAGCCGGAGCACGTCGGCTTGCGCGGCCGTCATGATGCCTGCGGCGACGTAATCGGCGAGCGTGAACACCGCGACCGCCGGCTTGCGGATGGCGAAAGTGGGCGCCATCACCACAGGAGGCAAGAGCCCTTCAAACCGCTCGCCGGTCTCAGGCAGCTCGGCCGAGACGCGCGGGCTGCCGGGATGCACCTCCGCGCCGACGTGATGCGCAACCAGGCGCACGATGCGCTCGCCATCGGCCGGGATCAGCACGTCGTCGGTCGCGACAAGACCTTCGCGCAGCCGGTCGACCCAGAGCCGGCCATCGGGATTCAACATCACTTCGACGACGGCGGGGTCTTCGAGATAGCGCGCGATCGCCGGGCCGAGCGCCGTGCGCAGCATGCGCGCGCCGCGCGACACCCCTTCATTGCTGTGATGATGACCAGCCATCGTGCCCCCGCTCCTGCCATCCGCGAGACAGTCGGATGGCGACGGGGACAATCAAGAAAGGCAGTAATCGCGTGCCGGCAACAGGATTTATTTGAACTGTCGCGTTCCGGCGTAGCCCATCGTAGGCGATCGAAAAAATACTAGAAGTATTCGGTGCCACAGACGGCGTCTGATGCCGCGTGAAACAGGTCACGGCCGAATCAACATGGCCTCCTTGAAAGCATCGCGCAGCGTATTCAGCACGGGATTGATGTTGTCCGGCTTCCAGCAAACGATATAGCCGAGCCGCGTAGCGCCATTTCCATCGTGTAGAGGACGAAAGACGACGCCGAGCCCGGTCAGGCCCGCTGCGGATTCGCATTGCAGGCTGATACCCTTACCGCTGCCGACTTCGCTGAGGATATTATCGCGATTGAGATGAAGCGTGTCGATCTGGGGATGATCGGACGGCGCTGCCAGATGGCGGAGCAGGATGTTCCGAATATCGGGGCCAGGATCGTTATGGCTGATGAGAAAGCGCTCGCCCTTCAGCTCGGGCCAATAGATGACGGACTTTTCCGCAAGGCGATGGCCGTTCGGCAATGCCACCATGAGATGCTCCGACCAGAGCGCAAGGGACTCGAAGATTTCGCATTTGCCGGGATCGCCCAGGATGAGCCCTGCGTCGACTCGTCCGGAATGGAGGCCCGCGATAATTTCGGTGAACGGCACTTCGAGCAGATCGAGGTCGATGTCGGGATAGCGTTCGCGGAAATCGTCGATGAACGTGCGCAGCGTGCCCTGCGAAAGAGATTTGTACAAGCCGACGACAATTCGTCCTAGCGTGCCGGCGCCGCTCGCTCTCGCACGCTCGGTCAGGCGGTCAAAGTCCTCAAGGATGCGGCGCGCGTCGACGACGAGCGCCTCACCGGCAGGTGTGAGACGCGCGCCTGCGGTCGATCGAACGAACAGCTTGACCTCAAGCTCTTCTTCAACCTCCTTGATGCGCTTGCTGACGATCGGTTGCCGGACATTGAATTCGTGCGCAGCGGCGCTGAAGCTGCCGTTACGAGCGCTGGCAACAATATAATGTAAGTGGCGCAAGTCCACTCGCTTTCCCCCATCATAGCGTTGATATTGCCGTGCAGCTTTCCACAGCGCGCGAACTACCAAGTTGAGCGTCTACTCCAGCAACAATTCGGCCGTGGCAGCATTGGCACGCAGTCAACTCGACGCGCCGAGCGATCCCCGCGGCAGATTAAAACACAGCGCCGAGCGTACTATTGAGGTGACTAGGGCAAGCAAATCGGCGTGAACCGATGGGGCTGATGCAAAAATCATCGCGCGGATTGTGACACCACGAAACCTGCCACAGCAAAAACCCGCCTTGCGGCGGGGTTTTTTTTTACCCAAAATTGGGAAAAAGCTTTTCGCCCCCCCCCCCCACAGCGTGGGCGTTGCCTTTCCACCCCCGATCCGCCTTCCTTTACTTCGGGCGCGGTTGGGGGGGGCCGAAGGCGCGGGGTCGCCGGGTAAGGTTGAAGGCCCCCGCCGCTCCCGCGACTTCGACGACGAGAAGGGGTGCGGAGGTTTCGGCATTGCCATCGATGAGGCTGATCGCACGCGCGGCATCAGCGAGGGCCATGCCGATGGTGATACGATTGGTATTTGCCGTGTAACCTCCGGTGAGCCTTGCGGTCACTCGTACACTGTCAATGGTAAGCGAGCTTTTGCTTTCTGTTCGAAAGACCACCGGGATCAGCACGTCGAAGCGGAGCCTCTGTAAATGTGAATTCGGACTGTCGATCGAGATGTAGATTGACGGACCGCTGCCACGGCACTCCGCGGAGATCCTGAAACCGCGATTGATCGGCCCGACATATTGCACCCGGGGTACCAGCGCCGATCCACCCGCCATCGGTGCCTCCCAAAACGTCCAAGCGGACGCAAGAGCGCCACCGAACGCTTCCACTCGTGACCGAGGTTTGGACAATGGTGGAGGATCAGCCCGCGCCGGACTGCCGAGAAGTCCGACACTCCACACCAGCGCAACGACATGAATGAGGTTCGGCCGGGTAACAATTCTGAGCAGCGTATGCCGAGCGGCAGACGCATTGACGATCACCGGTACGGTCCCCGAGATCTCGCGTGGTTGCGCACCAGTTCCAGATTTGCCCGCCGATGCGCGACTGCCACGCGCCGAGCCTGGCGATGACGACATTGTGCTCATTTTTGTAAACCCTTGCTGCGCAACGCGTCGCGAACCTCCATAATGACCCTGCCCGCCCAGTTGAGGCCCGCGCCGTCGGGGCCCGTGCCCCAGAAGGGCTCGCCTGGCGAGTCCTCGATCAATTCCGCATCATTGGTCGCCAATAGCAGAAGCGCCAGGTCTGCGTTCTGCGTAAATTTGGCGTGGTCCGCTCGACGCATGATGTCGAGCTTCACATCATGCCAGTCGGCGCGCGGCTGCTCGCCATTCTTGCGAAACCATGAGTTTTGCGAGATGCGGCGCGGTGCAGACGGGGGCGCGGCGAGACGCTTAGCGAGACCGGGATGAATGGCTTCCCGGATCGCGGCTTTGTATTCTGGGTTGGCTGACTTCTGTGACTGATAATAGTGCTCCACAGTCGGCCAGCTTTCGCCATTCATGACGATCGGACTGGCGTGGAAATGCGAGAGGAAGCGGAACCCTTCCCGATCGCGACCGAAGTAGAGTATCCGGTTGTCCGATGGAACGATCATGCTCATTTCATGTCCTTACCGACCGCTCTGCTCGCAATCGCAGAACAAGCCGCCGCAGCAATCATGCCATAGAGCGCGAATATCATGATCGCTACAATTGGTAGCTTGTAATTGAGAAATACCAAGCCGACCACGACACATATGAAATAGCCTGCCGCTGGGGTAAGTAAGATCCGGCGACCGAGACCGGTTCTCGATGCCAGATGACCGTCCACGCAACCGGTTAGAACAGCGGGAACGACACCGGCGGCAAACGCATCGGCGAACAGGTCAGCAAGCGCCGGCCCGCCCGAAGGCCAAAAGCCCAGGGCGGCTGCCGTGAGCACGGCTAGCAGGAAGCCTATGGTCGGCCCGACAAGGCCAAAAATCAGTAGCCGCTTCATGCACGACCTCCGTGACACGCCATCCAATTCAAGGCCTGACCCAACTCAGAGACATGGGATCGATGGGTTGGCCCTCGTGCCGCACTTCAAAATGGAGGTGAGGGTGTATCGTGAGGCCCGATATGCCGACCGTACCGATGAGGTCGCCCGCCGCAACACAATCTCCGACAGCCACGGTGATTGTTCCGAGCTGAGCATACATGGTCTGGTAGGACGCTCCGTGATCGACAATCACCCGCTTGCCGTAAGGCCCCTCGGTTCCTGCTGCTGTAACGCGACCACGGACGGCGGCAACGACTGCGGTTCCCATCGGCGCGGTCCAATCGACGCCGGTATGTAAGCGAGTAGCACCGAGTATTGGGTGCGTGCGCATCCCGAAGCCCGCGCTGGGTTCCGTATCGCCGCCCGTCACCGGTCTCCGTAGCGCTGTGGATACGGGGTCTGCCTCGAAGTCTGGGCAGTTTGCGGCATTGGCTCCCAGTGGGCCGATTGCTGCGGTGCATGCCAGCGCAATGAGCGCCAATCCCCTGATCCAGCTCTCGTGCATTGTTCATTCCATGATGGATGGTGCGGCCGTAGTGACCCAATCATTCAATTCCGCCGATTGCCATTGTCGCTGATTGCTCGCCCTTGCCCAGCAAACTGATGGCCTTAGTCGGCATTGCAGACGGTTACCGCACCGCTCGCAGGCGATGACGGTCGACGATGGCGCGGGAGACTATGCCCGCGACACCATCCAATGCTTGTCAACGAACGGCAATGGCGACCTCGGAACGAGCGCTTTAGATGGTGGCCAAGCGAGATCAAGGAGGGATGCCAGAATGCGCTATCAGATGATGATGTTGTGCTTGGTCCTTATGATGGGATATGGCCGGGCCGAGGCGGCCACTACGATTCAGCCGGCGGATTGTCTCAAGGCCACCGGACCTGCGGAGCAGCGAATAGCCATCTGCTCCGCCTCTATCGAGATATTTGAAGGATTGGGCGAGGGTCTCGCGGTCGTCGCTGCCATCGACAAGAAATTCATGCCGGCTCTCGGCATCCTGTATGAAACACGAGGAACGGCCTTGATGGAGATACGGGACTGGGCTCGGGCCCGGGCCGATCTCAACAAGGCGATCCGCGCCAATCCTAACTACCTGATGTCGTATCTCAGTCGCGGAAAGGTCGAACTCGTTACCGGCAACTTTGATCAAGCCATCGCCGACCTCACGAAGGTCATAGAGGTCTCGGGCGACACGGGGCAACCCGAGGCGCGCAACTGGAGAGCCTGGGCCTGGCTCGGTAAGAACGCCCTGCAAAGGTCTCTTGCCGATTTCTCCGAGGCCGTGTCGCTCAAGCCCGATTACGCAGACGCATATTTCGGACGGGGTATGGTGAGGGAACGCCTCGAGCAGGGCACTTACGCAATCCTCGACTACCGCACGGCTCTCGGCTTTGCCCCCAACCACCTGAGAAGCCGAGCAGCGCTGAAGCGCCTCGGCGTCGAGTCACTGCCTTGACTTTGCAGCTCACGGTCCGAGCTCGAATGCCAACCGGCGCCCTATGCATCCGTGAAAGCGGATGCATAGGGCAGCGCGTGCTGGCGCCGCGCAGTGCGGTGATGCATCTGATACATTCGCGATCCTCGTTGGCCGCCCTGTGACCGGAAACGGCGCCTGGTTTGGTCCGCAATACCTGACTGAGGTCCATATGAGCACCGACATCATGACACGTGCCTTGCAGTTTGCGACGGCGCGTCACGCGCAACAGCGTCGTAAATACACTGACCTGCCGTATGTCACGCATCTAGAAGCCGTCGTCGCGATCCTTCGAGATCACGATATTAACGATCCAACGACGCTCGCGGCGGCTTATCTGCACGACGTCGTCGAGGATACGCAAACGACAATCCAGGAACTCATCCTGATGTTCGGTGAAAGTGTGGCCGAGCTCGTCTACTGGCTCTCGGATCTCGAGAAGGGCAATCGAGCCACACGAGTACTCCAGTCGTGCTGGCGTCTATCGCGCGCGCCAATGCCCGCCAAAGTAATCAAATGCGCTGATATCATGGACAATTCCAGCACGATCGCCGAATATGATCCGAAGTTCGCCGTGACGTTCAATCGCGAAAAATCTGCGACGCTGCAAATGATGGCTGCGGTCGAAGGTCCGGAATTCGCCGATCTTCGGATATTCCGCAAAGCCGTGGCGGCTTCGACTGTGCCAAGCGAGGGTAGATAACGGCGCGGCTGAGGAGAACGGGAGCAGGGCCTTGAAATTTTATGCCAGCGAAATCTTGTCAGCGCTATTTCTCTGTTTGTTCCTTTACGTCGCCTTAGCGTTCTTGCTCTTGAGTTTCGGGTCGGTGATCCTGTGGTATTTGATTTGGATCGCCGGTATTGGCGGCATGGTGGGACTCTCGCTGGCCGTAGCCAATCAAGGGCAGGACATAAACCGGCCGAGCACATACTTCGCCATCGCGACCGCAGGCGTCCTGACCCTGGGATGTCTGACGATGTCTCCGGAGGCAGCGGGCAATATTGGTTACTATGCGATGCTTGCGGGTACGGCCCTGTTGGGCGTTCCTCTCGGCATCGGCGCCGTCCGCCTGCTGCTCGGATCCTGGAAGCCTTTGAAGCCAAGGGCAATCGTTGTCGGTGCGCTCGCCGGTATATTGGCCGTGGTGATCTTTCTGCCGATTATCTACCATCTGGCAGATTGGGGCTTGACCTCATTCATCGCCCTGCCAAACATTCCGGTTGTCAACCTATTCGGCTTTGACCTTTTCCCCGGGTGGAAATCCGGCGCCGTGGTGCGCGGAGCGTTGTTGCAGGAGACCTACACGGTCGGAGAACCAAAGTTGCCAGGAGTATTTTTCTTCCTCGCGCTTCTGTTCCAGGGCGTACAATCGACGCTTGCGGCCCTCTGGGATACGCTCGTTCTCGGTGTCGGCGCGCTGGCAATCAACTAGGCGGCGACGCGACTACCTTTGGGAAGGTCGTGACACCCGCTTCCCTGCGATACCCTCGGCGAGTGGCACGATGTCGAAAATTCATAGCCTGTACGTTAAATGGCGCGCTTTCCGCGACATCATCGGTCATCCCAAATCCGATGCTGAACTGGCACGCGAGATTTTTGGCGCCGACGACGGTCCGGTCCGATTCACCAAGGTGCTCCACGGTGATGTAGGCTGCGCGCCGTGGATCGCCGACGAAATCACGAACCTGATCAACAAGCGGCTCGCAGGCTTTCGCGCTGCCCGGTCGCTCCCCGCGCTGCCGTCGCAGACTTTCAAGGGCAGCGACCTGGCGCTGCCGGTTTATTGGTTTACCAGCAGACTGATCGCGGCGGCAGGCACGATCGATGAGGATCGGCTTGAGCGCGGTCATGTTGGGCTGCTTGAAGAACTCGCGATCGTTCCGTCCCCGAACCAGGCTGAGCCCAAGCTTGTGGTCGAACACTATCAGGGAACGCGCTCGTTCGCGCCGTTTCTCCCATCGGGCCGCCGCATCGAGTTCAAGCCCGGCGACAAAGGCCAGATCGCTTTCACCGGCGTGTCCAGAGCACCGGTAGCAGGCTATGCGATGCTGACGCGCGATCCTGCGGGATATGGCCAGCGGCTCTGGGAAGCGGATTGGGCCGAGACGGTCCTCTGGCTGCCATCCCCGTTCCTGCCGACATGGAGCGATGGCCGCGCATTGCTGATGCCGGAGCCGCAACCTGCCTCGCCGCTTCCCGGTCGCTTCATCGTCACGTCCGTCCTTGTCTGGGACGAGAAGGTGATCGCCAAGCTCGACCCGCGCGGCGCGAGACCACCGGCTGCCGCACTCGATGAGGAGGAAACCACCCGCTTTCTGACGAACTTGCGCCGCGTTCTTGACGACAAGCAAAGGAAATGGGCCGGTGCCGTGACGGCCGGCAGTGCCGAATACTCGGTGACCGCTTGATGGCGCTGGCGCGCATGGGGGGATAGCATGTCTGGTTCTGCCTCACGCTCCGGCCCGCAGCAAACTTCGCTTCCGCCGCGTGGACAGAAGATCGCGCTTCTGGTCGGCAATGCGACCTATCCCGGCTGCAGGCTCGCCAATCCCATCAATGACGTGCGCCTGATTGAGCGCACCATGCGTCTCCTGGACTTCGACGTGGAGGTCGTGATCGACGCCACCAAGGCACAGCTCGAGACTGCGATCGTGCGCTTCGGCGAGCGCATCGAGCAGGCGGAACTGCCCGAGGCGTCGTTCTTTTATTACGCCGGCCATGGCGTCCAGTACCAGGGCAGCAACTATCTGTTGCCGATCGACGCAGAGGTCCCGGCCACGCGCTATTTGAAAAGCGGTGCGGTGAAGGTCGATGCGGTGGTCGACGAGTTGGCGCGCAAGAACACTGCGGCCAACATCGTCGTGCTCGACGCCTGTCGCGACAATCCAATTCCCGAGGCCTACAGTTCGACGCGTGATGTCACACAAGGCCTGGCCGGCATTCATAACGTGCCGCGTCGCACGCTGGTTGCCTTCTCGACGTCCGCAGGCGCCGTCGCATTCGACGGCGACGGCACGAACAGTCCCTATGCCGCTACCCTCGCGGGCAAGCTGACGCTGCCCGGCCGGTGGATCCTCGATATTTTCGGTGAGGTCAACGCGGAGGTCGAGAGCCTGACCAATGGCAGACAAAGCCCGGCAATGTTCATGCAGGGAGCTCCGCCTAGGATTGTGCTGCGGCCCATTTCGGCCAACGCGCAAACCGAAGCGAAAGAGACGCCCGTGGCCAGCAGTCAGCGCGAGTCATCCGCTCGCCAATATGTCAGCTTCGATGTCGGCGATGGCAGTGCCGCGGTCAGCGGCAGGCGCGCTTTCCTGACCGGCAACGGCGTCTACGAGTCCTTCAAGGACAGCGAATTCGGCCCGGAGATGATCGTCGTGCCAGCCGGCACATTCAAAATGGGCGAGGATGAAGACGGAGCATCGGCTGAATGCGAAGGACCTGCTCATCTCGTCACGATCGCACACCCGTTTGCAATTGGGCGTTGCTGCGTAACGGTCGGTGAGTACAGGAGTTTCGTCGAAGCGACAGGGCACGCAACCGCCCAGCCGATCTATTCCCTTTCCGGTCAGTTTCTTGCCATCGGCGATCTCATCGTTACGCGAAAGAACCGGCGAAATTGGCGCCGGCCCGGCTTTGCTCAGAACGACGATCACCCTGTTGTGGGCGTGAGCTGGGCGGATGCGACCGCTTACGTCACTTGGCTCTCCGCAAGTACGAGGCGGCCCTACCGCCTGCCGTCTGAAGCAGAATGGGAATATGCTGCGCGTGCCGGCTCGGCCCATCGCTACGCCTGGGGACAGGTTATCACCAGAGCGCGCGCCAACTTCGACGACAATCCCGAACTTCGCCGCCGCCATCCAACCGCGTGGCGCTATCAAGCTCGTCGCGGCACCTGCCCCGCGGGACATTTCGATGCCAACGCCTGGGGGTTCTACAACATGCACGGCAATGTCGGCGAATGGGTCGAAGACGACTGGCACGACACCTATGCAGGGGCGCCGGCCGACGGCTCGCCTTGGGTGAACTCAGACGTGGAGGGCGCGCCTGTCAAGGTTGTGCGGGGCGGCAACTGGACCAGCAGTGCGTCCGACGTGCGCAGCGCCGCCCGGTCGAGCCGCCCGGTAAGCTTTGCGGCAAGTTGGATTGGTTTCCGGGTCGCCAGGGATCTCAATGTCGAAGCCTGACCAGATCCCTCGAACCAAGGGTGCGCCAATGCCCGGTAATCCACGCCAATGGCGGAGCGCGTCCGCTGCGGCTAAGTCATCGGCAACGAACCCATTGGAGACCGCGCGATGACAAAAATCCTTGCTCTGGCTGTGGTTGTCACCGCCATCGGCCTGTCTGGCTGCGATATGCCGGACAAGCTTGAGAAGCCCAATCCCGCCGCCACCTGGACGTCGGTGGGCCGTCCTGCTCTGGCCGCCGGTGAGACGATAACGCTGGTCATCAGCGACAACGGAACTTTCAGGGTCGGGAGCAAAGCCGGCCCCGGCGAAGCAGCCGGATCGATTGATGGGCGATGGTCGGTGGGCGAAAAGTGGATTGAGAAGTCCTGCTGGGAGAGGATCAGAAAGTCAGATTTCGATACGCTCGCAGGCAGATCCGGCAACAGCAGAATATCGCGGGCACCGATGAGCCTTCGATACTGGATTGCCAAAGGGGCTGAATTGCCCAACGGCGCGAAAGTCGTCAGCAAGCGCAGCACGACCTTCCCGGGCGGGGCGATCGAATCCGGCGGCAGCCATCTCGCCAAGATGCTGCCGAATGCAAATCCGCCCCTTCCCGCCGACGCCAAAGGGGAGCTTTGGCTGGTTGAAGAAGACGCGGAACTAATCAGAACCGGTCGCGCCGCATCGGCATCGGGCGGTCTCCTGCAGTGGCCGTTCGCGGTCATCAGCGAATGCTTTGGCACGCCCGACAAGGATGCCAAGGTTCACTTGAGGTTTCGCTCTCAGAACCTCGCTCTCAAGACATCCTGAACAGAGCGCCATGCATCCACCGGGCGCGCTGGCCTGACTGCTCGCGAACTGCGGAGAAGCGATATGCCTTCGATGAATGCCACGTGGCCAATGCCTTGCACTTTCATGCTTGCGAAGCATACTATGGGCTACGTAGCTGACGAGGTGTTCCGATCATGAATCGATCGTTCCTTGTAGCTCTGTTCTACGTCTCGGGTCTGCTGGGAGCCCTCGCCCAGGGTCTCGCCATGTACGATGTAGCGGGAGGCGATTTCGAGCAGAAGGTCATCGCTGAGTCCGCAAATCAGCCGGTCGTGGTCATGTTCCGCAGTGACGCCTGCGCGCCGTGCAACAGGATGACCATCGAGGCGCCGCAAATGGCGTTTGCCGCGTTTGCTGGCAGGGTCAAATTCTATACGGTCAACATCGACGCGGAGCGGACGCTGGCCCAGACGTATCAGGTCACCGACGTGCCCCGCATCGTGGTGTTCAAAGACCGCGTCGCCGCCGCTTCTCGCGCCGGTGACGTTGAGAAGAACCCTTTGTTTCAGTTCTTTGCTACTCAAGCGTCGCCCGAGACCAAACAGGCTTACCAGAAACCGCGTCAAGAGCTCGAAGCGAAGCGTCCGCAGGGAGCCGAACTCAAGTCCATTGGCAGTTGGGAGATCGAGCGCGACGGAAGCGGCATTGCCTATGCGCTCCGGGCTTCCAAATATCTGCGCAAGCTGGATGAGACGAAGGCCGGGCCGTGGACGGTTACGGGCTCGGCGGCGCTGTCGCTGCGCTATGACCCGCAAAAGGAAGAGACGATCTGGGATGTCGCCTACTCGCAGGACATCACGCGGATCGCGCGCCCTGACGAGGATAGGTTTTTGCAAGCCAACCGACGCAAGGTGATCAAGGAGCATCCGGGCAGCATCGTGAGAATGATGTGGGACGGCGAGCAGGTGGCGGCGCTGCCTGACCCGTTGATGCTGGAAGGGCTTGAAACGGCGAAGCGCGTGGACGCGCGCAAGTATGTGGACCCGACTGGAGCGCGCGGTTATTTGGACAAGGATGGAGCGCGGCGACGGTGGAGCTTTCACTCCGTAGTCGCCAATAAATACCTGGAAAGACTCGGGTATGGGACGATGAAACCTGCGGAATTCGAGAAACTTTTCATCAATGCGAAGGCGGTTCAATTCAAGATCGCCGTTGACAAAGAGACCGTGATCCTGAGCGAAATAGCGCTCGAAGATACCAAGAAAGCGCTCGCCTATCTCAAGGCCGAGCGGACTTATGACTTGCGAAAGCGAAGCGCCGGCGGGTTTCCTCGATGAAGGCAAGGCAGGAGATCAATGCCCTTTTCTACGATAAAACTTTAGCCCGGACGATGCTCGGTGAGCTGGCGATTTGTAGGCTCCCGCGCCGATCGGAATTCAATTGGTAAAGTCGCATGATCCAAAAACCCCGCCGCCTCGCGGCACTCGTCTCCCTGCTCTTATCCTCCGCGACGGCCATTTCGCCCGGCTATACGCAGGGCAGAGGGGACTATGACAGCAGCAAGAAATTCCCCGCTCCCCAGCAAGCGCCCGAGAAGCTGCCACTCGATATGTCAAAGGACCGCCAGCGGTGGCTGTTCGCCCACGCGTGCGAGGCCAGCGTGTCGAGCTGGGGTGGAACTGGCGACTGGATCATATGCACGGGCTTTGCCCACGATGGCACGCCGGCGAGCAAGGGCCACGTGTTCCTGAGCGACAAAGCGCTCGTTTCCGGACTCGGCAAAACGATCAAAAGCGGAAACGAGGCCGGCGCTGTTTGCGAGCTCGATATCACCTATACCGAGTCGGCTGGTGTCCGCCCCGTTCTGGTGTGCGAATTCTTCCGTTCCGATTTGGCGAAGCAGCAAATCCGCATCCGAGCTGACGGACTAGACGTCGCCCGGTTCACGCCGACAGGGCCGATACAAACCTTCGAGCTCGGTCCGGCCTTCGGATCGGACGGCAAGCGGATGGCCGCTGTCCGCGAGCTGGAAGTCACCCTCTTTTCCGACGGCAAGACCGCGACACTCCTCAAGGCACGGATTTCCGACCCGGCCGGTCACATCAGCGCGGCGATACGCGAAGTCGCGGAGCTGGACGGCCTCGCGTCGCTGTCTTCGGGCAATCCCGCCGCCGGGCGAGGCAAGAAAAATTGCTTTTTGACCACTGCCTGCTGCGTGGAGGTGGGGCTGGCGGATGATTGCTTCGAACTGACCGCCCTCCGGCGCTACCGCGACCGCGTGCTTGCCCGAAGGCCGGGCGGCGCCGCCGAGATTGAACTCTATTATGCGTTGGCGCCGGTTCTTCTCCGCGCGCTTGGGCCCGAGCCGCGCAAGCGCGACCTGCTGCGTCTCTATTTCACGCACATCCTTCCCTGCGCCGTGCTTGCGGCATGCGGTTTGAATGGCGCCGCACACAGAAGATATGTGGACATGATGGTTCGCCTGTGCGAGCGCCGCGCGCCGGCCTATCTGCCGCTGGTGCGGCAGGTTTCGCTGCGCGCCGCCGAGCCGATTTCATCGGCAGAATAGATCCCTCGTCCCGCGAGCCGAATCGACTGACCACTTGTCCGGTCGCGGGATATGACAGCGCGAGTTGCCCTTGTGAAAGATTTGAGCCGGATGCGATGCACGGGCCGCCTGGGCGGCCTCCTGACGACGCAATCGCCACTGAAGAGCTCAACGTCGCAAACCGACAACCGACATAGCCGTATCGCCGAACGTCCAAGCGGGAATAGAGCAGACCGATCCGGAGTCTGGTTTCTCACGGAGCGCGGCCACATCAGCGCGGCCTTCATTTCGTGCCCCTCGGAGCGGGCCAAATGAACAGCGTCGGCTCTTTGACGGGACCGCACAGGCCCTATCGTGCGGCAAACCTCGACTGTGCTATTTAATGATCGTGAGTCCGCCGCCTGTAATCATGCTGTATCCGCCTTCATTGAAGACGACGTTATAAGTCACGTCATTGCAGACGACAATCCAAATGCTCTCGGAAACGGTGCTCACGGAAGGCGATGGTGTCGTACAGGCTGCGCCGCGAGACATAATGTAAGTTGTCAGTGCCACCCTCAATTCTTCTTCCCTTAGACTCTTGAAATATTGCTGCGGCTTTTCTGGCGGCAACGCATTCAGCGCCGTGTAAAACAGACGGGTGGGTTTAGCCCCGACCAGTTGCTGCTCAAGGGAAGATAGTTGCTCGCGTTTGATGATCCCCGCAAGCTGTCGCGGACCTCCCACCGCGTCAAGCATTCTGCGCAATAACTCGTCATTGATCGTGCCCGTAGGGGGACGACCAATTTCAGATTGAAACGCGCCTATTGCAGTTCGTGTGGCCTCGCTGAGGGAGCCATCCGCGGCTTCCTTGAAAAATTTGAGTGACTGCAAGGCGATCTGAGCGATCCAAACTTGATCGAAACGGAGATTGGCGGCGTTATCCGATGCGCGGCCGTTGGATGCGAACGTGACGTTTGTCCAGCACAGAGAATTGGCCGCCGATATGCAGCCGATCAAGGCAGCCATTCTTGCCGACCGTTCATCGCCGAGACACGCGGCGCCAAATCCCCGTGCCGGCCGTTCGGCAAACGCCGTGGCGCCCGGACCGACGCATCCAACGACAATCTGACATGCGGTTCCGCCCTGCTTTTGACAACGCTGCTGCGCGCAACGATCCGCCCGTCCTGGCGCATATCCGGCGCACCAGCCGTAAACGTTTTCCGGGGCCGAGTGAGAGATGGCGGATGCGGCGAACGCCGGGGCAGAGATGGCAAGCGCAAATCCGATTTGCGCAGCGAGCAGCGAAAGTTTCCTCATCATGATAATTTTCCTTCGCGTACATCGCGGTAATTAACGATAGCGTGACGAATATTGAACTGGTGAGATAAAACTTGACCCTTTGGAGCCCTGGGTAACCGGTTTGACCTGCTGCCGGTTTCGTGGACAGGCAGTTAAGCTATTTCCACCTTCCTTTCGAACTCAACTGGGCACGTAGCCGATCGTCGAGTGCCTGCGCACGGTGTTGTAGAACCGCTCGATGTAGTCGAATATGTCTGCCCTGGCTTCTTGCCGATCCAAAGAAGCGGGTGGATATTTTACCCACGGAGCGTGAGCCACTTTAAGCAAATTTAACGCAAGATTCGACGATCAGCCTAGTCCGATTTACGAGCGCCGCCGGCTGACGCAATTGTTGGCTTTCACGGCAAATTCCCTGCAGACGAGGGGATGTAATGTGCAGAGTTCGGGCAAACGGCTCAGGACAGAACCTTGGCTATAATCGACCAATTCAGGTGACGAACCGCCGAACACCCGTAGCATGAACCCGTAACAGATGCTATCGCATAGGAAAGCAGTTCGCTCATTGAGAAGCATCCTCCGGCACTTCTTGTCTGAGCCGCGGTCCCTTGGCGAGACGCCGGCCGAGCGCTTCCAGAAACCTGTCATAGCGCTCTCCCCCCTTGGCGTGGGCGGCGGCCTGAGCGGCCTCCGACAAGGAGGCGGTCGAGGTTAGCCACGAACGGATGAAGATTGCGAAGGCTTCATTGGCGATGCCAATATCGCGCTCCAGCCGTTGGAGGTTGCGGTCGATGCGATCGAGACGCTTGGCCAAGGCGGCCTCTCGTCGCTCGTCGGCGTCTGGCGACAGAAACGAGGCGATGGCCGCTTCGGCGATCGTGGAGCGCGATTGCTCACGCCGGCCGGCGTGGTCAGCCAAGCGATCCGACAAGCCCGGTTCAAGATAGATCGAGAGCCGCCTTTTCTTTTCGGACCGGACGGATGCGTCGCGGCGCTGCGACATGACTTACAGCTCCATGCCGTCGCCGGGGTCCAGTGCGATCCGCCGCACCATCAATCGCATGTCGCGCGCCAGCGCACGGTTGGCGACAACCTCACGCTCGGGCTCCTCGGCATCGGGATCGAACTCGTTGGTGGGAGTCTTCGCCGGCTCCGGCGCGATGTCCTTGTGCGGTTCAAGGCCGGGCTCGCGGCGCAGGCCCGCATTGGCGGGATCGTCATCGGGCTTGCCTGCATCATTTGCCGCTCGCGCGGCTTGCGATCCGGCCGCGCCCTTGCCGGCCGGGGTCGGCGCAGCAATGGGCTTCAAGACCGACCAGTCGTCAGGCTTCGGCGCGAGACCGGCCTTCGGGTTTTGTGGCACGGGCAACAACCGCTCTTTCAGGCGGGCATCCTCGTAATAGCGCGCCTTCTTGGCACGCACTGGCGGAACGCCGGCGACCATGACGATCTCATCGTCAGGCGGGAGCTGCATCACCTCGCCGGCGGTGAGTAGCGGCCGCGCCGTCTCCGAGCGCGAAATCATCAGATGGCCGAGCCAGGGCGCGAGACGATGGCCGGCATAGTTCTGCATGGCGCGCATCTCGGTCGCGGTGCCGAGCGCGTCGCTGACTCTTTTCGCCGTCCTCTCGTCATTGGTCGCGAAACTGACTCTAACGTGGCAATTGTCGAGGATGGAGTTGTTCTGACCGTAGGCCTTTTCAATCTGGTTCAAAGATTGCGAAATGAGAAACGCCTTGATCTGATAACCGGCCATGAAGGCCAACGCGCTCTCAAAGAAGTCGAGCCGACCGAGCGCTGGAAACTCGTCGAGCATCAGCAGCAGGCGATGGCGGCGGCCTTTTGCATGGAGGTCCTCGGTCAGGCGTCGGCCGATCTGATTGAGCACGAGACGCACGAGCGGTTTCGTCCGGCTAATGTCGGAGGGTGGCACCACGAGATACAGCGTCGTGGGCTTCTCGCCCGACACGAGGTCGGCGATGCGCCAGTCACAGCGCGCCGTGACGGCGGCCACGACAGGATCGCGATAGAGGCCGAGAAACGACATGGCGGTGCTCAAAACGCCCGACCTTTCGTTATCGGACTTGTTGAGCAGCTCGCGCGCCGCGCTGGCGACGACGGGATGTGGTCCCTTCTCGCCGAGATGCGGCGTCGTCATCATTGCGGACAATGTCGACTCGATCGGCCGGCGCGGATCGGACAGGAACGCTGCCACCCCGGCGAGCGTCTTATCGGTCTCCGCATAGAGGACATGGAGGATCGCGCCGACCAGAAGCGAATGGGATGTCTTCTCCCAATGATTGCGCTTCTCCAGCGAGCCTTCGGGATCGACCAGCACGTCGGCGACGTTCTGAACATCGCGCACCTCCCACTCACCTTTGCGCACCTCGAGCAGCGGGTTGTAGGCGGCCGAGCTCGCGTTGGTGGGATCGAACAACAACACGCGGCCGAAGCGCGCGCGAAACCCCGCGGTCAGCTCCCAGTTCTCTCCCTTAATGTCATGAACGATCGACGCGCCGGGCCAGGTGAGCAGCGTTGGCACGACCAAGCCGACGCCCTTGCCGGACCGTGTCGGGGCGAAGCACAGGACATGCTCGGCGCCATCATGTCGCAGATAGGTCCGGTCGAGGCGGCCGAGAACAATGCCATCGTCGCCGAGGAGCCCCGCGGATTTGATCTCATGCGGCTCGGCCCAGCGGGCGGAGCCGAAGGTGCGCACGTCCTTCGCCTCGCGCGCCCGATAGATCGACATGAGGATGGCGACGGCAATCGCGACCAGTCCGCCCGAGGCGGCAATGCCAGCGCCCTCCAGAAAAATGTGCGGCGCATAGGCATCGTAGAAGAACCACCAAGCAAAGAATGCGGGCGGTGGATAGATTGGCAAGGCGGCCACGGAAAACCAGGGCGCACCGAGCTGCGGCTGAAAGCCGAGCCGCCATGCGACCCACTGCGTCGCGATCCAGACCGCGAGCAGCACGATCGCGAACACGACAACGATCTGGCCCCAGACAACGCGGCTGGCGGACACGGCGCGCAAACCTCCCTGCGCATTGCAATGCTCCGAAGAAGAGCAAGGAATGCGGAGGTTTCAACTGCGACTTTGTAAGTCGTCGTAGAACAGCGTAGGTGATCGAAAAAATACTTGCGGCATTCGGAAAGAAAATCGTCCGCATCCGACTTAAAGATCAGCGCGCGGCGTCGAGTCCCATCTGCCAAAAATCGGCTTCGAGTCGCGACGCCTTGCCGAAGGACGTAGCGAGTTCGTTGAAGCGACGCTCGGTCATCGCGCGCGCTGCAAGGTCATCGAGATGGCGTCGCGCACTCGCCGCAACAGCCTGATAGGAATCGCCCGCATATTCGGCGATCCATTCACGATAGGGATGGTCGCCGAGCGCATCGATTCCATCCGGCGCCAGGTTACGGCCGATCTCGGCATAACCGATGACGCACGGGGCGAGCGCGACATGCAGGTCGAGCAGGTCACCGGCCGCGCCGCAATCCAGCACGAAGCGCGTATAGGCGACCGTGGCCTGATGCTCGGGCGTGGCTTCGATGTGACCCGGCGATAGCCCCCATCGTCCGCACAGCCGAACATGAAGGTCCATTTCGTCGAGGATGGCCGCCAGCCCCGCCTGCGCGGATCTCATGTCCGCCAGCGCGCGGCTCTTGTAGGTCGCGAGCGCATAGGCGCGGGCGAACTGGATCAGGAACAAGTAGTCCTGCACGAGATAGGTGCGGAACGCCGCCTGCGGCAGCGTGCCCGCTCCCATCTGGCGGACGAAGTCATGGTGAACATAGCTCTGCCAGTCGGCAACGGCCGCAGCCTTCAGTCGATCGAAGATATCCGTCACTCAACCCTCGTTTCCGTAAGCTGCGTCGAAGAAGGCGCGCTCCAGCTCAACCGCCCGCAGGAAAAAGTCCTCGGGGCCTGGCCGACTAACGTGCTGGCCGCATCATCGGCGTGTGAGACCGGGTCAACCCTCCCAAGGGTTGACCACGACAACGCCGGTGCCCTCGAAGTCCAGAACGTTGCGTGTTGCCACGGTCAAGCCGTGGACAAGCGCTGTCGCGGCGATCAGCGCGTCGACCTCGTTGCGCCGATCGGGAATATGCAGATGCGCGCAACGCGTCGCGATCTGGTCGTCGACCGGCAGGATGGCCCCTGAACATTAAAGGGGCACAGATATACGGTAGAAAGTTCAGATCACGAACAGCGACGGGCTTCCGCGCCACAGTCGAAGGTCGTAGAAGGGTGGAACTTTGCCGTTCGTCTCGCCCATCGGAACGAGACGCCATTCACAACACAAGCACCTAGGTTTGAACGCGGAAATGAGACATTTGCGGATGTAACAACCTTGCCGCAATGCAGCATCGTCCGCCTTGCACGCGGCGAAGGGTCACTTCACTGACGGATAGAGTCACAAAACCTTCGCGACCTTGACATCGAAGTGTCATCCACGAGCCCTACTGTATTGCGAAACGCAATCTCTGCGTCATTCACATTACAGATGGTGATCCATGAAGCCCAGCGATGCCGAGACCGACCGCAAATACGTGTTGCGGCTCAGAAATGTCGGTGTGACCTATTCAGGCGGAGTGGTGGCGCTCAGATCGACCACCCTCGATTTCTTCCAGCGCGAGTTCTCCGTTTTACTCGGCCTGTCGGGTGCGGGGAAATCGACACTTTTGCGCTCCCTGAACCTCCTTGTTAAACCTACCTCCGGCGAGATTGTCTCATCGGATTTCGGTGTCCTTGGCCCGACCGGCGCACTCCGCCAGCACCGGCGCCGAACGGCACTCATTTTCCAGCACCATCAGCTGATCGAGCGACATACGGCCCTCGCCAACGTCCTCACCGGCCGACTCGGCTATCACAATACCTTGCGCAGTTTCTTCCCGCTGCCCCGCGCGGACCTGGAACTGGCTCTCCACTGCCTCGAGCGCGTCGGTCTGGCCGACAAATCCATGACGCGTGTCGATCAGCTCTCTGGCGGCCAGAAGCAGCGTGTCGGGATTGCCCGCGCGCTGGCGCAGCAGCCCAACATCATTCTGGCCGACGAGCCTGTCGCCAGCCTCGATCCCGCCACCTCGGAGAAGATCCTCGAACTGCTTCGCCAGGTGTGCAAAGAAGACGGCATCACCGCCATCGTGTCGCTGCACCAGCTGGAATACGCGCAGCGCTTTGCAGACCGGATCATTGGCCTTGCCGGTGCACATGTTGTGTTTGACGGCGCTCCTGATGAGCTCAATGACGACAATTTCGCCGCGATATACGCCGGGCACCGCCGTGAGCCAATCGCACCCAGCCGGACGAGTAACCCCGCCTACGCCCAGCCACCGTTTACGCCTGAGATGGAGATGTCCCTATGAACCGCCTGCTGAAATTTGCCATTGCTGCCGCCCTTGCCATGGGGCTGGCAGCGCCAGCCCACGCCGCCAATCCGAATCCAGAGACTTTAAAGGTCGCACTGTTACCGGATGAGAATGCGTCCGAGTTGATCAAGCGCAATCAACCGCTCAAGGACTACCTCGAGAAGGAACTGGGCAAGAAGGTCGATCTGGTTGTGACAACAGACTACTCGTCGATGATCGAGGCAATGCGTTTCGGCCGGATCGACATAGCCTATTTCGGTCCGCTCTCGTACGTGCTTGCCAAGGGCAAAGCCGATATCGAGCCGTTTGCGGCAATGGTCAGCGACGGCAAGCCGACTTACCGCTCTGTCGTCATTGCCAACGCGAATGCCAATGTGAATTCGCTCAGCGACATCAAGGGCAAGAAGGTCGCTTTCGGCGATCGCGCTTCCACCTCCAGCCATCTGATTCCGAAGACGTTGATGGCGGAAGCCGGTGTCGTGAATGATCGCGATTACCAGCAGCACTTCGTCGGCAGCCACGATGCGGTTGCGGTGAATGTCGCCAACGGCAATGCGGAAGTCGGGGGCCTTTCCGAGGTGATCTGGAAAACTCTTCTTGAGAGAAAGCTCGTCGACGCAGGCAAGGTCAAGGTCATCGCCTACAGCAAGGAATATCCCCAATACCCGTGGACGATGCGCTCCGACCTGAAGCCGGAGCTGAAGGACAAGATCCGCACCACTTTCGTGAACCTGAAGGACCCCGCAGTTCTGAAGAACTTCAAGGCGGACGGTTTCGCCCCGATCACGGACAATGATTACGACGTGATCCGCGATATGGGAAAGTTGCTTGGAATCGACTTCGGAGCGATGTGAGGACGTGATGACGACGCTCGGCGCAACCACAATCAACACAACAAACCATTATCTCGATCAGTACAGTCGGGCGTGGATCCGGCAGTCTGCCCAGGTTGCTGCGGTACTCGCTATTGTGCTGGTTGCATTCTGGTATGTTGGTCTTCTGGATTTCGGGACCCTGGCAAACGGGGTTCCGGCCATCTTAACGCTGGCCCGCGAGGCGATGCCGCCGGATTTCACCAATGCGCGCGCGTGGCTCAAGCCGCTGGTGGACACCTTGGCAATGAGTATTGCCGGAACGGCAATAGCGGTGCTTCTGTCATTTCCGCTGGCTTTTCTTGCTGCCCGGAACACGTCGCCGCACACGATCGTATTTCATGTCGCCCGTACCCTGCTAAACGCTCTTCGCTCGGTCCCGGAGCTGATTATGGGCATCATTTTCGTTGCTGCCGTAGGCTTTGGTGCTTTACCCGGCGTTCTGGCATTAGGCCTGCATTCGGTCGGTATGGTCGGCAAGTTTTTTGCGGAAGCAATTGAGCATGTCGATGAGGCCCCCATAGAGGCTGCGCGCGCCGCAGGTGCAACTCCGGTTCAAGTGTTGTTCCACGCCGTCCTGCCACAAGTGTCATCGCAGTTCGCAGACGTATCCGTCTATCGCTGGGAATATAACTTCCGCGCATCCACGATAATGGGAATGGTTGGCGCAGGCGGTATTGGGTTTGAGCTGATGGGATCGCTTCGAATCATGTTGTATCAAGAAGTCAGCGCCATTTTACTCGTCATCCTGATAATGGTGACAATCGTCGATGGCCTGAGCGGCTATTTGCGGAAGAAATTCAAGTAAGGACCGGCCATCGTGAAACCGCGCGTCGTCATCACCCACAAAGTGCATCAGGAAACCTTGGATCTCCTCTGTGACCATTGTGAAGTCACTCCCAATCAAACTATGGAAACCCTGCCCCGCGAAGAGATTCGCCGCCGTGTCGGCACGGCGGATGCAATGATGGCCTTCATGCCGGACTGGGTCGACGCCGATTTCCTGGCAGCTTGCCCGCAGATGAAGGTCATCGGCGCGGCCTTGAAGGGCTACGATAACTTCGATGTCGCGGCCTGTACGGCCCGGGGCATCTGGCTGAGCATCGTGCCTGACCTCCTGACCGTGCCGACGGCTGAGTTGGCCATCGGCCTTACCATCGGCCTCACCCGCAAGATGATCCAGGCCGATGCCAGGGTCCGCTGCGGCAAATTCGCCGGTTGGCGGCCGGAGTTTTTCGGCCTGGGCATCGCGGGGTCCGCCATTGGTATTCTCGGAATGGGGGCGATTGGGCAAGCCATCGCCGAACGGCTGAATGGCTGGGGCGCAACGCTGCTATACAACGACCGGGTGCCGATCCCAGCACCCGGCGGCGAAGCTCGACCTAGTGTTGCTCGGCGCAGCCTGGAGGAGGTATTATCCGAATCCGATATCGTCATCCTGGCCCTGGCGCTGGCCCCAGACACCATCCATCTGATCAACGACAGGACGCTCGCCCTGATGAAACCAGGCGCATACCTCGTGAATCCATGCCGCGGCTCTGTCGTGAGCGAAGCTGCTGTTCTAACTGCGCTCACCAGCGGTCAGCTCGGCGGGTATGCCGCCGACGTGTTCGAGCTGGAGGATTGGGCTCGCGAAGACAGACCGCGGGAGATCGCTCCGGGCTTGCTGGGTCACCCAAACACGATGTTCAGCCCGCATATTGGCTCTGCTGTTAAGAAAGTTCGCTTGGCAATCGAACTGCGCGCTGCAGAAAATATCCTGCAGGCCCTTTCGGGTAAGCCGCCAATGGATGCCGTCAACAATCCGAGACAAGTGGCTTAGATCGGCAATGCTGAATCTAGTATGGGTGCGGACATTTCTGGCCCTGGCGAAGCATAAGAGCTTTCAAGCGTCCGCAGAATATCTTCGGATCGCTCAGCCGACGGCCTCATCACATATCCAGAAGCTTGAGGAGCAGCTGGGTGTCCTGCTATTCCATCGCTCCCGAACGGGGTGCGAGCCGACGCGGGAAGCGATGAACTTTCTGCCTTATGCCCAGAGCATCCTTAGGGTTAACGAGCGTGCACTCGCCGCGGTCTCTGGGGAGCGCACGCGGATCGGTGCCAGTTCCAATATCGGAATCTATCTGCTGCAGCCCTATGTCCGGTCATATCTGGAAGGCCGCGATCCAGCGGCTTTTGATATGGTGATTGACCGCAATCCGTCCATCGTCGAGAAACTGGAGAATGTCGAAATAGATGTGGCCGTGTTGGAATGGTGGGACAACCGCGACGGCTGCCAAGTCGAGCGCTGGAGAAGCGAGCCCGTCGTCGTCATCGTTCCGCCCGATCATCCATTGGCGTCTCAAGACCACATTGATCCGGTTCAGTTATCCGCATTTGAGCTTCTCGGCGGCGAACCTGGCACCGGGACCGGGCGGATGCTTGCGAAATATTTCGGCGATCACGCTCAAATGCCGCGGGTTTCCCTACAGTTGGGTAGCACCGAGGCTGTCAAGCAGGCGGTAAAGGCTGGAGTTGGCATCTCTCTAGTTCTGGCGTCAGCCGTATCGGACGAGGTGCGGGCCGGAAGCCTGCGTGCCTTACCCTTCCCTGACCCGCCGCTACGAAAGGACCTGTTTGTCGCTTGGCGCACCGGCATTTCGGGCATGCCTATACCGGCCTTCGCCCAGCATCTATTGAACGCTCACTGCAATGAGACGGTATCCGCTCGCTGACGTCAGCGCCTCTCGAATCGGCTACATGCGCGTTTTGTTGGTCATGAACGCGTATTTCGCACGGTCTAAGCGGTCGCTCAACCGGTTCGATGATTGAGTGAGGAGCTTAAATGCGACGTCAAAGAGCGTGGGTACAGGCGATCTGTTTTCGCATGCGCTCTGCGGTCAGCTGAAGGCGGCCCAGCTCCATCAACCCATGTCATGGGTTCGTGTTTCTTAGTCGATCTGGCTAGCTTCTCCTGTGGCGAATGTCCGCAAAGTGGCAACCAAGCCGCCCTCGGCAACCAATCGAAAGCGCAGAATTCCACTCCACCGCGACGTTCCTGCCCTCTGCCGGAAAAGGCCGCAGTGGCTCATGGCTTGCCGTACAACTTTCTCGAACCAAGGTCCGAAAGGGGTCCGGGAGCGGCCGGAGAAGGCACGAAGCTGTCCCCCTCGCATACTTCAGGTTTCGCGCTTGCGACGACTGAGCAGCTTTTCACCATCGGCTCTCAACTCGCCTTCTGGCCCGACAAACCGGTAGAGCGTCTGCCGGGTAATTCCGAGTTCGGCACAGAGATCGCGCACCTTGGTTGCCGGTTGTCCCATGGATGCGGCGGCAAGCCGCAGCTTGGCTGGCGTCATCTTGAAGGGGCGGCCGCCGTTGCGCCCTCGGGCGCGGGCTGACGCCAGGCGTGCCTTAGTCCGTTCGACGATCAACTCACGTTCGAACTCAGCCAGCCCGGCGAAGATGGCGAATACCAGTCGGCCGTTGGTAGTGGTGGTGTCGATCGATGCGCCTTCGCCAGCCAATATCTTCAGACCAATGGCGCGTTTGGTTAGATCGCCGACCAGGTTGACCAGATGACGTAGATCACGGCCGAGCCGATCCAGTTTCCAAACCACGAGTGTGTCGCCAACACGCAGCGCCTTCAGGCATGCCTCAAGACCGGGTCGGTCGTCGCGGCGGCCCGAGGCTGCATCCTCATAGATATGGTCAGGCAGAACGCCGGCCCTGATCAGGGCGTCGCGCTGCAGGTCGTGGGCTTGACTGCCATCAGCTTTCGAGACCCGTGCGTATCCGATCAACAATGTCATTTATACGTCCGTTTGTGTGACATTCTTCATTTGGTCGCGCCAAAGTCTGTAGATTGTCACATAACCCGTCTTGCAATGTAAGCTCCATGAACGGTTATCTCCGATCTTTTTGTGACGAACGGAGTACCCATGCCCCGCCGGATGATTTTGACGGATGCCGAACGGCAGAATTTCCTTGCTCTTCCCATTGATGACGACACTCTGATCCGGCATTGGTGCCTCGATGACGATGATCGCCATCTTATCGAAACTCGACGCCATGATGACACTCGGTTGGGATTAGCGCTTCAGCTCTCTGCTCTTCGTTATCCCGGCCGCCTGATTCAGCGGGGGGAAGTCATCCCTTCTGTGGCGCTGTCGTTTCTGGCCGAACAACTCGGGATCGAGCCAGAGGCACTTTCCACTTTTGCACGGAGAGCACCAACCCGCTATGAGCAGCTCGCCATCCTGCGCCAGCACTATGGCTTCACTGAACTGTCACACCCGTTGCGCGCCGATCTGCTTGCATTTGCACGCGGCATTGCGATCGCTTCGACGAAAGACAAATTTGTCGTTGCAACACTGGCTGACGAGATGCGGCGGAGGCGCATCATTATTCCCGGCATTACCGTGCTCGAACGGTTGGCGGGGCAGGCTTGCACTGAAGCCGAGGAGGCGCTGTATACCGATGTCGCCGGAAGATTGACGCCGGACCTTGTTCTTCGGATGGAAACATTGCTCGGCGCGGGACGACGCGCAAAACAGAGCGGCATATCCTGGTTGCGAGAACCTCCCGGTAAAGCCGGGGCAACGGCCATGCGGGGATTGATAGATCGACTGGAGGCCGTGCGTCATGTCGGTGTCCCCAATGATGTGCTTCAAGCGATCCCGGCTCACCGTGTTCGTCGGATGGCACAGGAAGGTCGTCGTCTGACTGCCCAGAATTTTGAGCAGATGCGGCCAGGCCGCCGTCACGCGACATTGGCCGCGTTTTTTCTGGAAATGGAAATAGCACTCACCGACGCGGCGATCAGCATGTTCGAGACGTTGATTGGCAAGAGTTTTCGGCAGGCAGAGGCAGCCCGTGACAAGCAACTCCTCGAAACCGCATCGTCGGCGACATCCGCACTCGATTTCTTCGTCAATTTTGGCGAAGCCATAACCGCCCAACGCGAAGCTGGGCTTTCTCTTGATGAGGCGGTGACCACTGTCGCGAGCTGGGAAGAGCTCATTCAGGCAACAGCTTCGGCGAAGGCAGTGAGAAGGCCTCGCAGCGAGGATGATTTGATCACCTACCTGCCGGCTCAATATGCTCGCATCCGGCGGTTCGCGGCTGCATTTCTGGCCTCGTTCACCTTTGAAGGAAACCGCCGAAACGTACATATCATTGAAGCTATTGTGCAGATGGAAACTGCCTGGAGGAAAGGGGCCAGATCAAACGATCGGCCCTGGATCCGCAAGGCGTTGCTGCTGGCGAATGCGCGATGGCGCAAGGAAATCGTCGGCGCTGATGACGTGATCGACCGGAAGATGCTGGAACTCTTTCTCATCGTCGAGCTGAAAAACAGGATTGCCGCCGGCGACATATGGATCAGGGGTTCCCGCGCCTACCGCGCACTCGACGAGTACATGATCTCGCACCAGACGTTTGCCGTCATCAAAGCCGAGGCCCGCATTCCGGTCGCGATTCCGATCGATGTCGAGACCTATCTCGCCCAGAAGGCCGACGCTCTGGATCAAAAGCTGCGTGAGGCGACACGTCGCCTGGAAACTAGTCGAGGCGATACCCGCATCGGCGCAAAAGGATTGCGGGTCCCAGCGGTCAGAAGCACGGAAACCGAAGCCGCAATCGCGTTCGCAAGGCGGGTGGCGACAGCCATGCCGCCAATCCGGTTGACGGACCTTGTGGCCGATATCGACCGGATGACCGGCTTCAGTTCGTTATTCGAGCACCTCCAGACCGGTCGGTCACCTTCCGATCTGCGGGTGTTCTATGCGGCGCTGATCGCCGAAGCCACAAATCTCGGCTTCTCGAAGATGGCGCATGCCTGTCCCGGCATCACGCGCCGCCAGCTACAGCAGATGGCAATCTGGCATTTTCGCGAGGAGACATTCGCTCTGGCGCTCGCCAAACTGGTTGAGGCTCAACACTCTGCCCCGTTCTCAACAGTGTTCGGCTCGCACGCTGTTTCCTCGTCGGACGGACAACATATCCATCTTGGCGACGGCGGCGAAGTCGCAGGCGGCGTCAATGGCAGGTATGGAAACAACCCGATTATCAAGCTCTACACCGCAATCTCTGGTCGCTACGCGCCCTTTCATACCAAAATCATCGCCGCAACGGCAAGTGAAGCCGTTCACGTGCTTGACGCATTGCTGGAAACCGACGCTGGCCTTAATATTGTCCGACACCACGTCGATGGCGGCGGCGTCAGCGATCTTGTATTCGCCCTCTGTCATGCGCTCGGCTTCGCATTCGTGCCGCGCATCCCCGATCTCGACGGGCGATGCCTCTACGCCTTCGGACTGGCCAAACAATACGGAATTCTTCAGAATGTCATGGGTGACCGGATTGACGCCGATCTGATCCGGACGCATTGGGATGATATCTTGCGCCTGATGACCTCGCTACGCACGCGCACCGTCAGCGCCTCGCTCATGCTGAAGCGATTGTCGGCGACAACGAGGCAAAGCGGTCTTGCCCAGGCGTTGCGCCAGATGGGACGGATTGAACGAACCCTCTTCACCCTCGACTGGATCAACGACGAGCAATTGCGAAAGACAACTACCGCTGAATTGAACAAGGGCGAAAGCCGGAACAGCCTTGTTCGGGCAGTCAATCTTCATCGTCTCGGCCGTTTCCGCGATCGCAGTCAGGAAAACCTGTCGATCCGGGCATCCGCTCTCAATCTGGTTGTCACCGCCATCATTCACTGGAACACAATCTATATCGGCCGCGTCATCGATGCCCTGCGCAGTGCAGGACAGGCTATCCCGGATCATCTGCTGTCCAGCCTGTCGCCTCTCACATGGGAGCATGTGAACCTGACCGGCGATTACCTCTGGGAAGAAAAGCCGGCTCTCGACAAAAACGGGTTCCGAGCCATCCCGTTCAACCCATGATCCGCCTGCCGTATATCTGTGCCCCTTTAATGTTCAGGGGCCAGGATGCGCCCGGCAAATTCGGGTCGGACATGATTGTCCAGCCAGGCGCGCAGCCGCGCGCCCTGCGCGGCGTCGCGACGTTGGATGCCGAGCACACCGCGTTCCAGTTCAAGGATGGTGATTGCCGAGACGAAGAAGCTCTCGGCGTCCTCTGCGTCGACCCATGCGACGACTCTGGCATCGGCCTTCCCGTCGCCGATCTTGCGCAGTTCAGAGACGACGTTGGTGTCGAGCAGATAACTCAAGACAGGTCGACCCCGCGCGGCGTGATTTCGACACGCGCGGGATCAAACTCGATGTCCGACAGGCCCGGCATGGCGAGCGCTTGCGTCAAACGGCGGCGCTTGCCGCTGAGGCGGCAGAACTCGTCATAGGTCATCAGCACATGGGAGGGCTTGCCCCGGTCGGTGATGACGACCGGGCCGTCTTGTGCGGCCTTCTTGGCGCTGCTGACGTCATGGTTCAGCTCACGGCTGGAAAGAGTGGTAATGGTCACGGCGCATCTCCATGTAGGCAAGTACCTACATATGCCAAGCCGACCTAGAATTCAAGATCAGGCCCCTTCGGGGCGACCACGCCATCCGCCACGAGTCCGCACACCCCGGCACTCACAGCCCCAGCCCCCGTTTACGGCCGAAAGACCAATCCACACCGCCGTCGGCACGAGCCACCCCGGAAATGTGCTGGCCGATGTGCTTCTCGATCGAGGGCGTCCAGGGCACGAGCTTGAACCCGAGCCCGTCGTCGATCATGGCGAAGCGGCCGGAGGCCAGCGCGAAGCGTCGGCTGTAGGTGCCGGCGACAAATTCGCCGTCAGCGGATTTCTGAAACGGCTCCCCGGTCTCGGCCGCGAGCCTGTCGCTCAATGCATCCAGCTCGCGTTGCCGGAGCGTGCCGATGAGGTTCCGATTGAACAGGATGCGTTCGCCCTCCCGCCGCGCCATCCCCTCCTGCACTAGGTGTCCGGCGCGGGCCTCCATCGCCTGCTTCACCTCCAAACCGAAGCCGCCGCCGAGATCGACGGGATCGCGCGCGACAAGCTGACGGTCGAGCCAGGTTGCACCGTTCGCCGTGGTCTGGGCTTCGATCGACAGATCGGAGCGCGTCGCCAGCGCCACGCGCCGATCGCCCTTCGCGTCCTCGAAGGATCGTAATTCCACGATCGAGCCCGGCGCGCTGTCGCCGGCCGACTCGATGTCCGGCAGCTTGATGTGGTGCGTGCGGCCGTCGACGCCATCCACCACGGCATAGGCCGTCCCAACCAACTCGTTGTCGAGGCCGCGTTCAACCAGCCGGCCGATGACCGGGGAGCCGTGCGCCTCGCCGGCCAGGACATAGTCGGCCGCGCCGCGCGCGATGCCCTGCTCGTCGAGCGCGCGGTGCATCCGCTTGATGATGTCGTTGCGTGCCCCAAGTTCGCGCAGCGTCGATTCCGCCTCCTTGGCCATGACCCACTGGCCGGGACCGATGGTCTCCGCCAGGCCAAGGTGTTCGAGGTGGCGCAGGCGCCCGACCTTCTGCGTCAGGTATGCGTCGGGCTGCCGATCCGGTGACGGCGCCACGTCGATGACGCCCTGCTCGTTGGCGTCGCGGACAAGCTGCCGGTCGAGCTGGGTCCAGCGCTCGGCCTCGACCTGACGGTTCAACGCACGGCTGATGTCGAGATCGGTGCGCGGGCCGAGTTCCTGGGTGATGAGATCCTGCGCACGATCGCGCATCCCGCTCTTGATGTAGTCGCGGTCGATCACGAGGTCGCGGCCATCGTCGGCACGGCCGCGCACGATGACATGGGCATGGGGGTTATCCGTGTTCCAATGATCGACGGCGACCCACTCCAGTTTCGTGCCGAGGTCCTTTTCCATCTGCGTCATCAGCTCGCGGGTGAACCGCTTCAGATCTTCCATGTCGCCCGCGTCCTCGGGGGACACGATAAAGCGGAAGGGGTGGCGGTCATCCTTGCAGCGCTCGGGGAACCCCTTGACGGTGGGGTCGTCGGTCTCGGCGCCGAACCGCCTCGCCCGCGCGCGGTGACGGGCGACCCCGGCGCGCCGGAGGCAGGG
>Ga0066256_1000814_pt1 | contig 57704 bp, 57 predicted proteins | sample ThiBio_1000_biof_FD_87107 | JGI IMG/M metagenome (GOLD analysis project Ga0066256, IMG submission 87107) | Wastewater bioreactor microbial communities from Cape Town, South Africa - Thiocy_expt_1000_biof (version 2) | ecosystem: Engineered > Bioreactor > Thiocyanate-remediating >... | reverse complement strand
CGCGCGGCGCCGGGCGGGGCCGCGTGGCCCGCGGCGGGGGGGCGCGGCGCGGTTGCCGGGGTGAGGGTGATTTAGTGTCCCGCCGGTACGCGGCGGCGCCCCCGCCAACGCGCAAGCCCGCCGCCGCCGGGGCTTCCCCGCCGCGGGGGGGGGCCGCGCCGGGCCGGGGCCGCCGCGCGGCCCGCCGCCGCTGTTTCTCCGTCCCCGGACGTGCCGGGGGACTCCCTACTTCCGGATTCCCGGTTTGCCGATCGCCGGCCGGGCGCCTCAATTTTGCATTGCGGCGCTCGCGTTCGCCGGGGCGTCGATATCCCACAGGCGGTGCGCGTCGAGTTCGAGGCGATAGCCCTGTTCGAGCGCGTCGAGCTGCAGCTGGCGCGCCGCGAGCTGCGCTTCGAAGGCCAGGCGGCGGGCCGCCAGCACCTCGGCGAGCGTGCCTTCGCCCAACTGGTAGGCGCGCGCCGTGAGTTCGGCCGCCTGCGTCAGCTGCGCCGCCGCCGCCTCGCTGCGCTGCCAGCCGCTACGACTGGCGTTGGCGCCCAGGTAGAGGCGGGCGGCGTCGGCGCTGACCCGGCGCAGGACGGCCGCTTCCCGAGCCGAACTCGCCGCCGCTTCGGCGCCGGCCGCGGCGCTGCCGGCGCGGCGCGCGGCGCCGGGCAGCGGCACGGACAGCGTGAGGCCGAGAATGCGCTCCTCGCCGCCGCGTTCGTGGCCGACGTGCACGCCGAGCGTCGGGTCGGGCAGTTCCTCCTGCCGCGTGCGCCGCGTGCTCAGGCGGGCGCGCTCGGCCTCCAGGCGGGCGGCCGCCAGCTCGTGGCTGCTGGCGACGATGGCGTCGATCCAGCTCTGCTCCGTGCCGGCCGGCGCTTGCGGCTGCGACAGCGCGATCCGCTCCGGCAGCGGCAGTTCGGGGAACAGGCGCCGAAGGTCCTCGGCGCTCGCCGCGGCGCGCGCTTCGGCCTGCACCAGCTGCGCGCCGGCCGCCGCCGCCGCCGCGTCGGCCTGCATGCTTTCGATGCGCGCCGCGTCGCCCAGCTGCCGCCGGCGCGCGACCGCCTGCGCCTGCCGCTGCAGAATATCGACCTGCGCCTGCCACAGCCCGACGCCCTCGCGCGCGCGCAGCCAGCCGAACCAGCTCTGCAGCAGCAGGCGGCTGCTTTCGTGGCGCTGATCCTCGTGCGTCATGCGCGCGATTTCGACGCCCTTGTCGCCCAGCTCGCTGTCCAGCGCGGCCTTGCCGGGCAGGCGGAAGGCGCGCGCCAGGCCGGCGTTCCATTCGCTGTAGCGCGCCTCGCCGGGGGCCAGGGTGCGCCGGCGCTGCGTTCCCATCTGCAGCGCCCATTCGTGCTCGCCGGCTTCCAGGCGTTCCTTGTTGGCCTGCTCGGCGTCGATCCGGTGGCCCGCCGCCTGCAGCAACGGCGAGTTGTCGAGCGCGCGCGCCACCGCTTCCGGCGGCGGCAGGTCGCCGGCCGCAGCGGCGAGCGGGCTGGCGAGGGCGCAGGCCAGGCCGAGGAGCGAGGCCAGGCGCGGCGCCAGCGCGCGCAGCGGGGGGACGATGCGCCGCTTCATGCCAGCCCCCCGCCGGCCAGCACCGGCGTCATCCAGAAATACAGGTTGGCGTGCGGCAGGGCCGCGCGAATCGCGGCGAGCAGCGCGTCGGCGCGGGCGCGCTGGGCGACCGTCTGCACATAAACCCGCCGCGCGTAGCCGCGCACGCGCTCTGCCGGCTCGACGAGGGCGACCGAGGTGCCGTGTCCTTCGGCGGCGACCACGGTGAAACCGGCGAGGTCGGGCGCGCGCAGCAGCAGGTCGGACAGCGCCTCCTCCAGGTCGACGGGAACCACCAGCGTCAGGAGAACGAGGCCGGGTGCGGGGGAGTCGTCAGGCATGGGAATCTCCGTGGAAGGCCACCGCCCGGTCGACGCCGTAGCGCTGGTAGAGCAGGGGCAGCAGGATGAGGGTGAGGGCGGTCGAGGTGATCAGCCCGCCGATCACGACGATGGCCAGCGGACGCTGCACCTCCGAGCCGGGGCCGCTGGCGAAGAGCAGCGGGACGAGGCCAAGCGCGGCGATGCTGGCGGTCATCATGACCGGCCGCAGGCGGCGCTTGGCGCCCTCGACGACGACCTGCGCGACGGGCATGCCGGTCGCCAGCAGCTGGTTGAAGTAGGTGACCATCACGACGCCGTTGAGCACGGCGATGCCGAGCAGGGCGATGAAGCCGACCGAGGCCGGCACCGAGAGGTATTCGCCGGCGAGGGCCAGCGCGAAGACGCCGCCGACCAGCGCGAAGGGAATGTTGGCGAGCACCAGCGCGGCCTGGCGTACCGAGCGGAAGGTCGAGAAAAGCAGGAAGAAGATCAGCCCGAGCGCCAGCGGCACGACGATCGCCAGGCGCGCCGCGGCGCGCTGCTGGTTCTCGAACTGGCCGCCCCAGGCGATGCGGTAGCCGGCGGGCAGCCGCACGTCGCGGGCGACGGCGGCCTTGGCGTCGTCGACGAAGCCGACCAGATCGCGGCCGCGCACGTTGGACTGCACGACGACGTAGCGCTGGGCGTTCTCGCGGTCGACCTTGACCGGGCCGTCGACGCGTTCGAGGCGCGCGACGCTGCCGAGCGGGATCGTCCCGCCGTCCGGCGTGGCGAGGCGCAGCGCGGCGAACTCGGCCGGCGATTCGCGCAGGTGCGCCGGGCCGCGCACGAGCACCGGGACGCGCTTGCCGTGCTCGACGACGATGCCGACGTTGCGCCCTTCGAGCAGGCTCTTGAGCGCGGTCTGCACGTCGTCCCCGTTGAGGCCGAAGCGCCCGGCCGCCAGCCGGTCGATCTTGATCTGCAGGTACTGCACGCCGTCGTTCTTGAGCGTGAAGGTGTCCTCGGCGCCGGCGACCGCCTTGACCGTCTTTTCGACGGCGCCGGCCAGCGCGTTGAGCGTGGCGAGGTCGGGGCCGTAGATCTTGACCGCCAGCGCGCCGCGCACGCCGGTCAGCATTTCCGAGACGCGCATGTCGATCGGCTGGGTGAAGGAATAGACGAGGCCGGGGAAATCGGCCATCACCGCGCGCAGCTCGTCGAGCAGCCAGTCGGGGTCGTCGCGGCGCCACTCGGCGCGCGGCTTGAGGACCATGAAGGTGTCGGTCTGGTTGAGCCCCATCGGGTCGAGGCCGAGCTCGTCGGAGCCGACGCGGGCGACGATGGACTTGACCTCCGGCACGCGCGCGAGGATCGCCTGCTGGACGCGCTGGTCGAGGGCGATGGTCTGGTCCAGTCCGACCGAGGGCAGCTTCTCGATCTGCATGATCAGGTCGCCCTCGTCCATCGTCGGCATGAAGGCCTTGCCGAGGTAGGCGTAGACGCCGGCGGCGGCGAGCAGCAGCAGGCAGGCGCCGACGAAGAGCGGGCGGAAGCGCGGCAGCGCGGCGGCCAGCACGCGGTCGTAGGCGGCGTTGAGCTTCTTCACCAGCCACGGCTCGCGGTGCACGCCGCGCTTGAGCAGCCAGGAGGCGAGCACCGGCACCACGGTCAGCGAGAGGAGCAGCGAGGCCGAGAGCGCGAACACGATGGTCAGCGCGACCGGCGCGAACATCTTGCCCTCCAGCCCCTGCAGCGAGAGCAGCGGCAGGAAGACGATGACGATGATCAGGATGCCGGAGGCGACCGGGCTCGCCACTTCGCGCGCGGCGCGGTAGATGAGGTGCAGCGTCGACAGGTTCTCCGGCGCTTCGGCGAGGCGCGTCTCGACGTTCTCGACGACGACGACGGCGGCGTCGACCAGCATGCCGATGGCGATCGCCAGCCCGCCGAGGCTCATCAGGTTGGCCGAGAGGCCGAAGGCACGCATCAGGATGAAGGTGGCGAGCGCCGAGAGCGGCAGCATGACGGCGACGACGAGGGCGGCGCGCAGGTTGCCGAGGAAGGCCATGAGCAGGACGACGACGAGCACGATGGCCTCGAACAGCGCCTTGGAAACGGTGCCGATCGCGCGGTCGACGAGGTTGCTGCGGTCGTAGAAGGGCGTGATCGTCACCCCCGGCGGCAGGCTCGGCGCCAGTTCGGCGAGGCGCTCCTTGACCGCCGCGACGACGGCGCGCGCGTTGGCGCCGCGCAGGCCGAGCACCAGTCCCTGGACCGCCTCGTGGCGCCCGTCCTGGCTCACCGCGCCGTAGCGCGTCAGGCTGCCCATGCGCACCTCGGCCACGTCGCCGACGCGCACGACGCGGCCGTTGCGGTTGTCGAGGACGATCGCGCGCAGGTCGTCGAGCGTGCGGATCGCGCCCTCGGCGCGCACCAGCAGCGCCTCCTCGCCGTCGGCCAGGCGGCCGGCGCCGTCGTTGCGGTTGTTCGCCTCGAGCGCCGCCTGCAGGTGCGCGAAATCGACGCCGCGCGCGTTCATCGCCAGCGGATCGGGCACCACCTCGAAGGCGCGCACTTCGCCGCCCAGGCTGTTGACGTCGGCGACGCCGGCCAGCGTGCGCAGCTGCGGGCGGATCGTCCAGTCGAGCAGGTCGCGCTTCTCGGCCAGCGAGAGCGGGCCGTCGATGGTGAACATGAACATCTCGCCGAGTGGCGTCGTGATCGGCGCCATGCCGCCGGCGGCCGTCGGCGGCAGGTTGCCTGCGGCCGCCGCCAGCCGCTCGCCGACCTGCTGGCGCGCCCAGTAGATGTCGGTGCCGTCGTCGAAGTCGATGGTGATGTCGGCGATCGCGTACTTGGCCGTTGAGCGCAGCAGGCGCTGGTGCGGGATGCCCAGCATTTCCTGTTCGATCGGCGCGACGATGCGCGTCTCGACCTCTTCCGGCGTCATGCCCGGCGCCTTCATGATGATCTTCACCTGCGTCGTCGACACGTCGGGAAAGGCGTCGATGGGCAGGCCGCTGAAGGCGAACAGCCCGGCCAGCGTGAGCGCCAGCGTGGCGATCAGGATCAGCAGGCGCTGCGTCAGCGAAAACTCGATCAGGCGGGCGAGCATCATTGCGCTCCGTCGTCCGGCAGCATCGCCTTCAGCGCCGAGACGCCGCGCACCGCGATGCGCGCGCCGGCCGGGACGCCGTCGACCAGCGCCGAACTGCCGCTCTGGCCGAGAATGCGCACCGGCACGGCGCGCCATTCGACGCTGCCGGCGGCCTGCGCGGCCGCCCCGGACGGGGCGCCGGCAGCGCTTGGGGCCGCGCCGGCGGCGGCCTTGTCTCCCGTTTTTCCGCCGCCGCCCTGCTGGACGAAGACCAGCGTCCGCTCGCCCTGGCGCGCCAGCGCGGCGGCCGGCAGCAGGACGCCGACGGCAGCGCCCGGCTTCAGTTCGAGGCTGGCCTCGACGGCCTGCCCCGGGCGCAGGCGTTCGCTGCCGCGGTCGATTTCGGCGCGCAGCAGCACGCTCTGGCTGCCGCCGTCGACGGCGCGCCCGACGGCGATCAGCTTGCCGCTTGCCTGCTGCGCCGGTACCTGTACGCGGCTGCCGATGGCGAGCTGCGCAGCGAGCGCGACCGGCGCCTGGATTTCCAGCCAGAGCGGATGCAGGCGGGCGATGCGGTAGATCGGGCCGGCCGCCTCCAGGCGCTGGCCGACGCTGGCGCTCTGTTCGAGGATTTCGCCGTCGAGCGGCGCGCGCAGCGCGAGGTTGCCCGAGGCGTTGCCGCCGGCCTGGGCGAGGCCGGCCAGCGCCAGCCGCTGGCGGCGCTCGGCGAGCAGCGCGGCGGCCTGTGCGGCCTGCGCCCGGCTCGCCTGCAGGCGGGATTCGGCGATCAGCCCTTCGGCGAAGAGCTGGGCGTCGCGCGCGCGCACCTGCTCGGCGAGCAGCGCCTGGCTCGCCGCCTGCGCACCGTCGCGCTGCAACGCCAGCGCTTCGGGGCTGCTCAGGCGGGCGACCACCTGTCCCTTTTTCACCGTCTGGCCGGGCGCCACGAGCAGGGCTTCGACCAGCCCGGCGAGCGGGGCGGTGACCATGCGCACCTGGTCGTTAGGCACCGCGACGCGCGCCGGCAGGCCGTCCTGCGCGGCGCTGCCGGCGGCCGGCACGAGCTGCGTCTCGATGCCGAGCGCCTGCATCTGCGCCGGGCTGAGCTGCAGCGCGAGCGCTTCGGCAGCATGTGCCGGGGCGAGGCAGAGGGCGCCGGCGAGACCGAGGAGGAGGGCCGCGCGCCGGGCGGGGAAAAATGCGCGGGCGGGAGCGGCGGTGGCGGGGCGGGCGAGGGGCGGCTGGCGGTGGGCGGGCATTGCGGGGCGGCTCCGGTACGGGCATGCGTTGTCGATACGCATGATTGTGCGTGCCGATCATTAAGCCGTCCTTAAGGAAGCGCGGCGGCCGGCGGCGGCAAGGCCCGCAGGGCGGGCGTCGGCGCCGGCGCTTGCCTCCGGATCGGGCAGGCGCTAGGCTAGCCGACCGCCCGGCGGCAAGCGCCCGGCCCCGACCTTCAACGCGAATCAGGAGATCCTCATGCCCCATGCCATTCGTATCCACCAGACCGGCGGGCGCGGCGTGGGGCGCTGGGGGGCGGTCGCCGGCGGGGATCCGGCGCCGGGCGGGGCGCGCGCGCGCCGCGGGGCGGCCGGCCTGGGCTTCGCCGGCCGCGACCATCGCAGCGGCCTGTGCCCGCTGCCGCTGCCGGCCGGCATCGGGCTCGAGGGCGCGGGGGTGGTCGAGGCGGTCGCCGCCGGCGTCACCAACGTCAAGGTCGGCGACCGCGTGGCCTACGCCGGCGGACCGGTCGGTGCCTACAGCGAGGTGCGCTGCCTGCCCGCCGACCGCCTCCTGAAAATGCCCGACAGCCTCGACTTCCACACCGGCGCGGCGATGATGCTGCAGGGGCTGACCAGCGCCTACCTGCTGCGCCGCACCTACCGCGTGCAGGCCGGCGACGCCGTGCTGATCCACGCGGCGGCCGGCGGCGTCGGGCTGATCGCCTGCCAGTGGGCGAAGGCGCTCGGCGCGACGGTGATCGGCACGGTGTCGAGCGAGGCCAAGGCGGCGCTCGCCACGGCGCACGGCTGCGAGCACATCATCTACTACTCGCGCGAGGACGTCGCCCGGCGGGTGCGCGAGATCACCGGCGGCGAGGGCGTCGCGGTGGTCTACGACGGCGTCGGCAAGGACACCTTCACGGGTTCGCTCGACAGCCTGCGCACGCGCGGCACGATGGTCAGCTTCGGCAACGCCTCCGGCCCGGTGCCTCCCTTCGATCCGCTGCTGCTCTCGCAGAAGGGCTCGATCTTCATCACGCGGCCGACCCTGATGCACTACACGGCGAAGCGCGACGAGCTCGAAGCGCTCGGCGGCGAACTGTTCGGCGCGGTCACCTCGGGCCAGGTCCGCATCGAAGTCAACCAGCGCTATGCGCTGGCCGACGCGGCGCAGGCGCACCGCGATCTGGAGGCGCGCAAGACCACCGGCTCGACCATCCTCCTGCCGTGATGGCCAAGCTGCGCGCCGGTCTGCTCTCGCTGCGCGATCTGCTGGCCACGGCCTGGCCGATCGTCCTCGTCACGGCGCTCGGCTTCGCCGTCGCCTACCAGTTCGTCGCCCCCGCGCCGCCGCGCCACCTGAGCATTGCGACGGGCGGCGAGAGCGGCGCCTACTACGCCTTCGCCAAGCGCTACGCGGAAGTGCTGGCGCGCCAGGGGATCGCGCTGGAGGTGAAGACCTCGGCCGGTTCGCAGGAGAATCTGGAACGTCTCGAACAAGGCGAGGTCGAGGTCGCCTTCGTGCAGGGCGGCATCGCGCCCGTGCCGCATGCGAGTGACGGTGAGAACGAGGCGAGCGCGCTGCGCTCGCTGGGCAGCGTCTACTACGAGCCGGTGTGGGTCTTCTACCGCGGCGAGCGGACGGTGGACAAGCTGCACCAGCTGGCCGGCAAGCGCATCGCGGTCGGCGCCGAGGGCAGCGGCATCCGCGGCCTCGCGCTGCAACTGCTCGAAGCCAACGACATCCCGACGCACGGCAGGCACCTGCTGCCGCTGGCCGGACTCAACGCGGCCGAGGAACTGCAGCAGGGCCGCATCGACGCCGCCTTCATCATCGCCGCGCCGGAAGCGCCGGTCGTGCAGGTGCTGCTGCGCTCGCCGGGCGTGCGCGTGATGAGCTTCGCGCAGGCCGACGCCTACCCGCGCCACTTTCCCTTCCTGTCGAAGATCGTCCTGCCGCAGGGCGCCGTCGATCTGGTGCGCGATACGCCGCCGCACGACACCGTGCTGCTCGCCACGACGGCCAACCTGATCGCCGGCGAGAACCTGCATCCGGCGCTCGCCAGCCTGCTGCTGCAGGCGATGAGCGAGGTGCATGGCAAGGCCGGCTTCTTCCAGCGCGCCGGCGAGTTCCCGGCCTACCGCGACCAGGGCTTCGAGCTGTCGGCCGAGGCGCAGCGCCACTACAAGTCGGGGCCGCCCTTCCTGCAGCGCTACCTGCCGTTCTGGCTGGCGGTGCTGGTCGAGCGCCTGCTCGTCCTGCTGCTGCCCTTCTTCGCGCTGCTCCTGCCGCTGCTCAAGATCGCCCCGAGCCTCTATACCTGGCGCGTGCGCTCGAAGATCTTCCGCTGCTACGGCGATCTCAAGTTCCTCGAAAACGAGCTGCGCCAGCACTACGAGCCGGCGAGCCGGCAGGCGTATCTCGAACGGCTCGACCGCATCGAGGAGGAGGCGAGCACGCGCAACATCCCGCTCGCCTTCACCGATCTGCTGTATACGCTGCGCGAGCACATCAATCTGGTGCGCCAGAAGCTGCGCCATCTGGAGGCGGCGCATCCGTTGCCCGCCGGGGAACACGAGAAATGAAATCCTTTCTGATCGCCAATCCGAAGGGCGGCTCCGGCAAGTCGACGCTGGCCACCAACCTGGCCGGCTATTTCGCGCAGAGCGGGCAGCGCGTCATGCTCGGCGACATCGACCGCCAGCAGTCGGCGCGCGCGTGGCTGGACCTGCGGCCGGCGCTGCTGCCGCCGATCGCCAGCTGGGAGATCGCGCGCGCGAAGGATGATCGGGAGGGGCGCGGCAAGGACGGGCCGGCGCGGCCGCCCAAGGGTACCAGCCACGTCGTCCTCGATACGCCGGCCGGCCTGCACGGCAAGGCGCTCGAACGCGTGCTGAAGATGGTCAACCGGGTGATCGTGCCGGTGCAGCCGTCGCTCTTCGACATTCTGGCGACGCGGCATTTCCTCGAAGCGCTGCTCGAGGAGAAGGCGGTTCGCAAGGCGCAGACCTTCGTCGCCGTCGTCGGCATGCGCGTCGATGCGCGCACGCGCGCGGCGCGGGAACTGGAACGCTTCCTCGCATCCTACGACCTGCCGGTGCTCGCCTATCTGCGCGACACGCAGCTCTACGTGCAGGCGGCGGCGAACGGGCTGACCCTGTTCGACCTTTCGGCGACGCGCGCCGGGCCGGACCTCGAACAGTGGCAGCCGATCGTCGACTGGGCGAATGCGCCCGAGTAGACGCTTTAGAAGAAGTCCGCCTCGGTGTGCAGCATCTTCTTCGGCAGCTTGCCGCACTCGATCAGCTTTTCGTAGCAGAACACCTGGTTGCGGCCGTTGTCCTTGGCGAAGTAGAGCGCCTCGTCGGCGTGGCCGAGCACCGCGTTGGGCGTGTCCTGCGGGTGGATCACGGCGAAGCCGACCGACGCCGTGATCTGGTCGACCTGCGGGAAGATGTGTTCGGCAACTTTCTGGCGGAAGCGTTCGAGCGTGCCGAGCGCGTTTTCGTAGCTGACGCCGCGCAGCAGGACCACGAATTCCTCGCCGCCGAAGCGGAACAGCTTGTCGTGCTGGCGGAAGGCGCGGCGCATCAGGTTGGCGATCAGGATCAGCACCTCGTCGCCGTAGAGGTGGCCGAAGTGGTCGTTGATCCGCTTGAAGTGGGCGATGTCGATGATCGCCAGCCAGTTTTCCTCGCCGCTGCCACCGCTGCCGCGCCGCTCGTTCTCCCGCCCGTTGTCGCGTACGCCTTCGTCCACCAGCAGGCGCGCCAGGCTGCGCTCGAAGGTCTTGCGGTTGGAGAGGCCGGTCAGCGTGTCGATCTGGCTGTCCTCGAGCAGGCTCAGGTAGTTGCGGTAGAGGCCGAGGATGCCTTCGGCGAGGTCGCGCTGCTGCGGGCTCGGCGTGTCCGGGTAGGTGATTTCGCAACAGGCGATCGGCTTGCGGTCGACGCAGATCATCAGCAGCTGGTGGCGGGCGTCCGCCGCCGCGTCGCCGGGGACCTTGTCGTTGGCGTCGATGCAGGCGGCGATGCCCGGATGGTTGAGCACCGGTTCGTAGTCGTCGTCGTGCAGCCCGTCGTGCCGGCAATGGATGCCGGTCGCGTCGCTCCACGTGGTCATCGCGATCAGCGCGTCGTCGCCCCGGTGCGCGACGTCGTAGAGGCGGATTTCCTCGATCTGCAGCAGCTCGCGCAGCGAACTGACGACGCTCTTGTCAAGCAGGGCGGTATCGCGGTGGCAGGTGATCGCTTCGACGTGTTTCAGCAGCTTCTTCGACATGGCGTTTAATGCGGGGCGGGAAAGTACCTACTCTATGCTAATCGCCATAGTGCGGCAATCTGGCCGCACCGCCCGCCGGCAGGGCGGTGCGGGCCGTTCGCCGGCTTTTGCTTTGTCCGGGCGGCAGGTATAGTCCGGGCAATATTGGCGGCGCAGCGCCGCGGCGATTCCGGAGAACGAAGCATGAGCGCTTCCAGCAGCATCGACGTCATCCTCGTCGAACCCTCGCATATGCAGCAGCGCATCATCGGCGACGAGCTGCAGAGGCTGGGCGTGAGCCGGATCCGCACGCTCGCCGGCGGCGCCGAGGCGCTTGCCGCGATGCGCGCCGAAACGCCGGCGCTGGTGCTCAGCGCCATGTATCTGCCCGACATGTCGGGAACCGATCTGGTGCTCGCCATGCGCGCCGACGAACGCCTGGCCGGCATCGCCTTCATCCTGGTGTCCAGCGAAACGCGGCCGCAGGTGCTCGACCAGATCCGCCAGTCGGGCGCCTGCGCGATCCTGCCCAAGCCCTTCACGCGCGCCCAGCTCGACCGTGCGATGTGCGCCACGATCGAATACCTGGAGCCGTCGGAAACGCTCGATCTGGATGCCGAGATCGAACTCGAGGCGCTGCGCGTGATGATCGTCGACGACAGCGGCAATTCCCGGCGCTTCATCCGCCGCGTGCTGGAAAACCTCGGCATCGAGAACTTCCTCGAGGCGAGCAACGGGCGCCAGGCGATGGCCCTGCTCGGGGAAAACCTCGTCGACCTCGTGATCACCGACTACAACATGCCGGAAATGGACGGCCGCGAACTGGTCGAGCACATCCGCCTGCAGAGCTGGCAGAGCGCGGTGCCGATCCTGATGGTGACCAGCGAGCAGAACACGAACCGCCTGGCCGCGGTCGAGCAGGCCGGCGTTTCGGCGATCTGCGACAAGCCCTTCGAACCGTCTACGATCAAGGCCCTGATCGAGCGCGCGCTGGCCGGTTGAGCGTCCGGCCGATCCGCCGAAGCGGCGTCTTCGACGCCGCCCGGGAGGCCGCGTCGGGTAAAATGACGCGATGTCCGATCCGCGCTTCGTCCACCTCCGCCTGCACAGCGAATATTCCGTCACCGACGGCATCGTCCGCATCGACGACGCCGTCGCGCGCGCCGCCGCCATCGGCATGCCGGCGCTCGCCCTGACCGATCTCGCCAACCTGTTCGGCCTCGTCAAATTCTATTCCGCAGCCCGCGGCAAGGGCGTCAAGCCGCTGCTCGGCAGCGACGTCTTCATCGCCAACGAGGCCGACCCCGACCGTCCGGGGCGCCTGCTCCTGCTCTGCCGCTCGCACGCCGGCTACCTGCAGCTCTGCGAAATCCTCTCGCAGGCCTATCTCGCGCCGCGCGTGCGCGGGCGCGCCGGGGTCGGGGGGGGGAGCCCCGCCGGGGCGGGCGGGGGGGGCGGGCGCGCGCTGCCCGGCGGGGCTTGGGGCGGGGGGGGCGGGGCCGGGGGGGGGGCCACCGGCGAAGGGGGGGCCGCGCGCGCCGCGGCGGGGGGGCAGCTCTCCCCGGCCCCTTTCTCCCCCGAGGTGCGGCGCACGGGAGGGGCGCAGGGGGGGGGGGGGGCCGCCCCCCCCGCCGATCTCGCCGCCGAACTCGACCTGCCGCTGGTTGCCACGCATCCGATCCAGTTCCTCGAACGCGACGACTTCAAGGCGCACGAGGCGCGCGTCTGCATCGCCGAGGGGCAGATGCTCGGCGACGCGCGGCGTCCCAAGCTGTACACCGAGGAGCAGTATTTCAAGTCGGCCGACGAGATGGCCGCGCTGTTCGCCGACCTGCCGGCGGCGCTCGAGAATTCGGTCGAGATCGCCAAGCGCTGCAATCTCTCGATCACGCTCGGCAAGAACTACCTGCCGGACTTCCCGACGCCGGAAGGCGTGACGCTCGACGACTTCCTCTGCCAGCAGGCGGCCGAGGGGCTGGAGCGCCGGCTGGCGCACCTCTACCCCGACGCCGGCGAGCGCGAGGCGCAGCGCCCGACCTACGAGGCGCGCCTGAAGATCGAGACCGACACGATCGTGCAGATGGGCTTCCCCGGCTACTTCCTGATCGTGGCCGACTTCATCAACTGGGCCAAGAACAACGGCGTGCCGGTCGGCCCGGGCCGCGGCTCGGGCGCCGGTTCACTCGTCGCCTACTCGCTCGGCATCACCGACCTCGACCCGCTGCGCTACGCGCTGCTCTTCGAGCGCTTCCTCAACCCCGAGCGGGTCTCGATGCCCGACTTCGACATCGACTTCTGCCAGGACAACCGCTGGCGCGTGATCGAGTACGTGCGCGAGAAGTACGGCAAGGACGCCGTCTCGCAGATCGCCACCTTCGGCACCATGTCGTCGAAGGCGGTGATCCGCGACGTCGGCCGAGTGCTCGACCTGCCGTACCACTTCTGCGACCAGCTTTCGAAGCTGATCCCGGTCGAGCAGAACAAGCCGCTGTCGCTGGCCAAGGCGCTCGAGGCCGAGCCGCAGCTCAAGGCCAAGATGGAGGAAGAGGAGGAGGTGCGCGACCTCTTCGATCTCGCCGGCCGCCTCGAAGACCTGACGCGCAACGTCGGCATGCACGCCGGCGGCGTGCTCATCGCCCCCGGCAAACTGACCGACTTCTGCCCGCTCTACGCGGCCGACGGCAGCAGCTCGGTGGTCTCGCAGTACGACAAGGACGACGTCGAGAAGGTCGGCCTCGTCAAGTTCGACTTCCTCGGCCTGCGCAACCTCACCATCATCAAGCTCGCCGTCGATTACGTCGAGCGCCTGACCGGCAAGCGCCCGGACCTCGACGCGCTGACCTTCGACGATCCGCGCGCCTACCAGATTCTCAAGGACGCCAACACGACGGCGATCTTCCAGGTCGAATCGGAGGGCATGAAGAAGCTGCTCAAGAAGCTGGCGCCCGACCGCTTCGAGGACATCATCGCCGTGCTCGCGCTGTACCGTCCCGGCCCGCTCGGCTCGGGGATGGTGGACGACTTCATCCTGCGCAAGAAGGGCCAGCAGAAGATCGACTACTTCCACCCGGACCTGAAGGGGAGTCTGGAACCGACCTACGGCGTGATCGTGTATCAGGAACAGGTGATGCAGATCTCGCAGATCATCGGCGGCTACACGCTGGGCGGCGCCGACATGCTGCGCCGGGCGATGGGCAAGAAGAAGGCCGAGGAAATGGCCTTGCACCGCGAGACGATCGCCGACGGTGCGAAGAAGAAGGGCTACGACCCGGCGCTCGCCGAACAGCTCTTCGACCTGATGACCAAGTTCGCGGAGTACGGCTTCAACAAGTCGCACACCGCCGCCTACGCCGTCGTCACCTACCACACGGCCTGGCTCAAGGCGCACCACTGCGCGGCCTTCATGGCCGCCACGCTGTCGTCGGACATGGACAACACCGATTCGGTGAAGATCTTCCACGACGACGCGCTGGCCAACAAGCTGAAGATCCTGCCGCCCGACGTGAACGCCTCGGAATACCGCTTCGCGCCGGTCGACCGCGGCACCATCCGCTACGGCCTCGGCGCCGTCAAGGGCACCGGCGAGCAGGCGGTGAACGTGATCCTCAAGGCACGCGAAGAGGGCGGACCGTTCAAGGACCTGTTCGACTTCTGCCGGCGCGTCGACAAGCGCATGGTCAACCGGCGCACGATCGAGGCGCTGATCCGCGCCGGCGCCTTCGATACGATCGACATCGCCTCCGGCGACGAGCCGCCGCACCGCGCGCGCCTGCTGGCGAGCGTCGGCATCGCCATGGAAGCGGCCGAGCAGGCCGAGCGCAACGCCATGCAGGTCAGCCTGTTCGACATGTTCGCGAGCGGATCGGGCGACGGCGATACGGGGCACGGCCTCGGGCCGCAGTACGTCGAGGTTCCGCGCTGGAACGAGAAGCAGCGGCTCGGCGAGGAGAAGGTGGCGCTCGGTTTCTTCTTCTCCGGCCACCCCTTCCACGCCGTCAAGCCCGAGCTGTCGCGCTTCGTGCGCCGTTCGCTGGACAAGCTGGAGCCGCAGAAGGAGCCGCAGTTCATCGCCGGCCTCGTGATCGGCGTGCGCACCAAGATCACCTCGCGCGGCAAGATGGCCTTCGTGCAACTCGACGACGGCACCAGCACGCTCGAAGTCTCGGTGTTCAACGAGGTCTTCGAAGCCGAGCGTCCGAAGATTCGCGAGGACGAAGTGCTGATCGTCGAAGGCAAGGTGCAGCGCGACGATTTCGCCGGCGAAGGCAAGGTGCGGGTGGTCGCCGAGCGCCTGCTGACGCTGGCCGAGGCGCGCGGCCGCTTCGCCCGCCAGCTGCGTCTGTCGCTCAACGGACAGGCGAGCGGCGCCAACGCGCCGGGCGCCGTGCAGCGCCTGCGCACGCTGCTCGCGCCGTACACGCCGGGCAACTGCCCGGTGCGCTTGGCCTACCGCAACGGCGAGGCGCAGTGCGAACTGGCGTTCGGCGACGGCGCCCGCGTTCGCCTCGAAGACGAGCTGCTCGCCGCGCTCGGCGAATGGCTGAGCGCCGGCAACGTCAGCGTCGATTACAACTGAACTTGGAAAAAGCAGTTAACCACGAAGAACACGAAGAGCACGAAGAAGAGCATGACCGAAGGAAATCCCCGGGGGACAAAGAAAAACCAGGGCTTGAAGTGCCCAGCCCGATTACCCGATGGGGGAATCGGGTTCGTGTTTCATCTCTGAATTTCTTCGTGCTCTTCGCGGTTTGAACCAGGTTTTTAGGCTGAAACATCACTCCAGGAGACCCCGATGTCCTTCCGTTCCGCCGTCCTTGCCTGCAGCGCGCTGTGGCTCGCCGCCTGCGGCAGCCCGCTCAGCATGGAGAACTACAACAAGCTCAAGGTCGGACAGTCCTTCGACGAGGTGAAGCAGGTCATCGGCGAACCGGCGCGCTGCGATGAGACGCTGGGCGTGCGCAGCTGCCAGTGGGGCGACGAGCAGCGCGGCATCAGCGTCAACTTCGTCGGCGGCCAGGTGCTGCTGCTCTCGGCGAAGAACCTCAAATGAGCGCGCCGCTGATCGTCGACCAGGCGCTGCTCGACGGACTCAGCGTCGACGCCGCGGTCAGCCCGCGCCGGCGCAAGAACCGCAATTTCCACGCGCACGACGCCGACGCCGCTCATCGCCTGCTCAACGCCATCGAACCGGGCTCCTACGTTGCGCCGCACCAGCACCTTGACCCGGCCAAGGACGAGACGATGATCGTCGTGCGCGGCCGGCTTGGCGTCGTGTTCTTCGACGCCGACGGCGGCGTCACGCAGACCGTCGTGCTGGGTCCCGACGGCGCCGCGTGCGGCGTGAATATTCCGCACGGCGTCTTCCACAGCGTGCTCGCCTGCCAGCCGGGAACCGTCTTCTTCGAGGCCAAGGCCGGCCCCTACCTGCCGCTCGGCGAGGCCGAGCGCGCCGCGTGGGCGCCGCTCGAGGGCGACGCCGGTGCGGCGGCCTACGCCGAATCGCTGCGCCGGCTGTTCGGCAGCTTCGCCGACTGATTTCCCGCGTGCCAAAGAAAAGCCCCGCCGGTCGTCCGGCGGGGCTTTTTCGTTGCGGGGCGGAGCGGTCCGCCCCGGCGCCCGTCGTCTTACAGCTCGGCGGCGTGCGCAGCCAGGTATTCGGCGACGCCGGCGGTCGACGCCTTCATCCCGGCCTTGCCCTTGTTCCAGCCGGCCGGACAGACTTCGCCGTGCTCTTCGGTGAATTGCAGGGCGTCGACCATGCGCAGCATTTCGTCGACGTTGCGGCCGAGCGGCAGGTCGTTGACCACCTGGTGGCGCACGACGCCGTTCTTGTCGATCAGGAAGGAACCGCGGAAGGCGACGCCGGCGGCGCCGAACTCGACGTCGTAGGCGCGGCAGATTTCATGCTTCACGTCGGCGATCAGCGGGTACTGCACCTGGCCGATGCCGCCCTTGTCGACCGGGGTGTTCTTCCAGGCGAGGTGGGTGAACTGCGAATCGATCGAGACGCCGATCACTTCGACGCCGCGCTGCTTGAACTCGGCCAGGCGGTGGTCGAAGGCGATCAGTTCGGACGGGCAGACGAAGGTGAAGTCGAGCGGGTAGAAGAAGACGACCGCGTACTTGCCCTTGGTCTGCTCGGAGAATTTGTAGTCCTTGATTTCGTTGTTGCCGAAAACGGCGCTTGCGGTGAAGTCGGGGGCTTGCTTGCCGACGAGAACGGCCATGGTTTTCTCCTTGGGATCTGCGGTTTGTCGATGGGGGAATGCGGTCGGCGGGAACGTTGCCCGCCGACCTTCGATCAGGATAGTCGCTTCGCGAAAACGGAGCAAACGCTTGCGTCTCAGACGGTCGGGCGCTGCTCGAAGACGCCGGGCGAGAGGTCGGCAGCCGCCGCCGCTTCGATGTCGACGCGGTCGACGCGCGCTGCGGGCGGTCCGTGCCGGGCCCAGGCGGTGAGCGTTTCGACGGCCGCGGCCGGGCCGCTGAGCAGCGCTTCGACGCTGCCGTCCGCCCGGTTGCGCACCCAGCCGGAGAGGTCCAGCGCCTGCGCCTCGCGGCACAGCGACCAGCGGAAGCCGACGCCCTGCACGCGGCCGTGGATGCGCAGCAGGCGATGCAGGCGGCAGTACATTTCTTCAGACATCGGCGACCTCGGCCGGCGGCAGGAGTTGTTTCGCCCGCGCCAGCGCGCCGTAGAGGTCGCCGCACAGATTGTCCTCGCCGATCACCTCGCGGAAGCCGGAGCGCAGGATCAGCGAGCCGGGCTGCGCGTTGAGGTTGCACAGGAGCAGCGTCGCACCCTGCCTGGCGAGCGTCTTGTGCAGTGCTTCCATGGCTTCGAGTCCGGTGGTGTCCATATTGATCACCTGCTGCATGTCGAGCACCAGCACCTCGGGATGATTGTGGCCCGGCTCGCCGAGCGCCTCGATCTTGTGCACGGTGCCGAAGAAGAGCGAGCCGAACATCTTGTAGGCGGCGACGCGCATCGTCCCGTCCGGATTCTGGAAGGCGGGCAGGAACTGCAGTTCGTCGAGCGGCAGGCGCTCGATGCGGGTCAGGTTGGAAACGCGGTAGATGAAGAACAGGCTGGCCAGCACCATGCCGATCTCGACGGCCAGCGTCAGGTCGAAGACGACGGTGATGAGGAAGGTGGCGAGCAGGATGGTGCGGTAGTTCAGCGAGTAGCGGAAAAGTTCGCGGAAGGCGTGCCACTCGCCCATGTTGATCGCCACCATCATCAGGATGGCCGACAGCGTCGGCAGCGGGATGTCGCGGGCGAGCGGCGCGGCGACGAGCACGACGGCGAGCAGGACCAGCGAGTGGATCATGCCGGCGACCGGCGTGCGGCCGCCGGTGCGCACGTTGGTCGCCGTGCGGGCGATGGCGCCGGTCGCCGCGAAGCCGCCGAACAGGGGCGCCGCGATGTTGGCGATGCCCTGCGCGACGAGTTCCTGGTTGGGGTCGTGCTTGTCGTCGATGCTGCCGTCGGCGACGCGCGCCGAGAGCAGCGATTCGATGGCGCCGAGCAGGGCGATGGTGATCGCCGGCGCGATCAGGTAGCGCAGCGATTCGAGCGAGAGCGCGGGCAGCGCGATGGCGGGCAGGCCCTGCGGGATGCCGCCGAAGCGGCTGCCGATGGTTTCCACCGGGAAGGCGAACAGGGTCTGCGCCAGCGTGCCGCCGACGAGCACGGCGAGCGGGCCGGGGATCAGGCGCAGCAGCGGCCAGCGGTGCACGACCGCCCGGTTCCACGAGAACAGGAAGAGCAGCGAGACGGCGGCGAAGGCGAAGGTCGGCCAGTGCAGCGTGTGGGCGTGCGCGCTGAGCACCTTGATCTTGGCGAAGAAGTCGGCCGGCACCTCGGCGATCTGCAGGCCGAAGAAGTCCTTCAACTGGCTCATGAAGATGACGACGGCGATGCCGTTGGTGAAGCCGATGACGACCGAGATCGGGATGAAGCGGATCAGCTGGCCGAGGCGCGCCAGGCCCATGGCGAGCAGCAGAACGCCGGCGAGCATGGTGGCGACGAGCAGGTTCTGCACGCCGTAGCCGGCGACGATGCCGTAGATGATCGGGATGAAGGCGCCGGTCGGTCCGCCGATCTGCACGCGCGAGCCGCCGAAGGCGGCGATCAGGAAGCCGGCGACGATCGCCGTCCAGATGCCGGCCGTCGGACTCATGCCGGATGCGATGGAAAACGCCATGGCCAGCGGCAGGGCGAGGACGCCGACCGTGATGCCGGCCGACAGGTCCTTGCCGAATTGCGCCTTGCCGTAGCCGGGCAGGCAGTCGAGCAGCTTGGGACGGAAGGCGCTCATCCCCGGAAAGCGCCCGGCGGGCGGCGGGCGGGGCGAGCGGTAGCGAGGCGGGTGAAGGTCGGCGGCATGGGCGTCAGACGCGCAAAAGCACCAAGCTAGAGCGCGAAGCTGACGTGGAGCTTACTGTGCGCCGGCGTCCCCGTTCTTGCCGTCGGCATCGCCGTCCGCGACGGGCTGCGGCTGCTTGATCAGCTCGCGCACGATCTGCGCCGCGGCCCAGAGCATCAGCGCGATGCCGCCGAGCAGCACGAGCACGGCCTGCGCCGTGCCGCTCGGGAAGTCGCGGAAGAACAGCGTCTGGCCGCGCGCCAGCCAGGTGGCGCCGGTCGCGAAGGCGATCATGCCGACGACGTCGAAGATGGCGTAGAAGAGGACCTTCAGCGTCAGGCGGGGGCGTTGCATTTTGCGCATCGGAAGCCTCCGCCTATTTCACGCGCATGCCGGGCTGGGCGCCGGCGTCGGGCGAGAGCAGGAAGATGCCGGGCGTCTGGCCGTCCGGATCGGAGGCGGCGAGCACCATCCCTTCGCTCATGCCGAACTTCATCTTGCGCGGCGCGAGGTTGGCGACCATCACGGTCAGGCGGCCGGCGAGCTGGGCGGGATCGTAGGCGGCCTTGATGCCGGCGAAGACCTGGCGCGTGCCGAGCGGGCCGACGTCGAGCACGAGGCGGACGAGCTTGTCGGCGCCCTCGACGTGGGACGCTTCGGCGATCCTGGCGATGCGCAGGTCGACCTTCATGAAGTCGTCGATCGCGATGTGCGGATCGTCGCCGACCGCCGCTTGCGCGGTCGCGGCAGCGGCCGCCTTTTCCTGCTTCTCGGCGTGCTTCTGCGGCGCCGGTGCCGGCGCGGGGGCGAGCGAGGCGCGGTTGGCGTCGACCAGCGCGTCGACCTGTTTCTTGTCGACGCGCGTCATCAGGTGCTCGTAGGCCCGGATCGCGTGCCCGGCGGCGAGCACCGAGCCGGCGTCGTCCCAGGCGAAGGGGGCGACGTTGAGGAAGGCGGCGATCCTGTCGGCGAGCGCCGGAAGCACCGGCTTGAGCAGGACGGCGAGCTGGCGGAAGAGGTTGAGCGCGTTGGTGCAGGCGGCGTGCAGCTCGGCTTCGCGGCCTTCCTGCTTGGCCAGTTCCCACGGCTTGACGCTGTCCACGTACTGGTTGGCGAGGTCGGTCAGCGCCATGATTTCGCGTACGGCCTTGCCGAATTCGCGCGCCTCGAACAGCTCGGCGATCGCGGCGCGGCGCTCGGCGATGGTGCGGAAGGCCGGCAGCGTTTCGTCGCAGGTGCCGAGCTGGCCGTTGAAGCGCTTGGCGATGAAGCCGGCCGAGCGGCTGGCGATGTTCACGAACTTGCCGACGAGGTCGGAATTGACGCGGGCGATGAAGTCGTCGAGGTTGAGGTCGAGGTCTTCCATCGTGTTGCTCAGCTTGGCGGCGAAGTAGTAGCGCAGCCATTCCGGGTTGAGCCCCTGCGCGAGGTAGGACTCGGCGGTGATGAAGGTGCCGCGCGACTTGGACATCTTGGCGCCGTCCACGGTCAGGAAGCCGTGCGCGAAGACGTTGGTCGGCGCGCGGTAGCCGGCGTTCACCAGTTCGGCCGGCCAGAACAGCGCGTGGAAATAGAGGATGTCCTTGCCGATGAAGTGGTACAGCTCGGCCTGCGAATCGGGTTTCCAGTATTCGTCGAAGTCGAGGCCGCGCTTGGCGCACAGGTTCTTGAACGAGCCCATGTAGCCGATCGGCGCGTCGAGCCAGACGTAGAAGTACTTGCCCGGCGCGTCCGGAATCTCGAAGCCGAAGTAGGGCGCGTCGCGCGAGATGTCCCAGTCGGTGAGCTTGTTCTCGCCTTCGCCGCCGAGCCATTCCTGCAGCTTGTTGGCGGCTTCGCTCTGCAGGCGCTGCGTCCACGCGCGCAGGAACTCCTGGCAGCGCGGGTCGGAAAGCCTGAAGAAGTAGTGTTCGGACTGGCGCAGTTCGGGCTTGGCGCCGGAGATCGCCGAGTAGGGATTCTTCAGCTCGTTCGGCGTGTAGGCGGCGCCGCAGCTCTCGCAGTTGTCGCCGTACTGGTCGGCCGTGCCGCATTTCGGGCACTCGCCCTTGATGAAGCGGTCGGGCAGGAACATTTCCTTGAGCGGGTCGTAATACTGCTCGATGGTCCGCGTCTCGATCAGGCCGGCCTGCCGCAGGCGAGCGTAGATCTCGTTGGCGCACTGCCGGGTCTCGTCCGAGTGCGTCGTGTAGTAGTTGTCGAAAGCGACGTGGAAGCCGGCGAAATCGCGCGAATGCTCCTCGTGCACGCGGGCGATCAGCGCCTCCGGCGTGATCCCTTCCTTCTCGGCGCGCAGCATGATCGGCGTGCCGTGCGTGTCGTCGGCGCACACGTACCAGCACTCGTTGCCGCGCATCTTCTGGAAACGCACCCAGATGTCGGTCTGGATGTATTCGACGAGGTGGCCGAGGTGGATGGCGCCGTTGGCGTAGGGCAGGGCGGAGGTGACGAGGATCTTGCGTGTCATGGGGCGGGCCGGGAAATTCCAGGGTTCGGGGTGAAGGATCGGGCGCTGGCCGGGCGCTGGCGCCCGCGCAATCGCTCATTCTAGCAAAATGAACGGGGCGGCCGCGCCTTGCCGCCATGCCGCAGTGCGCGTACCTGTCCGACGGTGTCGAAACAATTTACATGTGTCATCGAAGTTACGTAGTTATTTTCTGGATTTTCATTAAAAACATTGGTTTGCGTTCGCTGGCACGCTTGCTGCTGAACGTGGGGCGTGAATGGCCAATGAGGACTCGATCATGAAAACCCTGAACAAACTCGCCGCCGTCGGCGCCGCCCTGCTGATGGCCTCGACTTCCGCCAACGCCATTGTGACGAGCTGGAACTACAATGTTTCGAGCCTCTTTACCGCGGCGACGTATTCCGGCGGAACGGGGACGACGACCACGCCGCCGGCGACCACGCTTTCCTGGGGGACGCCGGACAATCCGGCTAACGCGCAAAGCTCCCTCTCCATCGGCAGCAATCCGGCCGCCGGGTCCGTGGACACCTATCTCGGCGTCACACCCCCGCAAAGCAGTCCCTACCTTGCTTTCAGCACTTCGCTCACGCATACCAACAACGTGATCGCCGGCGGCAGCAGTTCGCTGCTCAGCGCCATCCTGACCAACACCGTGACGCTGACGCCGCTCGTGCCGAACCAGCCGGCCCTGCCGATCCAGATCGTCCCGTTCAACATCGCCTTCACGGAAACGCCCAATTCCACGCCTTGCGCGGCGGCCAGTCCGGCCGGCAATCCGTGCAACGACATCTTCGTCCTGACCGGCGGCTTGCTGAACTTCGCCTTCAATTACAACGACGGCACCGGCCTGCAGACCTACTTCGTGAATATTTTCCCGACCACCGGCGGCGTCCTGTCGACCCTGAGCAATTCCGCCTGCGCGGCGGCCAATCAGCCGAACGGCTGTATCGGCTTCACGACGGTCGAAGGGCAGGCGACGACGCTGGCCTTCGGCTTCACGATCTCGACCCAGCCCTTGCAGGTGCCCGAGCCCGGCATGCTCGCCCTGTTCGGCGCCGGGCTGATGAGCCTGGTCTTCCTGCGCCGCCGCCGGCCGGACTGAACTCCTCGCCCCGCCCGCAAACCCGCGCCCCGGCGCGGGTTTTCTTTTGGCCGGGAGCGCTTGTCTCGCCGTTCCGGCGCGATGTTTCCAAAGGTCGTTTGCGCCGCCCCCTCCCTGCCCCGGGCCGGCGATTTGGGTTAAACTGGAGCGAATTACTCGGGTATAACCGCAAGGAGCGAAAGCACATGGTAGTCACGATCGAAGCCGTTCAGTCGGCGCTGGCCGATCTCATCGATCCCAATACGCAAAAAGACTACGTTTCGACGCGCTCGCTGAAGAACGTCAAGATCGACGGCGGCGACGTGTCGCTCGACATCGAACTCGGCTATCCGGCCAAGACGCAGATCGACGGCATCCGCCGCGCCGTGATCGGCCGCCTGAAGACGATTCCGGGCGTCGGCAACGTCAGCGCCAACGTTCTCGTGAAGATCGTCTCGCACGCCGTGCAGCGCGGTCTCAAGCCGATGAACGGCGTCAAGAACATCATCGCCGTGGCTTCCGGCAAGGGCGGCGTCGGCAAGAGCACGACGGCCGTCAACCTCGCGCTGGCGCTGGCCTAGGAAGGCGCCACGGTGGGCCTGCTCGACGCCGACATCTACGGCCCGTCGCAGCCGCAGATGCTCGGTCTGGCCGGGCGCCAGCCGGAGTCGACGGACGGTCAGTCGATGGAGCCGCTGGAAGCCTACGGGCTGCAGGCGATGTCGATCGGTTTCATGATCGACGTCGATTCGCCGATGGTCTGGCGCGGCCCGATGGTCACCCAGGCGCTCGAGCAGTTGCTCAACCAGACCAACTGGCGCGACGTCGACTACCTCGTCGTCGACATGCCGCCGGGCACCGGCGACACGCAGCTGACGCTGGCGCAGAAGGTGCCGGTGACCGGCGCCGTGATCGTCACCACGCCGCAGGACATCGCGCTGATCGACGCGCGCAAGGGGCTCAAGATGTTCGAGAAGGTCGGCATCCCGATCCTCGGGCTGGTCGAGAACATGAGCATCCACATCTGTTCGAAGTGCGGCCACGAGGAGCACATCTTCGGGCACGGCGGCGGCGAGCAGATGTGCAAGGACTACGACACCGAGTTCCTCGGCGCGCTGCCGCTCGAACTGTCGATCCGCGAACTGGCCGATGCCGGCCGCCCGACCGTGGTCGGCGCCCCGGATTCGCGCGCCGCCGAAATCTACTGCGGGATCGCGCGCCGCGTGGCGGTGAAGGTGGCCGAGCGGGCCAAGGACATGAGCGCCAAGTTCCCGAACATCGTGGTGCAGAACACCTGAGCGGGCGCCGGGCCGGCGTCGGGGAGTCGCTGCCTGCAAAGCAGTTCCCCTGCGCCGCCCGGAGGCCGTAAAATACGCGCCTTTCTTTCACGGGGTCCGGGTTAGCCGCGATGACCATCAAATCCGATAAGTGGATCCGCCGCATGGCGGAGCAGCACGGCATGATCGAGCCGTTCTCGCCCGAACTCGTGCGCGAAGCCAACGGCCAGAAGATCGTCTCCTACGGCACCTCGAGCTACGGCTACGACATCCGCTGCGCGGACGAATTCCGGGTGTTCACCAACATCAACTCGACCATCGTCGACCCGAAGAATTTCGATCCGCAGTCCTTCGTCGAGGTGTCCGGCAAGGGCTATTGCGTCATCCCGCCGAATTCCTTCGCGCTGGCGCGCACCGTCGAGTACTTCCGCATCCCGCGCAGCGTGCTCACCGTGTGCCTCGGCAAGAGCACCTACGCGCGCTGCGGCATCATCGTGAACGTCACGCCTTTCGAACCCGAGTGGGAGGGCTACGTGACGCTGGAGTTCTCCAACACGACGCCGCTGCCGGCCAAGATCTACGCCGGCGAGGGCTGCGCCCAGGTTCTTTTCTTCGAGTCCGACGAAATCTGCGAAACCTCGTACAAGGATCGCGGCGGCAAGTACCAGGGGCAGGTCGGCGTCACCCTGCCCAAAATCTGACGCTTTCGCGTAACATCTCCGAATTATCTTGTGACCCGCTTCGGCGGGTCGCCGTCTTTTGAGGAACAGCCATGCGCTTCCACTTTCCCGTCATCATCATCGACGAAGACTTCCGCTCGGAAAACGCCAGCGGTCTCGGTATCCGCGCGCTGGCGAAAGCCATCGAGGGCGAGGGCATGGAAGTGCTCGGCGTCACCAGCTACGGCGACCTTTCGTCCTTCGCCCAGCAGCAGAGTCGTGCGTCGGCCTTCATCCTGTCGATCGACGATGAGGAAATGGCCAACGAGGGCGAGGAAACGATCGCCGAACTGCGCGCCTTCGTGCAGGAATTGCGCCTGCGCAACAAGGAAATCCCGATCTTCCTGCACGGCGAGACGCGCACCAGCCGCCACATCCCGAACGACGTGCTGCGCGAACTGCACGGCTTCATCCACATGTTCGAGGACACGCCCGAGTTCATCGGCCGCTACGTCGTGCGCGAGGCGAAGTCCTACCTCGACAGCCTGCCGCCGCCCTTCTTCCGGGCGCTGGTGCACTACGCCTCCGACGGTTCGTACTCCTGGCACTGCCCCGGCCACTCGGGCGGCGTCGCCTTCCTGAAGAGTCCGGTCGGCCAGATGTTCCACCAGTTCTTCGGCGAGAACATGCTGCGCGCCGACGTCTGCAACGCGGTCGAGGAACTCGGCCAGCTGCTCGACCACACCGGTCCGGTCGCCGCGTCCGAGCGCAACGCCGCGCGCATCTTCAATTGCGACCACCTCTACTTCGTGACCAACGCCACGTCGACGTCGAACAAGACCGTCTGGCATCCGACCGTGGCGCCGGGCGACGTCGTCGTCGTGGCCCGCAACTGCCACAAGTCGGTGCTCCACTCGATCATCATGACCGGCGCGATTCCCGTCTTCCTGATGCCGACGCGAAACAACTACGGCATCATCGGCCCGATCCCGAAAGCCGAATTCGCCTGGGAAAACATCCAGAAGAAGATCGCCGCCAATCCCTTCGCCACCGACAAGAACGTCAAACCGCGCGTGCTGACGATCACCCAGTCGACCTACGACGGCATCCTCTACAACGTTGAGGAGATCAAGGCCGAACTCGACGGCAAGATCGACACCCTGCACTTCGACGAAGCCTGGCTGCCGCACGCCGCCTTCCACGATTTCTACGGCGACTACCACGCGATCGGCGCCGACCGCGAACGCTGCAAGGAGTCGATGGTCTTCTCGACGCAGTCGACGCACAAGCTGCTGGCCGGCCTGTCGCAGGCCTCGCAGATCCTCGTGCAGGACTCGGAGGACCGCAAGCTCGACCGCGACGTGTTCAACGAGGCCTATCTGATGCATACCTCGACCTCGCCGCAGTATTCGATCATCGCCTCGTGCGACGTCGCCGCCGCGATGATGGACGCGCCGGGCGGCAAGGCGCTGGTCGAGGAATCGATCATGGAGGCGCTCAATTTCCGGCGCGCCATGCGCAAGGTCGACGAGGAGTGGGGCGCCGACTGGTGGTTCAAGGTCTGGGGGCCGGACGACCTGTCCGAGGAGGGCATCGAGGAGCGCGAAGCGTGGATGCTCAAGCCCGGCGAGCGCTGGCACGGCTTCGGCCAACTGGCCGACGGCTTCAACATGCTCGACCCGATCAAGGCGACGGTGATCACCCCCGGACTCGACGTCGATGGCGACTTCGCCGACTCCGGCATTCCGGCGGCCATCGTCACCAAGTATCTCGCCGAGCACGGCATCATCGTGGAGAAGTGCGGCCTCTACTCCTTCTTCATCATGTTCACCATCGGCATCACCAAGGGCCGCTGGAACACGCTGGTCACCGAGCTGCAGCAGTTCAAGGACGACTACGACACCAACGAGCCGCTGTGGAAGGTGCTGCCTGAGTTCGTCGCCAAGCACCCGCGCTACGAGCGCGTCGGCCTGCGCGACCTGTGCCGGCAGATCCACGACGTCTACAAGGCCAACGACGTGGCGCGCCTGACCACCGAGATGTACCTCTCGGACATGGTGCCGGCCATGCGTCCGGCCGACGCCTTCGCCAGGATGGCGCACCGCGAGATCGAACGCGTCGCCATCGACGAACTCGAAGGGCGCATCACCAGCATCCTGCTCACGCCCTATCCGCCGGGCATCCCGCTGCTCATTCCGGGCGAGCGCTTCAACGGGACGATCGTGCGCTACCTCAAGTTCGCGCGCGATTTCAACGAGAAATTCCCGGGCTTCGAGACCGACATCCACGGCCTCGTGAAGAACGTCGTCGACGGCAAGGCGATCTACTACGTGGATTGCGTGCGCTGAGCGTGCGCGCCCCGGCATGAAAGACGGCAGCCGCGGCTGCCGTTTTTTTGTTGACCGCGCGTGGAGCGGACGGGGTCAGCGGCGCTCGTAGACGACGAAGTCGAAGGCCGGCTGCTTGTCGTCCGCCACGGCCTGGCCCGGGCGGCGGGAGACTTCCGTCCATTCGTCCGGCGGGAGTTCGGGGAAAAAGGCGTCGCCCGGGCACGTCTGCGCGACTTCGGTCAGGTAGAGGCGGTCGGCGAGCGGCAGCGCCTGGCGGTAGAGCTCGGCGCCGCCGATCACGAACACTTCGGGGTCTTCGCTCCCGCCGTCCTGCGCGGCGCGCAGCGCTGCGTCGAGCGAGCCGGCGAGCGCGGCGCCGGGCGCCGTGTAGGCGGCGTTGCGGCCCATGATCACCGTCTTGCCGCGCGTCGTTTCGCGGAAATGGCGCATGTCCTCCGGCAGGTGCCAGAGCAGCTGGTTTCCCATGCCGATGGCACGGTTGCGGGCGACGGCGGCGATCAGCGACAGCATGGGTTCGGTGGAGTTGGCGGACAGATCGGACAGGTTGGACGTATCGGACTCAGCGGGGCATCGCGCGCAGGTTGCGGCAATGCGCGATCAGGCCTGCCGTCGAGGCGTCGCAGTCGGCCGGCACGGGCTCGCCTTCGACGGCCGGGAGCAGGCGCAAGGCTAGCTTCTTGCCGAGTTCGACGCCCCACTGGTCGAAGGGGTTGATGCCCCAGATCATGGCCTGCACGAAGGTCTTGTGCTCGTAGGCGGCGACCAGCAGGCCGAGATGATAGGGATCGAGGCGGGGCAGGACGAAGGTCGACGAGGGCTGGTTGCCGGGGCACAGCTTGAGCGGCGATTCCGTGTCGGGATTGCCGAAGGCGAGCGCTTCGGCCTGCGCGAAGCAGTTGGCGAGCAGGCGGTCGTGGTGGCCGGGCAGCGGGTAGTCGCTCGCGGCGATGGCGTGGAAGTCGCTCGGGATCAGGCGGCCGCCCTGGTGCAGCAGCTGGAAGTAGGCGTGCTGCGTGTTGCTGCCGGCGTCGCCCCAGATGATCGGCGCCGTCGCGTAGCCGAGCGCTGCGCCGTCGGTGCCGACGTTCTTGCCGTTGCTTTCCATTTCGAGCTGTTGCAGGTACTGCGGCAGGAAATGCAGCGACTGGCTGTAGGGCGAGATCGAGAGGTTGCCGGCGCCGAGGAAGTTGATGTTCCAGATGCCGATCAGCGCCATCAGCATCGGCAGGTTGCGCTCGACCGGCGCGTGGCGGAAATGTTCGTCGATGTCGTGCGCGCCGGCCAGCATGCGCTCGAAGTTGTCCATGCCGATCGCCAGCGCGAGCGGCAGGCCGACCGCCGACCACAGCGAGAAGCGGCCGCCGACCCAGTCCCACAGTTCGAAAACGTGGTCGGGGTGAATGCCGAACTGGAGCGCCGCGCCGGGGTTGGCGGTGACCGCCAGCATCTGGCGCGACATCGCCGCGTCGGCGGCGTCGCCGGCGTGCGTGAGCAGCCAGTCGCGGGCGGTGCGGGCGTTGGTCAGCGTTTCGATGGTGTTGAAGGTCTTGCTGGCGACGAGGAACAGGGTCGCGCGCGGATCGAGCGTCTCCAACACGGGCGCGATGTCGGCGCCGTCGATGTTGGAAACGTAGTGCACGCCGAGGGCCGGGTGCCCGTAGGCGCTGAGCGCCGCGGTCGCCATGCGCGGGCCGAGGTCGGAACCGCCGATGCCGAGGTTCACCACGTGGCGGATCGGGTCGCCGCGGTAGCCGCGCCAGAGTCCGGCGCGCACTTCGTCGCAGAGGAAACGCATCTTCTCGTGCATGGCGCGCACGCGCGGCATGACGTCCTCGCCGCCGACGTACATCGGCCGGTCGGCGCGCTGGCGCAGCGCGACGTGCAGCGCGGCGCGCCCTTCGCTGGCGTTGATCGCCTCGCCGGCGTACATGCGTTCGATGCAGCCCGTGAGATCGGCGCTGCGCGCGAGGTCGGCGAGCAGGCGCACGGTCTCGGTCGTGACGCGCTGCTTGGAGTAGTCGAACAGCACCTCGCCGAGCGGCAGCGAAAGCTGTGCGAAACGTTTCGGCTCGGCGGCGAACAGCGCGCGCAGGTGGCGTGGCTTGAGTTCCGCCGCGTGCTCGTTCAGCGCCTGCCAGGCCGGAGTCGTGTTGATGCGCATCGCGTCAGACGGCGACCGGGGCGGCGATGTGCGGCTGCGGATCGTAGCCGGCGAGCGTGAAGTCCTCGAAGCGGAATGCGAAGAGGTCGTTCACGTCGGGGTTGAGGCGCATCGTCGGCAGCTGGCCCGGCGTGCGCGTGAGCTGCAGCTGCGCCTGCTCGAGGTGGTTGGTGTAGAGGTGCGCGTCGCCCAGCGTATGCACGAAGTCGCCGGGGCGATAGCCGCACACCTGCGCGACCATCAGCGTCAGCAGCGCATAGGAGGCGATGTTGAAGGGGACGCCGAGGAAGATGTCGGCGCTGCGCTGGTAGAGTTGGCAGGACAGCTTGCCGTCGGCGACGTAGAACTGGAAGAAGGCGTGGCAGGGCGGCAGCGCCATGCGGTCGACGTCGCCCGGGTTCCAGGCGGTGACGAGGTGGCGGCGCGAGTCCGGGTTCTTTTTGAGGCCGGCGACGAGTTGCGCGATCTGGTCGATCTCGCCTCCGTTCGGCGTCGCCCAGTGGCGCCACTGGTGGCCGTAAACCGGCCCGAGGTCGCCGTTTTCGTCGGCCCATTCGTCCCAGATGCGGACGCCGTTTTCCTTCAGGTAGCGGATGTTGGTGTCGCCCTGCAGGAACCACAGCAGTTCGTGGATGATCGAACGCAGGTGCAGCTTCTTGGTCGTCAGCAGCGGGAAGCCGGCGCCGAGGTCGAAGCGCATCTGCCAGCCGAACACCGAGCGCGTGCCGGTGCCGGTGCGGTCGGCCTTGAGGGCGCCATGGTCGAGCACATGGCGCATGAGATCGAGATACTGCTGCATGGGGGGCGCTGAAGCGAATCTATGGGGTCCCCGGATTGTAAAGGAATGCCCGGAATGTGCCTACGCCGCTGACAGGCGCAAAAATTTCGCCGCCGCGTTTGCGCCGGGCCGCCGGCGTTCTATACTCGCTGCCACCATTCACCTGGCATTACTGCCGCCGCGACCGAGGCACCGGACAATGATCCTCAATCTGTTCTCCGCGCGTTCCGACCACCCCCTGGCCGACCCCAAGGAGGTCAAGCGCGTCATCGCCGCGCTTCCGCTCGACAACCCGGCCAAGGCGGTCGACGAGATCGCGGGCTGGCTGGACTCGCTGCGCCAGGCCGACGATATTCGCGTCGACCAGTTCTTCGACGTGCTGCGCCAGCTCGACGACTCCGTCCAGCACGCGCTGCGGCGCCTGGCCAAGGACTATCTGCACACGCCGCGCCTCTCGAAAAGCGAGGAACGGCGCCTGTGGACGATCAACTACGCCTACTGGGGCGACGTCGCCGCGCTCTACGCGCAATGTCTGCAGCGCGCCGCGCAGAATCCGAAAGAAAAAGGCAGCGAGGCATTCAGGGCGCACTCGCCGCTGGCTTCGGCGCGTCTCGTCGCGGCGCGCGCGACCCAGCTCAAATGGCTGGAATTCCGCTACGGGGCGGTGCGCGACGACCTCTGGCTGCACCTCGGGCGCGCCTATCTCGCGGCCGAGGCCGCGGGCTACGCGCACAAGTCCTTGCAGCTGTATCCGAGCCATTCGGCGCTGACGTCTTCGGCGCAGCAGTATCTGCAGGCCGTCGTCGTGCATGCTTCGTCGATGGATTGCCTGACGCCGGTCGAGATTGAACTGGCCGACCGCCTGCTCGCCCACTTCCTGCCGGGTTTCGTGTTTTCCGCCGAGGCGCGCCCGGACGGCGTCTACTGGATCGATGCGGCCAGGCCGCAGCCGCCGGCCCGGCTGGCGCGCGAGCCGGAGCGGATGACCGACACGCTGCGTTTCGTGGCGCCGGGATCGGTGCCCAAGACGCTGGCCGAGGTGATGCATCGGGTCGAGCGCGGCGACGTGCCGGCCGACCTGAATCTCGGCGGCCAGTATTCCGCCAAGGCGCTGCTGCCGGTGCTCCGGCATCTGGCGATCCAGTGGGCGGCGCAGCCGCCGCTGCGTGAACACCAGCGCCACGCGGTCAAGACCCGCATCGCCGTGCTGCACGGGTTCGACGACAGCTTCACGGTTTTCGCCGGCGAAGTGGCGCGTGTCGGCAAGGAGCGCGCCGCGGAGAGCTGGGTGGTCGAGAACGTCAGCCTCGGCGGTTTCGGCGCCGGCGTCGAGGACATCGACGGCGATTGGCTGAAGGTCGGCACCTTGCTCAGTCTGCAGCCGGAGGGCGGCGACAACTGGGTGCTCGGCGTCGTGCGGCGCTATGGCCGCGAGAGCGAAGCCAGCGCCAGCGTCGGCATCCAGTCATTGGCCCGGCAGGCGAAAAGCGTCGAGCTGCGGCCGCGCGTTTCGGGGTTCGCCGCCGCGGGCGCGGTGCCGGGCATCTGGCTGCGCGAGGGGGGAGCGCCGGGCGAGGTGCGCCTCGTGTTGCCCCTCGCCAGCTTCGATCTGCGCGAAAGCCTGGAATTCACGCACGAGGGGCGGACGCATCTGCTGACGCCGATCGAACTCGAGGAAAGCGGCAGCGGCTTCGAGATCGCCCGCTACCGCGAGCATCGCGTCGATTGAGCGCTCAGGCGGCGGGCGGCTGCGGGCGGATCGCCGACTTTGGACGGAACGCCTTGATCACGCGTTCGTCGGTTTCGACATAGGGGCCGCCGATCAGATCGAGGCAATAGGGCACGGCGGCGAAGATGCCGCTCACCGTCGTCTTGCCGTCCGCGCCCTGCAGCCCCTCCAGCGTTTCGCGGATCGACTTCGGCTGGCCCGGCAGGTTGAGGATCAGCGCCTTGCCGCGCACGACGCCGACCTGGCGCGAGAGGATCGCGGTCGGTACGAAATTCAGGCTGATGCGCCGCATTTCCTCGCCGAAACCGGGCAGTTCCCGGTCGGCGACCGCGAGCGTCGCCTCCGGCGTCACGTCACGCGGCGCCGGGCCGGTGCCGCCGGTGGTCAGTACCAGATGGCAGCCGGTGCGGTCGACGAGTTCGATCAGCGTCCGCTCGATGGTTTCCCGCTCGTCCGGGATCAGGCGCGTTTCCATGCGCCAGGGGCTGGCGAGCGCGGCGCCGAACCATTCCTGCAGGGCCGGAATGCCCTTGTCTTCGTAAACGCCCTGCGAGGCGCGGTCGCTGATCGAGACGAGGCCGATCAGGAGTTCGTCATTCGTGTTCATGCGTCTCCTCCGCGCCGTCGTCGGTGTCGCTGCCGTCGCCGGATTCGAGCGCCTTGAGCGCCTGGAAGATCGCGCGGTAGCTGCGCGGCGGCTTGTTCTGCTCCTGTTCCTTGAGCGCCGAGCGGCGCAGCGAACGCAGATGCTGCAGGTCGGCGCCCGGGTACTGGGTGGCGATTTCGTGCAGCACCTTTTCGTCGGCGAGGAACTGCGTGCGCAGGTTTTCGAGGCGATGCAGCTTGGCGGTCTCGCCGGCCGATTCGCCGCGCACCAGCGCCAGCGCGCTGCGGATCGGCTCCGGGTCGACGTCGCGCATCAGGCGGCCGATGTACTGGATCTGGCGGCGCTTGGCCTCGTCCAGGCGCGTCATGCGCTGCGCTTCGCGCACCGCTTCGCGCAGTGGCTCGGGAATGTCGATTTTCTTGATGCGGTCGGCGGAGAGGGCGACCAGTTCTTCGCCGAGCGCTTGCAGCTCCGCCATCGCCTGCTTGCGGGGGGTCTTGGAAAGGGGAAGGACTTCTTGATCCTGGTCTGGCTGGGTCATCGGCTGGGGACTCGTGTTTCGGTGGTGCCCGGGCGGGCGGGGCGGCAAGCAGGGACGTTGCGGCAAGCTGCTATGATAGCGACTTTCAACGCCGCCTTCCTCTTCCCATGTCCCGCAAATCCGTTTCCGCCCCGCCGGCATCCCGTTTCGGCAATCGTCTGGACGACCTCAAGGAACTGGCCCAGGACGTCCTGACGCACGCCCGCAAGCAAGGCGCCAGCGCTTGCGAGGCCGACGTTTCGGAAGGCTTCGGCCAGTCCGTCGCGGTGCGTTGCGGCGAGGTCGAGACGATCGAATACAACCGCGACAAGGGCATCGGCGTCACGGTCTACGTCGGGCAGCAGAAGGGCTACGCCAGCACCTCGGATTTCTCGGCGCGCGCCCTGCGCGAGACGGTCGAGGCGGCGCTCAACATCGCTCGCTTCACCGCCGCCGACGCCTGCGCCGGCCTGCCGGACGCGAAGCTGCTCGCCAAGCGCAGCGCCGATCTCGATCTCTACCATCCGTGGCTGCTGACGGTGGACGGCGCCATCGAACTGGCGCGCCGCTGCGAACAGGCGGCGTTCGACGTCAGCCCGCTGGTCAGCAATTCCGAGGGCGCCTCGGTGTCGATGCAGGAAGGCCAGTTCGTGTCGGCCAACAGCCTGGGCTTCATGGGCGGCTATCCGACGTCGCGCCACTACCTGTCGTGCTCGGTGATCGCCGGCAAGGACGACGCCATGCAGCGCGACGACTGGTATTCCACCGCCCGCGACGCGCGCCTGATCGCCTCGCCGGAAGAGATCGGCGACTATGCCGCGCGGCGCGCGCTGTCCCGTCTCGGGGCGCGCAAGATCGCCACCTGCGAAGTGCCCGTCCTGTTCGAGGCGCCGCTCGCCGCCTCGCTGATCGGCAGCTTCGTGCACGCGGCGAGCGGCGGCAGCCTCTACCGCAAGTCCAGCTTCCTGCTCGACAGTCTCGGCAAGCGCGTCTTTTCGAAGAAGATCCAGATCAGCGAGCGTCCGCACCTTCCCGGCGGGCTGGCGAGCAGCCCCTTCGACAGCGACGGCGTAGCGACGCGCGACCGCGAGGTGGTCGCCGACGGCGTGTTGCAGGGCTATTTCCTGAGCGCCTACACGGCGCGCAAGCTCGGCATGCAGAGCACCGGCAACGCCGGCGGCTGTCATAACCTGATCGTCAAGCCGGGCAAGCGCGACCTGCGCGGCCTGCTCAAGAAGATGGATCGCGGCCTGCTCGTCACCGAACTGCTTGGCCACGGGATCAACTACGTGAACGGCGACTATTCGCGCGGCGCGGCCGGCTACTGGGTCGAGAACGGCGAGATCGTCCATCCGGTCGAGGAGATCACGATCGCCGGCAATCTGCGCGACATGTTCCGCAACATCGCGGCGGTCGGCAACGACGTGCTGGTGCGCGGCTCCAAGCAGGTGGGTTCGATCCTCGTCGAGCGGATGAAGGTCGCCGGCGATTGAGTCCCGGCGCAGGCGTTTCGACGGCCCCGGCGACGGGGCTTTTTTTACGTCCGGAAGTATGCCTTGAGCATTCGTCCGGTTTTGATGCTTTTGTTTTACATGAGTATTCCGGGGGCGTGCCCGAAAGGCCAGAGTGCAGGCTGTGTAATGGTTCTATGTAATTATGAATGCAATTACAGAAAGCCTATAAAAATCAATGAGGACACCCATTCATAATCGATTTCTTTGGCTATAATCGATTCGCTGTTCGAACCCTACATCAAGAGGAGACTATTCGTGGAAAGACGTTCATTTCTGAAAAAAGCGGGGGTTGGCCTGGCGGCTGGCGCGGTGGCCATGCCGGCGATCGCGGACAACGCTCCGACCATCAAGTGGCGCCTGGCTTCCAGCTTCCCGAAGAGCCTTGACACCATTTACGGCGGCGCCGAAACCGTCGCGCGCCGCGTCGCCGAGGCGACCGGCGGCAAGTTCCAGATCCAGGTCTTTGCCGGCGGCGAAATCGTTCCGCCCTTCGGCGTGCTCGATGCCGTCAAGGACAACACCATCGAAATGGCGCACACCGCCTCCTACTACTACATCGGCAAGGATCCCACGTACGCCTTCGACGGCACCGTGCCCTTCGGCATGACCAATCGCCAGGTCGACGCCTGGTATCGCTTCGGCAACGGCAAGAAGCTGATTCGCGAGTTCTTCGCCAAGTCGAACATCCTGACGATTCCCTGCGGCAACACCGGCACCCAGATGGGCGGCTGGTTCCGCAAGGAAATCAAGACCGTGGCCGACATGCAGGGCCTGAAGATGCGCATCGGCGGTTTCGCCGGGCAGGTGATCTCGAAGCTGGGCTCGGTGCCGCAGCAGATTCCGGGCGGCGACATCTATCCGTCGCTGGAGAAGGGCACCATCGACGCCGCCGAATGGATCGGGCCGTACGACGACCAGAAGCTCGGCTTCAACAAGGTGGCCAAGTTCTACTACTACCCGGGTTGGTGGGAGGGCGGCCTGCAGCTGTCGCTGTACGTCAACACCAAGAAGTGGGCCGAACTGCCGAAGGAATATCAGACGATTCTCGAAATCGCCTGTGCCGACGCGCACGTCGAAATGATGTCCTCGTACGACGCCAAGAACCCGGTCGCCCTCAAGCAACTGGTCGGCGCCGGCACGCAGCTGCGTCCCTTCCCCAAGCCGGTGATGGACGCCTGCTACAAGGCCGCGCAGGAACTCTACGCCGAGACTTCGGCGAAGAATCCCGAGTTCAAGAAGATCTACGACGACTACAAGAAGTTCATGGCCGACCAGAACCTCTGGTTCCGCGTTGCCGAAGGCGCGTACGCCAACTATATGTATTCCGCGAAGTAAGCTGCGTTCCGGCCGGGAGGCCGGGGTGATCGAGCGGGGGCTGCGGCCCCCGCTTTTTTTCGCCCGTCGTTCGGCCGGCGGGCTTGGCGAAGGGCGCATACTTTGCGCTAGGGCTAGCCCTAGCGCAAGCGGCAAAGCAGAATCGACCTTCGCCGCCGTTCCTTCGCTGTATGAGGAGCAAGAAAAAGCCCCGCCGGAGCGGGGCTTGTGGGATGCGGGGCCGGGCCGAGCGTTTACTTGGCGGCGTCCTGCTTCATCGAGTCCATGATGGCCTTGTTCGGGTCTTCCTCCGCCGGCGCGTTCTCCTCGGGCGTACCGGAGATGCCGGGCGGCGTTTCCGGCACGCCGTAGCCGGAGTCCTGCATCTCGATGATCACCTTGTCGAGATCGACCTTGACATCCTCGTCGAGGCCGAAGGTGACCATCTGCGGGAACATGATGACCAGCCCGACCATGATGATCTGGATGCAGACGAAGGGAATGGCGCCCCAGTAGATGTCCGTCGTCTTGATCGAGGCCGGCGCCACCGAGCGCAGGTAGAACAGCGCGAAGCCGAAGGGCGGGTGCATGAACGAGGTCTGCATGTTCACCGCGAGGAGCACGCCGAACCAGATCAGATCGATGCCCAGCTTGTCCGCCACGGGCCCGAGCAGCGGCACGACGATGAAGGACAGCTCGAAGAAGTCGAGGAAGAAGGCGAGGAAGAAGATCAGGATGTTGGTGACGATCAGGAAGCCGATCTCGCCGCCCGGCAGGTCGGTGAGCAGGTGCTCGACCCAGCGGTGACCGTCGACGCCGTAGAAGGTCAGCGAGAAGACGCGCGCGCCGACCAGGATGAAGACGACGAAGGTGGTCAGCTTGGCCGTGGTTTCCATCGCCTGCTTGAGCAGCGACCACGACAGGCGCTTGCGCATGATGGCCATGATCAGGGCGCCGGTCGCACCCATCGCGCCGCCTTCGGTCGGCGTCGCGATACCGAGGAAGATGGTGCCGAGCACGAGGAAGATCAGGAAGAGCGGCGGGACCAGCGTGGTCAGCACGCGCAGCGCCAGCTTGGCGCCGCGCAGCGAGCGCGCCTCGGGCGGCAGCGCCGGTGCGTGCGACGGCTTGAACAGCGTGATCAGGACGACGTAGCCGACGTAGAGGCCGGTCAGCACGAAGCCGGGGATGAAGGCGCCCTTGTACATGTCGCCGACAGAGCGGCCGAGCTGGTCGGCCATGATGATCAGCACCAGCGACGGCGGGATGATCTGGGCCAGCGTGCCGGACGCCGCGATGACGCCGCTCGCCAGCCGCTTGTCGTAGCCGTAGCGCAGCATGATCGGCTCGGCCATGCCCGAGCGTTCCAGGATCAGTCCCATGAAGGTGAAGAAGGGGATCGCCAGCAGGGTGTCGTTCGACATCACGCCGAAAACGCGGTCGGGCAGGGCCTGGAAGATCTGCGGGCCGATCAGGCCGAGTTCGATGCCGATCAGGCCGAAGACCACGCCGTTGGCGGCGAGCGCGAAGGCGACCGGGAAGCCGACCAGCATGAAGATGACCATGAACGCGAAGATGATCGGCGCCATGTTGTTGATCAGGAACTCGGTCATTACAGCTCTCCCTTCTGGGCCTTGATGGCGAGCGCCAGCTCTTCCTCGGCGGTCGGGCCTTTCGGCTTCTCGGTGGGGTCGGGGCACAGGCCTTTCAGGAAGCCGACGCGCTTGATCAGTTCGGAGAGGCCCTGCAGCACGAGCAGGAAGAAGCCGACCGGCACCATCAGGCGGGCCGGCCAGACGGTGAGGCCGCCGGCGTTGTTCGACTGTTCGTTGGTCTCGATGGCGAGCATGAAGACCGGCCAGGAGAGATACATGATGGCGATCGCCATCGGCATCAGGAAGAAGATGATGCCGAAGATGTCGATCCAGGTCTGGCCGCGCTTGGAGAACTTGCCCGCGACGAGATCGATGCGCACGTGCTCGTTCTTCTTCAGCGTGTAGCCGGCGCCGAGCAGGAAGATCGCCGAGAACAGATACCACTGGATCTCGAGAAACGCGTTCGAACTGTAGTGGATCGTATACCGCATGACGGCGTTGCCGGCGCTGATGATCGTCATGATCAGCACCAGCCAGATGAGCGACTTACCGACGCGCTCGGTTAGCGCGTCGATCAGTCCTGAAAGCTTGAGTAAAGCGTTCATAGAATGTCCCTCCGAGGATGGCTTGATGTTTGGGCTTCTCTGGCTGGCGCGCGTGTCGACGCATATTCCCCCGCGCGGTTTACGAATGTATTCTCGCCCCCGGCAAAAAACAATGCGACACAACGGTTCCAGCGTAAAAGAGCGGCGATTATTGCATATTTTTCACCTATGCAAACACCGTTTCAGCATGCGAAAATGTAAAAAATTCAGGCTTTGAAAAATCTTATTTATCAGTGCATTAGTGCTGATTTTTACCACTGATTTTCGTAATTGAATTAATAATTATGGAACCAACCCGAATTTGCCTGATTCGTCATGGCGAGACCGCCTGGAACGCCGCGCGGCGCATCCAGGGGCAGACCGATATCGGCCTCAATCCGGCGGGAATGGCGCAGGCCCACGCCGCTGCGCTTCACCTCTCGGCGACGCCGGTCGCGGCGCTCTACAGCAGCGACCTGCTGCGCGCGCGGCAGACCGCCGCGGCGCTCGCCGAGCGCCTGTCGTTAACGCCGGCCTTCGCTCCGGAACTGCGCGAGCGTTGCTACGGGATTTTCGAGGGAAAGACCTACGACGAGGCGCGCGCCGCCTATCCGGACGATTACGTGGCCTTCGAGCGGCGCGACCCGGACTACGCCTTCCCGGCCGGCGGCGAGAGCCTGCGCCAGGTGCAGGCGCGGGTGACGACCCGTTTGCGCGCGCTCGCGGCGGCGCATCCGGGGCGGACGGTGGCGGTCGTCACGCACGGCGGCGTGCTCGATATCGTCAATCGCTTCGTGCGCGGCCGGGCGCTCGATCTGCCGCGCGATTTCCTGATTCCCAACGCCGGACTCAACTGGCTGACGGTGCGCGGCGACGAGTGGCGGGTCGAGGCTTGGGGGCTGACCGCGCATCTGGCGGAGGCGGGGCTGGACGAGTTGCGCTGACTCCTCCCGGGCTGCCGGCCGGGCATCCGCCTGACGCTTTTGGGGCGCTTGCGCGCGCTGCGACGCTTCATGCCGCGTGGTACAATTTCTGCCTTTTTCAAAGGCTTGTGAGGCAAACGATGTTTTCCGCAAAAGACACCCTGGCGAAAGTCGACCCCGAACTCTGGCAGGCGATCGAGAACGAGAACCGCCGTCAGGAAGATCACATCGAGCTGATCGCCTCCGAAAACTACGTCAGCAAGGCGGTCATGGAAGCCCAGGGCTCGCAGCTGACCAACAAATACGCCGAAGGCTACCCGGGCAAGCGCTACTACGGCGGCTGCGAATACGTCGACGTCGCCGAGCAGATCGCGATCGACCGCCTGACGAAGCTGTTCGGCGCCGACTGCGCCAACGTCCAGCCGAACTCCGGCTCGCAGGCCAACCAGGCCGTGCTGATGGCCTTCGCCAAGCCGGGCGACACGATCATGGGCATGAGCCTGGCCGAAGGCGGCCACCTGACGCACGGCATGCCGCTCAACATGTCCGGCAAGTGGTTCAACGTCGTCGCCTACGGCCTCGACGAGAACGAAGCCATCGACTACGAGAAGATGGAAGCGCTGGCCCGCGAGCACAAGCCGAAGATCATCATCGCCGGCGCCTCGGCTTATTCGCTGCGCATCGATTTCGAGCGCTTTGCCAGAATCGCCAAGGAAATCGGCGCGATCTTCTGGGTCGACATGGCGCACTATGCCGGCCTGATCGCCGCCGGCTGCTACCCCAACCCGGTGCCGCACGCCGACGTCGTCACCTCGACCACGCACAAGACGCTGCGCGGCCCGCGCGGCGGCGTCATCCTGATGAAGGCCGAGCACGAGAAGGCGATCAACTCCGCCATCTTCCCCGGTCTGCAGGGCGGCCCGCTGATGCACGTGATCGCCGCCAAGGCCGTCGCCTTCAAGGAAGCCGCGTCGCCCGAGTTCCGCAACTATCAGGAGCAGGTCGTCGCCAACGCCCGCGTCATGTCGCGCGTCCTTTCCGAAGAGCGCGGCCTGCGCGTCGTTTCCGGTCGCACCGAATCGCACGTCTTTCTGATCGATCTGCGCGCCAAGAACATCACCGGCAAGGAAGCCGAGGCCGTGCTCGGCAAGGCGCACATCACGGTCAACAAGAACGGCATCCCGAACGATCCGCAGAAGCCCTTCGTCACCTCGGGCATCCGCATCGGCTCGCCGGCCATGACCACGCGCGGGTTCACCGAGATCGAGGCGGAGCGCGTCGCGCACCTAATCGCCGACGTGCTCGACGCGCCGAACGACGAAGCGGTGCTGGCCCGCGTGCGCGGCGAAGTCTCCGCGCTGTGCAAGAAATTCCCGGTCTACGGCGCATGACCGTCCGGCGCCTGCCCGCACCGCGCTGCACGCGCTTCGCCGTCGCCGATCTTCAGCCGACGGGCGCGCCGAATGCGTCTAGTGCGGGCAGCGTGCCGCTTCTGCGCGGGCGTTCGTCGTGAAGTGCCCGTTCTGCGGTGCCGACGAAACGACCGTCGTCGATACGCGGATCAACGAAGACGGCGACGTCGTCCGCCGGCGCCGGCGCTGTCTGGCCTGCGACAAGCGCTACACGACCTACGAGCGGGCGGAAATCCGCCTGCCGCAGGTGGTCAAGAAGAACAGTTCGCGCGTCGATTACGACCGCGAGAAGCTCTCGGCCAGCCTCTGGCTGTCCCTGCGCAAGCGCCCGGTGACCACCGAGGCGGTCGATGCCGCGATCGCGCGCATCGAGGAGAAGCTGCTCGCGCTCGGCGAGCGCGAAATCCCTTCGGAAAAGATCGGCGAGATGGTGATGCGCGAGCTGAAGAAGCTCGACAAGGTCGCCTACGTCCGCTTCGCTTCCGTCTATCGCAACTTCGAGGACGTGGACGAGTTTTCCGACCTCGTCCGCGAAGTGTCGCGTCCGCCGCAACGGCGCCCCCGTTAGTCTCCGCATGTCCAGCCCGGCCGCGCACGCCGACCATGAGTTCATGGCGCGCGCCTTGCGCCTGGCCGAGCGCGGCCTCTACTCGACGACGCCCAACCCGCGCGTCGGCTGCGTCATCGTCCGCGACGGTCGCGTCGTTGGCGAAGGCTGGCACGCGCGTGCCGGCGAAGCGCATGCCGAAATCCACGCCCTGCGCGCGGCCGGTGCGGCGGCGCGCGGCGCCACCGCTTACGTCACCCTCGAACCGTGCAGTCATCACGGACGCACGCCGCCCTGCGCCGAAGCGCTGATCGCCGCCGGCGTGACACGCGTCGTCGCTGCGATGGAGGATCCGAATCCGCGGGTAGCCGGGCAGGGCATGGTCGCGCTGCGGGCGGCGGGCATCGTTGCCGAATGCGGTCTGCTCGGCGATGCGGCGCGCGAGCTGAACATCGGTTTCGCGGCGCGCATGACGCGCGGCCGCCCCTGGTTGCGCCTGAAGTTGGCGGCCAGCCTGGACGGCAAGACGGCGCTCCTGAACGGCGCCAGTCAATGGATCACCGGTGCCGCTGCGCGCCAGGACGGGCATCGCTGGCGCGCCCGCGCCTGCGCCATCCTGTCGGGCATCGGCACGGTGCGCGACGACGATCCGCAACTCAACGTGCGCGGCGTCGAGACGACGCGCCAGCCGCTCAAGGTCGTTATCGACAGCCGTCTCGAATTGCCGCTCGACGCCCGGGTGCTCGCCGGCGGCGGCGTGCTGGTCGCCGCCGCGCAGGACGATGCCGCGAAGATCGCCGCCTTGCGCGAGCGCGGCGCCGAAGTGCTGCTGCTGCCGGATGCGGGCGGCAAGGTCGATCTCGCCGCCTTGCTCGAAGAGCTGGGCCGGCGCGGAGTCAACGAAGTGCATGCCGAGGCTGGCTTCAAGCTCAACGGTTCCCTGTTGGGCGCCGGACTGGTCGATGAACTGCTCCTCTATCTGGCGCCCTGCCTGATCGGCGACGCGGCGCGCGGCATGTTCAACCTGCCGGCGCTCGACTCTCTGGACGGGAAGCAGCGGCTGGCGATCCGCGACGTACGCATGGTCGGCCCCGATCTGCGCCTGCTCGCGCGCTTCGGCTAGGGCGCCTTGCGCGGCATCGCGTGCGGTAACGGCCGCGCCCGCGAATCGAGCGGGCGCACGTTTAGATCCCGCCACACACCGCGCAGTCCGGATCCTTACCGAACTTCACGCTGCGCCATTCCATCGCCAGACCGTCGAGCAGCAGCAGCCGGCCGACCGCCGGTTCGCCGGCGCCGCTGATCAGTTTGAGCGCCTCGGCCGCCTGCATGGCGCCGATGATGCCGGTGAGGGGCGCGAAGACGCCCATCACCGCGCAGCGCACTTCCTCGACGTCCTCGCCCTCGGGGAACAGGCAGTGATAGCAGGGCGCATCGGCGCGGCGCGGATCGAACACCGTGAGCTGGCCGTCGAAGCGGATCGCCGCGCCGGAAACGAGCGGCGTGCGCTGCCGGACGCAGGCGCGATTGACCGCGTGCCGGGTGGCGAAATTGTCGCAGCAGTCGAGCACCACGTCGGCGGCGGCGACCAGCGCCGCGAGCCGTTCGCCGGCCAGCCGTTCGATGACCGGCTCGACGACGACTTCGGGGTTGATGCTGGCCAGCGCGGTTTGCCCGGACAGGGCCTTCGGCTGGCCGACGCGGCCGGCGGTATGGAGAATCTGACGCTGCAGATTGGTCAGGTCGACCGTGTCGTTGTCGGCCAGCGTGATACGGCCGACGCCGGCTGAGGCCAGGTAGAGCGCCGCCGGCGAGCCGAGGCCACCGGCGCCGACGATCAGCGCGTGTGCGCCGACGATCTTCTCCTGTCCCTCGATACCGATCTGATCGAGCAGCAGATGGCGGCTGTAACGCAGCAGTTGGTCGTCGTTCATGGGGCGGGCGGTTGGGTTGGTGCGCGGCAGGCCGGACGCGAAGCTCAAGGCGAGGGGGCAAGCGCCCCGCGCCTTGTTTTTCGTTCAGCGTCTTAGCGGTATTCGCGCCACTCGGGCGGCGTGTCGTCGTGGTCGCCGTGCGGGTGGCGTTCCCAGGCGTGGGTGTAGGCTTCGCTCTGCGAGCGCTTGAGCGGCTTGAGCGGCGCTTCGAGGTTGTGCAGCTGGGTTTCCTCGACGTAGTAGATGAGCGCCCGCATCATCTTGCTCATCAGCGTGTTGTCGAGGTGATAGCCCTTGTCCTCGAGCGTTCCCTCAAGCTCTTGCAGCGAATGCTCGCGTAGGTCGTAGGCGACGCCGACGGCGCGCTTCTCGACCAGCGCCTCGGCCTCGACGCGCTCGATTCTGGCTAGGTAGTCCGAGGCCTCCGGCACCTGTCCCGGCGGGAATTTGGAAAACTGGATATTCCGTTCCTTGCGGATCGGCGCCGGCTCGTCGCGGGGTGCAAGCGGTCGTTTCATATCCCCCTCCCAGGGTCAAGGCCTTACGGCCTATTCTGCATGATCTGCAGACCCTTGAGAAGGTTGAACGCCTGGTTCAGCTGATAGTCGTTCTTGCGGATCAGTTCGCGGCTCGGCGGCTCGGCGGCGTCTTCGCCTTCCTCCTTGCCGTTGTCCGTCTTCGGCTTGGCCGGCGCCTTGCCTTGCGGCTTGGCGGCGTCCTTGGCCGGCGCCGGCGCAGCGACCTTGTCCTTGTCGTTTTCCAGATGGCGTTCGAGATCGGCTTCGCGGATGCGCTGTGCCGAGTCGCCGTTGGCGCTTTCCTCGACGATGATGTCCGGAACGATGCCCTTGGCCTGGATCGAGCGGCCCGACGGCGTGTAGTAGCGCGCGGTGGTGAGCTTGATCGCGGTGTTGCCGGGCAGCGGGAGGACGGTCTGCACCGAGCCCTTGCCGAAGGACTGCGTGCCCATCACGACGGCGCGCTTGTGATCCTGCAGCGCGCCGGCGACGATTTCCGACGCCGAGGCCGAGCCGCCATTGATCAGGACGACCATCGGCACCTTGCGCACTTCGGGCGGCAGGTTCTTGATGAAATCGTCCTTGGTGCCGCGCAGGTAGTCCTCGGGCGAGGCGACGAACTGGCGCTTCGCGTCCTCGGTGCGGCCGTCGGTCGAGGTGACCAGCGTCTTCGGCGGCAGGAAGGCAGCGGACACGCCGACTGCGCCGTGCAGCAGGCCGCCCGGATCGTTGCGCAGATCGAGCACGAGGCCCTTGAGCGGACCCGGCTTGTAGAGGTCGTTCAGGTGCTTGACCACCGATGCGGCGGTGTTTTCCTGGAAGGAGGTGACGCGCAGGTAGCCGTAGCCGTCGTCGGTGAGCTTGGACTTGACGCTTTGCACCTTGATGACTTCGCGCGTCAGCGTGAGTTCGAGCGGCTTGGTCTCGCCCTTGCGCAGGATCGAGAGCTTGATCTGGGTCTTCGGCTTGCCGCGCATTTTCTTGACGGCGTCGGACAGCGTCAGGCCTTTGACCAGCGTGTCGTCGAGCTTGAAGATCAGGTCGCCGGGCTTGACGCCGGCGCGGTAGGCGGGAGTGTCCTCGATCGGCGAAACGACCTTGACGAGGCCGTCTTCCATGCCGACTTCGATGCCCAGTCCGCCGAATTCGCCCTGCGTTCCGACCTGGAGTTCCTTGAAGGCGTCGGCATCGAGATAGGCCGAGTGCGGGTCGAGATTGGAGAGCATGCCGCTGATCGCGTGCGTGATCAGCTTCTTGTCCTCGACCGGCTCGACATAGCCCTGCTTGATGGCGTTGAAAACCTCGGCGAAGGTGCGCAACTCCTCGATCGGCAGTCCGCTGCGCGTTTCCTTGTCGGCGATCGCCGACAGATTGAGGCTGATCAGTACGCCGCCGACGAATCCGGCGCAAATGAGGCCGGCTTGTTTCCACTTGCCCATCAATTCTGCTCCAATGCCTTGGTCACTTTAGACTGACCCATTTGAGCGGGTCGAGCGGTTGCCCCTGGTGACGGAGTTCAAAGTATAAACCCGATTCCGGGTTGCCACCGCTGTTGCCCACCGACGCGACGTTGTCGCCGCCGCGCACGCTGTCGCCGACCTGTTTCAGGAGGGCGTCGTTGTTGCCGTAGATCGACAGATAGTTGTCGCCGTGGTCGACGATCAGCAGGTTGCCGAAGCCGCGCATCCAGTCGGCGAAAACGACGCGGCCGCCGGCGATCGCCTTGACCTCGCTGCCGGTTGCGGCGCGGATGTAGAGCCCTTTCCAGGTGCTGCCTTCCTGGCGCGCGCTGCCGAAGCGGTTGGCGACGGCGCCCCGGACCGGCAGGCGGAGGTTGCCTTTCAGTGAGGCGAAGCGGCTCGATGGGGTGGCTTCCGGTGTGTGCTCGTTGGCGATTTCGGCGGGCGCGGGCTTGCCCGGCGCTTCGCTCGCCGGGCGCCGTGTAGGTTCCGGGCGGGGTTTGGGGCGCGCGGCGATGATCCGCGCGAGGCGCTCGATCAGTTGCGAAAGCCGCTTTTCGTCGCGCTGCAGGCTGCCGATCTCGCGCCGCTGTGTGGCGATCTTCGCCGAGATTTTCGACAGCGTGGCCTTGCGCTGTTCACGCTGCGCCAGCAGCTTGCCGTGCTGTTCCTTCTGCCTGGCTTCGACCACCGCCAGTTCGCCGGCCCGCGCGCGCGTGTCGGCGGCCAGCGCCTGCTTGCGCTGCAGGGAGGTTTCGATTTCGTCGAGCAGTTGCCGGCGCGCCTTGCCGATCGCAGCCAGATAGTGCAGGTCGCGCGCCAGCTGGTTGGGATCGTCGCCGTTGAGCAGCAGGCGCAGCGAGTCGGGATTGCCGCGCAGATACTGTTGATGAACGAGTTTTTCGAGCTGGCTTTGCTGGCCGGCGAGACGCCCTTCGAGTTCGCGTGACTGGCCCCCGAGTTCCTGTAGCGCTTTCTGCAGATCGCCGCGCTGGTCGGCGAGCTTGTGCAGCTCGCGCTGGGTGAGCGAGATATCGCGCTCGGCGTCCTTCAGCTGGTCGGCGGCGTCGGCGCGCGTGCCCTCCGCTGCGGCAAGCTCCTTGCGCAGCGCTTCGATCTGGCCGCGCAATTCCTTGAGGTCGCCCTGCTTTTCGGCGACCTCGGCGGGCGCCGGCGCCGCCGGCTTCGCCTTGGCGGCGTGCGCCGGCAGCGCGAGCAGCGCCGCCAGAATCAGCAGCAGTCCGCGCGGTGCGCGCCGGTGCGTGCCGGCGGCGGGCTTACTTGCCTTTTGCCTGGTTGGCAACGGCTGCCGCGGCGGCCTTCGCCGCTTCCTCATCGCCCAGGTAGTAGCTGCGGATCGGCGTCATGTCGTCGTTGAATTCGTAGACGAGGGGGATGCCGGTCGGGATGTTGAGGTTGACGATGTCTTCGTCGGAGATGTTGTCGAGGTACTTGATCAGGGCGCGGATGCTGTTGCCGTGCGCGGCGACGATGACGCTCTTGCCTGACTTGACGACCGGCGCGATGGTTTCCTCCCAGTACGGGACGAAGCGGGCGACGGTGTCCTTCAGGCATTCCGTCTTCGGCAGATGTTCTGCCGCGATGCCGGTGAAGTCGGCGCCGTAACGGGCGTCGAAGCGCGGGTGGCGCACATCGTCGAATTCCAGCGCGGGCGGCGGAATGTCGTAGCTGCGGCGCCAGATCAACACCTGCTCGTCGCCGTACTTGGCCGCCGTTTCGCTCTTGTTGAGGCCCTGCAGGGCGCCGTAGTGGCGCTCGTTGAGGCGCCACGAGCGGTGCACGGGGATCCACAGACGGTCCATCTCCTCGAGGGCAATCCACAGCGTGCGCATGGCGCGCTTGAGCACCGAACTGAAGGCAACGTCGAAGGCGAATCCGGCTTCCTTCATCAGCTGGCCGGCGTTCTTCGCCTCGCGCAACCCCTGTTCGGTGAGGTCCACGTCGGTCCAGCCGGTGAAGCGGTTTTCCTTGTTCCAGGCGGATTCGCCGTGGCGCAGCAGAACGATTTTCTTCATGATCGAGGGTCGTTGGTTCGTGAGTATTCTGGAGGGAGGGGAAGGGGCGCCGGAACGCACCCCGCATACGGGAAATATTTTATAATGAATTCTTTCACTTAACGAGCCTCGCAGATCGTGGCCATCCAGACCAGCATCATCGACAAGCAGGAGCACATCGAACAGGCGGCGCGTGCGCTCAAATCGATTTCCCATCCGCTGCGCTTGAAGATACTGTGCGTGGTCGGCGACCAGGAGGCTTGTGTGCAGGAAATCGTCGACGCCGTCGGCACGTCGCAGAGCAATATTTCCCAGCATCTGGCGATCCTGCGCGAAAAGGGCGTGCTGCTGACGCGCAAGGACGCCAACCGCGTCTACTATCGGGTCGGCGATGCGCGCACCCTGCAGCTGATCAGCATGATGCGCGAGGTCTTCTGCGGCGATTGAGCGGAGAGCGTCCCGCGCAGGTCTTCCGCGCGCCGTAGCCAGGCGCGCTTTGTTTTAATCGTATCTTTGTGGCTTCCGGAGTTTCGCTTGGAATTCGTTCAACAAAACATCTATCTCGTCGTCATCGCCATCCTCAGCGGCGCCATGCTTCTCGTCACCTCGCTGCGCCGTCCCGGCGGCAGCAACGCGCTGACGCCGACCGAGGCGACGCTGCTCATCAACCGCGAAGACGCGCTGGTGCTCGACGTGCGCGAAGTCGCGGAATACGTCAATGGCCACGTGCCCGAGTCGCGCAACATTCCGGCCGGCCAGCTCGAAGAGCGCGCCGGCGAACTCGACAAGTTCAAGAACAGCCCGCTGATCCTCGTCTGCCAGTCCGGCGCGCGCTCGTCCGGCGCCTGTTCGCGCCTCGCCAAGCTGGGCTTCACCCGGGTGCATAACCTCGCCGGCGGCATCGGCGCCTGGAGTCAGGCCGGCCTGCCGCTGAAGAAAGGAAGCAAGAAATGAGTGCCGCTCCGCGCGTATTGATGTATTCCACGGCGGTCTGCCCCTACTGCATCCGCGCCGAACAGCTGCTGCGCGCGCGCGGCGTCGCCGAGATCGAGAAGGTGCGCATCGACCTCGATCCCGAGCGGCGTGCCGAGATGATGGAGAAGACCGGGCAGCGCACGGTGCCCCAGATCTACATCGGCGACACGCACGTCGGCGGCTGCGACGACCTGATCGCCCTCGACCATGCCGGCAAGTTGCTGCCGCTGCTCGCCGGCGAGAGCGCCTGAGCGCTCCCGCCGCGTCCCCGATTCCCGTAACGATTCCATCACGAAGAAGAGATCATGAGCGAACAAGAAAACCCGGTATTCCAGATCGAAAAGCTCTACGTCAAGGACCTCTCGGTCGAAGTGCCGAACGCGCCGCAGATCTACCTCGAGCGCGAGGCGCCGAACGTCGGCGTGCAGCTGCAGACCACCGCCCAGGGGCTCGGCGACGCCGTCTATGAAGTCACCCTGACGGTGACCGTCACCGCCAAGATCGAGGAAAAGACCGTTTTCCTCGTCGAAGTCGGCCAGGGCGGCATCTTCCGCGTCGAGAACGTGCCGCAGGAAAACATCGAGCCGCTGCTGTCGATCGCCTGCCCGAACATCCTCTTCCCCTACGCGCGCGAAGTCGTTTCCGACGCGGTGATCCGCGCCGGCTTTGCGCCGGTCGTGCTGCAGCCGGTGAACTTCGAGGCGCTCTTCATGGCGCGCATGGAGCAGGAGCAGGCCGCCGCCGGCGGCCAAGAGGTGCCGATCCAGTAAGGGGCGCGAGATGAAGAGACTGGCGGGTTTTCTGCTGGCGGCGGGCGTCGCCCTGCCGGCGGCGGCCATCGAGTACATGACCGTCGAATCGCCGGCGGTGCTCTACGATGCGCCTTCGCAGAAAGGCGCCAAGCTCTTCGTCGTCAAGCGCAACACGCCGGTCGAGGTGGTGGTCAGCCTCGAAGGCTGGTCCAAGGTGCGCGACGCCGAAGGCGGGCTGGCCTGGATCGAGCGGAAGAACCTCGCCGCGCGGCGCTCCTTGCTCGTCACCGCCAACCGTGCCGAGGTGCGGCAGTCCGCCGACGAGTCGGCGCCGGTGGTTTTCGAGGCGGAAAAGAACGTCGCGCTCGACTTCCTCGAAAGCGCGCCGGGCGGCTGGCTCAAGGTGCGCCATCGCGACGGCCAGTCGGGTTTCGTGCGCGCCAATCAGGTCTGGGGGAACTAGGCCCTTGAATCTCACCGTCATCGCCGCCGGCGCCTGGGGTACCGCGCTGGCCATCGCCTTTGCCGGCAAGCATTCCGTAACTCTGTGGACGCGCGAGGAAGACGTCGCGCAGACGATGCGCGACGAGCGCGAGAACCGCCGCTTCCTGCCCGGCCACCGCCTGCCCGACGCGCTGACCATCGCCAACGATTTCCACTCGGCGGTTGCCGGCGCCGACCTGCTCGTCCTCGCGACGCCGTTGGCCGGCCTGCGGCCGACCGTGCGCATGCTGCGCGAGGCCGGTCTCGTGCGGCCGCTGATCTGGGTATGCAAGGGGCTGGAGGCGGAAACGGCGAAGCTGCCGCATCAGATCGTGGCCGAGGAACTCGGCGCGCAGGCCCTGTGCGGCGCGCTGTCCGGCCCGAGCTTCGCCGAGGAGGTCGCGCAGGGCATGCCGACCGCGGTGACGCTCGCCGCCAACGACCCCGAATTCGCCCGCCGCACGGCGCTTGCGCTGCACAGCGCGCGCCTGCGCATCTACGCCAACGACGACCTGCCGGGCGTTGAGGTCGGCGGCGCGGTGAAGAACGTAATGGCCATCGCCACTGGCATCTGCGACGGTCTGCAGCTCGGCCTCAACGCTCGCGCCGCGCTGATCACGCGCGGTCTGGCCGAAATCGCCCGCCTCGGCGAGGCGCTCGGCGGCCGGCAGCAGACCTTCATGGGGCTGGCCGGCATGGGCGACCTGATCCTGACCTGCACCGGCGACCTGTCGCGCAACCGGCGCGTCGGTCTGGCGCTGGCCGCCGGCAAGACCTTGCCGCAGATTCTCGCCGAACTCGGCCACGTCGCCGAGGGTGTCAGCACGGCGCGCGAAGTGGCGCGTCTGGCCGTGCAGCTCGGCATCGAAATGCCGATCACGCAGGCGGTCGACGCGATCCTGCATCGCAACGAACCGGCCGCGGGGGCCGTCGAAAAGCTCCTCGGTCGCGACCCGAAGGTCGAGACGCTCTAGCGTCAGGCTCGGCGTTCCGGCTCAGACGCCGCCGGCAAATCCCCGTTGGCGCCAGGCTTCGAAGACCGTCACCGCCACCGCGTTGGATAGATTCAGGCTGCGCTGACCGGGCAGCATAGGCAGGCGCAGACGCTGCGTCTCGGGGAATTCGGCGAGCACCGCTTCCGGCAGGCCGCTCGTCTCGCAGCCGAAAACGAAGGCGTCGTCTTCCCGGAAACGCTGCGTGTCGTGCCGGACGCCGCCGCGCGTCGTCATTGCGAACAGGCGGCGCCCGTCCAGCGCCGCCTTGCACGCCGCCCAGTCGGCGTGGCGGAAAACGCGCGCGAACTCGTGATAATCCAGTCCGGCGCGCTTCAGCGCCTTGTCCTCCCAGCGGAAACCGAGCGGTTCGACGAGATGCAGTTCGCTTCCCGTGTTGGCGCACAAACGAATAACATTGCCGGTGTTGGGGGGAATCTCGGGCTGGTAGAGGACGACGGCGGGCACGGCGGGCTTCCAAAAACAATTCTGACCGATTCGAAATCGGCTAGAATCATGCGATTAGCGTAGATATCTAAAAAGTTACTGGAGCTTGCGATGGCTCGGCCGGAAAAAATTCGTCTCGGCGATCTGCTGATCCAGCAGGGGCTGTTGACCGACGAACAACTCAAGTTTGCCCTCGACGAGCAAAAGCGCAGCGGCCGCAAGCTCGGGCGTATTGTCGTCGAAAGTTCCTTCGTAACGGAAGAAGGGATTTCTCAAGCGCTCGCCAAGCAGTTGCGCATTTCCTTCGTCGATCTCAAGAATTTCAACCCCAAGCCCGAGTTCATCCGCCTGCTGCCCGAAGCGCAGGCGCGCCGCTTCCGCGCCATCGTGCTCGACGAGAGCGGCGGCAAGCTGCGCATCGGCTTCGTCGATCCGACCGACCTGCAAGCCTATGACGAGCTGGCTCGCATCCTGCGCCGCGAACTCGATCTCGCGGTGGTCACCGAAACCCAGCTACTGGCGCTGATCGACCGCGTCTATCGGCGCACCGAGGAAATCTCGGGGCTGGCCAAGGAACTGACCGCCGAACTCGGCGACGTGCCGGTCGAATTCGGCGATCTCCTCGGTGTCACCGCCGGTGCCGAAGAGGCCCCGGTCGTCAAGCTGCTGCAGACGGTGTTCGAGGAAGCCATGCGCACGCGCGCTTCCGACATCCACATCGAGCCGCAGGAGCAGGCGCTGCGCATCCGTTTCCGTATCGACGGCGTGCTGCACATCCAGACCGAGGCCGACGCCAAGATCGCCTCGGCGATGGCGCTGCGCCTCAAACTGATGTCCGGTCTCGACATTTCCGAGAAGCGCCTGCCGCAGGACGGCCGCTTCGCCATCAAGGTGCGCAACAATCCGGTCGACGTGCGAATCTCGACGATGCCGACGCAGTACGGCGAATCGGTCGTCATGCGTCTGCTCAACCAGAGCACCGGCCTGCTCGGTCTCGACCGCCTGAACATGCCGGCGCGCGTGCTCGACCGCCTGCGCAACTGCGTGCGTCGCCCGAGCGGCATGGTGCTCGTCACCGGCCCGACCGGCAGCGGCAAGACGACGACGCTGTACGCCGCGCTGGCCGAGCTGAACAGCACCGAAAAGAAGATCATCACGGTCGAGGACCCGGTCGAATACCGCCTGCCCGGGATCAATCAGGTGCAGGTGCACGAAAAAATCGACCTGTCCTTCGAGCGCGTGTTGCGCTCCGCGCTGCGTCAGGATCCGGACATCGTCCTGGTCGGCGAAATGCGTGACCAGACGACGGCCGAAATCGGCATGCGCGCCGCCATCACCGGCCACATGGTGCTGTCCACCCTGCACACCAACGATGTCATCGCGACGCCGATCCGCCTGCTCGACATGGGCGTGCCGCGCTACATGGTCGCCCTCTCGCTGCAGATGGTGCTCGCCCAGCGCCTGGTGCGCGTCGTGTGCGAGAACTGTACGGAACCGTACGCGCCGGCGCCGCACGAGCGCGAATGGTTGCGCTTCGAGCTCGGCGACAAGGTCGACGCGCAGCGCTACGCCAAGGGCGCCGGCTGCGCGCACTGCGGCGGCTCCGGCTATCAGGGGCGGACCGGCGTCTATGAAATGCTCGAAATGACCAATGAACTGGTCGAAGCGATCAACAGCGACGACACCGGTGCCTTCGTGCAGGCGGCGCGCCAGCAGATGGCCGGCGATACGCTGCGGCGTGACGCCGTGCGCCTCGTCGTGCAGGGCCGCACGACGATCGACGAAGCCATGCGCATCAGCAACCAGTTCGAGGATTGAGCATGCCGAGCTTCGCGTACAAGGGGCGTAACGCCGGCGGGCAACTGATCGAAGGGGTGCTCGAGGGCGCTTCGTCGGGCGCCGTCGCCGACGTCCTGCTCGGGCTGGGGCTAACTCCGGTCGAAATCCGCGAAACGAAGGCGAAAACGACCAAGGCCGCGGCGGGCGGCCTTCCGCTGTTCAAACCCAAGGTCACGCAGATCGACCTGCTGCTCTTCAGCCGGCAGCTCCACACCCTGCTCAAGGCCGGCGTGCCGATCATGCGCGCGCTCGGCGGCCTGCAGGAGTCGGCGATCAATCCGGCAATGAAGGCGGTGATCCAGGACGTGCGCGAAAGCCTGGAGGGCGGGCGCGAGCTGTCCGCCTCGCTGGCCCGTCACCCGCGCGTCTTTTCGTCCTTTTACCTGTCGATGGTCCGGGTCGGCGAAGCGACCGGCCTGCTCGACGAGATTTTCCTGCGCCTGTTCGAGCATCTCGAGTTCGAACGCTACATGCGCGAGCAGGTGAAGTCGGCGCTGCGCTATCCGATGTTCGTCGTCGTCGCCATGGCGGTGGCCATCGTCGTCATCAACATTTTCGTTATTCCTGCCTTCGCCAAGGTCTTCCAGGGCTTCGGCGCCGAATTGCCGCTGATGACGCGCATGTTGCTCGGCTTCTCCGATTTCATGGTGACTTACTGGCCGGAGCAACTCGTGCTGCTGATCGGCGCCATCTTCGTCTTCCGGCGCTGGGTCGGCACCGTTAAGGGGCGGCACGACTGGGAGGGCATTTCGCTGCGTATCCCGATCGCCGGCAAGATCCTGCACAAGGCGGCGCTGTCGCGTTTCGCACGCAGCTTCGCGCTCGGCATGCGTAGCGGCGTGCCGGTCATGCAGGCGCTGTCCAACTCAGCGCAGACGGTGGACAACAGCTACATCGCCCGGCGCATCGAAAGCATGCGCGACGGCGTCGAGCGCGGCGAAAGCCTGTTGCGCTCCGCACTGGCGGTCGGCATCTTCACGCCGGTCGTTCTGCAGATGATCGCCGTCGGCGAGGAGTCCGGCGCGGTCGACGACATGATGGACGAGATCGGCCAGATGTATCAGCAGGAGGTCGAGTACGAACTGAAGACGCTCGGCCAGCAGATCGAACCCATCCTCATCGTCACGCTCGGCATCCTCGTGCTGATTCTCGCGCTCGGCGTCTTCCTGCCGATGTGGGACCTCGGCAAGGTGGCGATGAAGCGCTGAGGCCATGGCGGACAACAATCGCCGCATGTACGAACTGGCGGTCCTCGCGGCCGTTATCGCGATCCTCGCCGCGTTTCTGCTGCCGGCGCTCGAGCGGACGCGCCGCGATTTCGAGGACGCCGCCGTGCAGTCTGAAGTGGCGGCGCTGCGCGTCGAACTGCTCGACCGTCTGGCACATCGGGAAGCGGTGGGTGGCGCGCTGCCGGGCAGCGCGAATCCGGCCGAATGGACGGCGTATCGCCCGCAGGGCTACGTCGGCGAACTGGATTCCGCGCCGGAGGAAAGCGGCGTCTGGTATTTCGACCGCCGGGCCGGGGAGCTGGTTTACCGCTATCGCGCCGGCGGCGAAGCGCGCTTTCGTTTGGCGCGTGGAGCGGCGGGGGCGGAAGCTCCGGGCCAACTCGCCGGGGTCGGCCTGATGCGAGTGGATGGCGGTCGTTGAGTACCTGTTTTACGGGTAGGGATATCCCGGTAGATGCGTTATGATTAAAGTCTTAGGGAGTAGAACCGATATGGGTGGCATGGATATCAGAAAAGAAAACGGGCGGCAGGGCGGCTTTACGCTGATCGAACTGATCGTCGTTATCATCATTCTCGGCATTCTCGCCGCCATCGCACTACCGCGTTTCATCAACCTGCAGCGTGATGCGCGCATTGCCAAACTACAGGCGGCGCGCGGCAGTGTCTCTGCCGCTGCGGCGCTGGTTCATGCCACCGCCCTGGCGCGCGGCGGCATTGCCGATACGGAGAATTGTCCCGGTGGTGGTGGTGCGGCGGCGGATAACAAGGTGGGCGCCACCGGCACCGTTTGTTCCGAAAGCGGTCTGATCCATATGGTTTATGGCTACCCGGCCGTCACCGGTTTTGGCAGCAACCCCGGGATTCTCTCTGCTGCCGGCCTGACCGGCGTGTTCAACCCCACGGCCGTGGAGCTTACGGCCGAAGGGTACGTTTACACTCCTGCAGCGCCGCTCGCCACGTTCAGCGTCGTTGGCGCCAGCGACGCTGCCACCTGCTTTTTCACCTATACCCAGCCCTCTGTCGCCAACGTCGCCGCGACGATCAGCGGGCTGACGATTTCCGGCTGCTAATTTTTTTAATCAAGGAGATTTCGAATGAAATCCAGGCAACAAGGCTTCACCCTCGTCGAACTGATCGTTGTGATCGTGATTCTCGGTATTCTTTCGGCAACGGCGCTGCCAAAGTTTATCGATTTGGGTAAGGACGCACGCGCCGCCGTGGTGCAAGCGGCAGAGGGGTCGATGCGTTCGGCAAACTCGATGATCTACGCAAAGGCTGCAGCAGCCAATGCACTGGGTACAAGTGGGAGTGTGTCTATTGCCGGAGTGAGTGTGACCACCGCTTTTGGCTTCGCCTCAACGACCACAGAACTGGTGAAAGCCATGGATCTTGATGGGAATAAACTCGATTCCGGGACTGCGGGAAGTATTAGCTACAAAGGATATACTGCTGCTAACTGTGGCGTTTCTTATACGGCAGCGACCTCTTCGAGTGTCCCGCCGCTCTATACGACGGCAACTGGCGGTTGTTGATAGCGTTAGGGTGGGGCGCTAGTGCTCAAGTGCATTTCGTTATATGGCCTAGGGCGCCCCGAGACACAGAAACCCGGGATGTCTCCCGGGTTTTGTTTTGTGTGTAGCGGCGGCTTCACGCTCGTCGAATTGCTGGTCACGATGGTGATCGTCGGCATCGTTGCAGCGATCGTTTTGGCGCGCTTTGATGGCCGGACCGGTTTCGAGGAGCGCGGTCTACGCGACGAAAACTTTGCCGCCTTGCGCTACGCGCAAAAATCCGCTGTCGCCGCACGGCGGATGGTCTGCGTGAGCTTTACAGGAAACAGTGTCAGCGCCCGTATCGCCGCCACCTTTGCGGCGACCAATTGCACGACCGGCAGTGCCCTACCTGCTCCCGGCGAGAGCAACGCGCTTGCGGTCAATGGCGCCAGGTCGGGTGCCGTTTTTTCCGCCTGGCCGGCTGCCGGGCTGACGTTCAATGCGTTCGGCGAACCCAATGCCGCCCAAGTTATCCAGATTCAGGGCTTGCCGGCCAATCTGCAAATCACCGTCGAGGCGCCGACTGGCTATGTCCATTGACGCCACGACCCCGGCCGGCAAGCCGCCAGCCAGTCGAGCACCATGCAGTCAGCGTGGGATCACGCTGGTCGAACTGGTTCTGTTCATGATCGTCATCGGCGTCGGCGTTGCCGGGCTGGTCAGCGTCACCGGCCCCATGATCCGTTCCAGCGCAGACCCGATGCTGCGCAAGCAAATGCTGGCGATTGCCGAGTCTCTGCTCAGTGAAGTGTTGCAACAACCCTTTACCTATTGCGATCCGGACGATAGCCGGGCTGCGACGGCAAAGAGTAAGACCGATTGCAGCGCCAGCGCCAACGCGCAGGACAAGGGCGGTAGTGCGCTGACCTCGCCGACGGGGGAGACCGCCGGCAACCGTGCCAGCTTCGACAACGTCGCCGACTACGGCAACTATTCCCAAGTCAATATCGGCGATGCGGTGGGCAACAACGCGATGGTCGGCTATACCGCGAGCGTCGCCGTGACACGCGCCGGTGCTGTTTTCGGATTGGCCGACAACGCCGCTGCGCTGATGGTCACGGTGACCGTGACGCGCGCCGGTCAGGACAACATCCAGCTTACCGGCTACCGCTTCCGCTATGCGCCGCGCATCTGATTTTCCCATGCACAGGCGTTTGCGCGGCGTCACGCTGGTCGAGATGATCGTCGTCATCGTCGTCTCCGGCATCCTGCTGTCGATCGTCGGCATGTTTACACGTAACCAGATCGGGAGCTATATCGACGTTGCCAATCGCACCGAACTGGCCGATACCGCCGATACCGCGTTGCGCCGCATGGCGCGCGAGATACGGGGAGCCCTGCCGAACAGCGTGCGCGTTTCGGCTGCGGGCAATATCCTCGAATTCGTGCCGATCCGGGACGCCGGGCGTTACCGGGCGCAGAAGGGCAGTGCGGGAGGTAACGAACTGGATTTCAGCGCTGGGGGAGATACTTTCGACGTTCTCGGGCCTCCGGTGCAGGTCGCTGCCGGCGACCAACTGGTGATCTACAACCTCGGGATTCAGGGGGCCGACGTCTATGGCGGCACGTCCCTGCGGAGCCTGAAGAGCACCGGAGCAGCGCTCTCCAGCCTGGAATTCACGGGCGCTCCCTTCCAATTCGCTTCTCCGTACAACCGTTTCCAGATCGTCGGCGGACCGGTCAGCTATGTGTGCGATGTCGCCAATCAGACGCTGTGGCGCTATTCGGGCTACGCTTTCCAGCCAGCTCAGCCGACTACCTTGGCCAACCTCGATGCGCTGGTCGGCGTGACGCGCGCGCGCCTGGCGCTGGACGTTTCCGCCTGCAATCTTTCCTACGTAGCTGGTGTCCTGCAGCGCAACGGCCTTGTCTCGATGCGCCTGACGCTTACGCGCAACGGTGAAAGCGTCGAATTGTTGCACCAGGTCGATGTGATGAACTCGCCATGAAGCACCGCATCCATTCGCAAAGTCCGCGACATCAGCGCGGCGTGTCGATCATCACGGCGATCTTCATGCTGGTCTTGTTTGCCGCACTGGCCGCCCTGATGGCGTCGCTGGTGAATACGGCCAACGTTACCTCGGCGCAGGACATTCAGGGGGCGCGCGCCTATCAGGCGGCGCAGGCGGGGGGGGAGTGGGCCTTGTCTCCACTCGATCCGGATGGCCCCCAAGCGGCTAACCCGGCATGTTCCTCCTGTTCTGTCCTGCCCGCAGCGGCGATTCCGGAATTTACCGTGGTGGTGTCGTGCGGCAAAAGCGACTACAACGAGGCCGGCCGCAGCATCAGCATCTACCTGATAACGGCAACCGCCAGTTCGATCGCGGCATCGCCGGTGACGATCGAGCGTCAGGTTTCGGCCAGCATCGAGAAATGCCGCCCTGAAGTACAGAATGCAGCCGCACCCTATGATTGTTAAGACCGGCCAGACCATGATATCGACTATGGGAGATGCTATGGAAAGCTCTATGACTCCATCCTACGGTTCCGTAGGGGGCTGGTTGCGGGGAAAAGAGCGGCTCGTTTCTCATTTTATCGTGCTCTGTCTTGCTCTCTTTTCGTTGCCGGGGTTCGCTATCGACTATACGTTCGCTACCACCTGGTGGGGAGGGGCTGTGAGTGGTAGCTATCCTCCGTGCACTGGCGGTTCTTGGTCGCTGAATGGCAGTACTTGGACTTGCTCGGGGAGCATTCAGTTGAGCGCCGGCGACACCATCCTGCCGGCGAGTGGGCGCACCATCATCGCCAACGGTGGAATTACCCTGAACGGCAGCAATACGGTCGGGAGTGCCAGCGTTTCGGTCAATTTGCAAACGGAGTCTGGAGATCTCAAAGCCAGTGGAAGCGGCAACACGATCTACGGAAATCTGAGCGCGTCCAGCGGGGCTATCGATCTTTCCGGTACCAGTGTGTCCGGATCTCTGAGCACCAATGGAAAGGTTGTCCTCAACGGCGGTAGCGTTTCTGGCAACGTCAGCGGGAAAAACGGCATCACCACCAGCAACGGCACTGCTATCGGTGGCAACGTGCTGGCTAGCAACGGAGCTGTCAGCCTCTCCGGCGGCAGTGTCGCGGGGCCTCTGAGGTCTGACTGTTGCGCAGTGACCACTACCAATACCAACGTCGGTGGCGGCATCAGCAGCCGTAGCAATACGCTAACGAACAACGGTGGGACCGTCGCGGGG
>Ga0066256_1000809_pt1 | contig 57903 bp, 53 predicted proteins | sample ThiBio_1000_biof_FD_87107 | JGI IMG/M metagenome (GOLD analysis project Ga0066256, IMG submission 87107) | Wastewater bioreactor microbial communities from Cape Town, South Africa - Thiocy_expt_1000_biof (version 2) | ecosystem: Engineered > Bioreactor > Thiocyanate-remediating >... | reverse complement strand
TCCACAAGACGGTCGGCGATCTCGTCAGCGAGGTCGAATGCATCATCGCCACCGAGCATGACGCCGAAGGCCGCCGTCTGACGCTGCTCAACATGGGTGCGGAGGACCGCTTCATCGAGGTGACCTCCTATATGGAGCCGGTGCTGGCCGCCGACGACACCGATAATGCCCATCCCGCCTTCTCGCGCATGTTCCTGAAGACCGAGATCGGCCGGCGCGGCGACGTCATCCGCGCCGAGCGCAACAAGCGCAGTCCCGGCGACCCGGACATGTGCGTCGCGCATCTGATCGTCGACAATGCCGGCAATTCCCGCCATACGGAATTCGAGACGGACCGGCGCAAGTTCATCGGGCGCGGCCGCACGCTCTCCGACGCCGCCGCCTTCGATCCCGGCGCGACGCTGTCGGGCAGCGACGGCTTCACGCTCGATCCGGTGCTTTCGTTGCGCCGCACCATCCGCGTGCCGGCCGGCAAGAAGGTCTCGGTGATTTTCTGGACCATCGCGGCCCCCAATCGCGAGGAGACCGACAAGGCCATCGACCGCTATCGCCACCCGGATGCCTTCGCCCACGAGCTGACCCATGCCTGGACGCGCACGCAGGTGCAGATGCGCCATGTCGGCGTCACCTCGCAGCAGGCCGCCGCCTACCAGCTTCTCGGCCGCCACCTCGTCTATCCCGACATGCAGCTGCGCATGGATGCCGCGACGGTGGCGGAAGGGTTGCGCTCGCAATCCTCGCTGTGGCCGCTGGCGATTTCCGGCGACCATCCGATCTTTGCGCTGCGCATCAATGACGACATGGACATGCACATCGCCCGCGAGGCGCTGGGCGCGCAGGAATATCTGCGCTCGCGCGGCGTCACGGCCGATCTGGTCATCGTCAATGAACGCGCCGCGTCCTACGCGCAGGACATGCAGCATGCGCTCGACGCCGCCTGCGAAAACCTGCGCCGGCTCGGCCAGGGCGACGGCTTGCGCCAGCATATCTTCGCCGTGCGCCGCGACCTGATGGATACAGAGACCTGGAACGCGCTGCTGGCGACCGCCCGCGTCGTCTTCCATGCCCGCAACGGCAAGATCGTTGACCAGATCGCCCGCGAACTGGCGCTGTTTGCCGGTTCGCGCCCGACGGAACCGGCCGCACCCGCGCCGCTGAAGCCGCTGGCGCTGAAACCCTATCGCCCGGCCTTTGCTGCAAAGCCGGTCGAAGATCGCGGCGACCTCGACTTCTGGAACGGATTCGGCGGTTTCGAGCAGGGCGGCGAGGACTATGTCGTGCGCCTCCACGGCGGCGGCGCCACGCCGCAGCCGTGGATCAACGTCATCACCAACGATCGCTTCGGCTTCCACGTCTCGGCCGAAGGCGCCGGCTTCACCTGGAGCCGCAATTCGCGCGACTACCAGCTCACCCCGTGGTCGAACGATCCGGTCAGCAATCGGCCGGGCGAGGCCTTCTATGTCGTCGATACCGACAGCAAGGCGGTGCTGACGCCGATGGCGGCCCTTTCCACCGATGCCTCGGTGGAGTTCGAGGCGCGCCATGGCTTCGGCTTCTCGCATTTCGCCTCGACGCAGCAGGACATCGGGCTGGAACTGACGCAGACGGTCGACCGCACCCGCTCGGTCAAGCTTTCGCGCCTGCGCCTCACCAACCGCTCGGGCGCGCCGAAGCGGCTGCGCGCTTACGCCTATGTCGAATGGCTGCTCGGCAATAACGGCCAGCGCACCGCGCCCTTCATCGTGCCGTTCCATGATGCCGAGGGTGGGGCGCTGCTCGCCGGCAACCCCTACAGCATCGATTTCTCTGCCCGTTCCGCCTTCCTGTCGGCGAGCGAAATGCCCTCCAGCCTCTCCTCCAGCCGGCGCGAGTTCATCGGCAAGGACGGGTCGGTGCGCCTGCCGCAGGCGGTCGTGAAGGGGCAGGCCCTCTCTGGCACGGTGGAGCCGGACGGCGACGTCTGCGCGGCACTTGCCATCGACGTGACGCTGGCGCCGGGCGCATCGCACGACATCGTCTTCCATCTCGGCGATGGTGACGACCGCGAACAGGCGCTGTCGCTGGTCCGCGAGATCAAGGGAGCGGACTTCGATGCGATCCTCGAAGGCGAAAAGGCCTATTGGCGCGCCTTCACCGGACATGTGACGGTGCGCACCCCGGATGCCTCGATGAACCATCTGGTCAATGGCTGGCTGCCCTACCAGGCGCTCGCCTGCCGCATCATGGCGCGCTCGGCCTTCTACCAGGCCTCCGGCGCCTACGGTTTCCGCGACCAGCTTCAGGATACGCTGGCTTTCATCCTGCACGATCCGTCGCTGGCGCGGCGGCAGATCCTCAATGCCGCCGGCCGCCAGTTCCGCGAAGGCGACGTGCAGCACTGGTGGCTGCCGCAGACCGGGGCCGGCGTGCGCACGCTGATCGCCGACGACGTGGTGTGGCTCGCCTATGCGATCCATCACTATTGCGAGGCGGTCGGCGACCGCTCGCTGCTCGATGAGCAGCTTCCTTTCCTCGAAGGGGCGGCACTTCAGCCCGGTCAGCACGATTCTTTCTACAAGCCGGGTGTTTCCGAGGATACGGTCAGCGTCTACGAGCATGCGGCGCTGGCCCTCGACCTCGCCATTGCCCGTACCGGCCCGAACGGCCTGCCGCTGATCCTCGGCGGCGACTGGAACGACGGCATGAACCGCGTCGGCATCAAGGGCAAGGGCGAGAGCGTCTGGCTCGGCTGGTTCCTGGCCGGCACGCTCGATACCTTCGTCGTCCATGCCCGCGACCGGGGCGATACCATCAGGGCTGAGCGCTGGAGCGGGCATCTCGCTTCGCTCAAGCAGGCGCTGGAAACGGCGGGCTGGGACGGCGACTATTATCGCCGCGGCTATTTCGACGACGGCACGCCGCTCGGTTCCAAGGACCAGCCGGAATGCCAGATCGATTCGATTGCGCAATCCTGGAGCGTGCTCTCGGGGCAGGGCGATCCGGCCCGGCGCGGGCAGGCGATGGATGCCGTCATGGCGCGGCTGGTCGATCGTGAGGCCGGCATCATCCGCCTGTTCACCCCGCCCTTCGACGACACCGACAAGGATCCCGGCTATATCGCCGCCTATCCGCCCGGCGTGCGCGAAAACGGCGGCCAGTATACCCATGCCGCCACCTGGGTGGTGATGGCGCTGGCCGAGCTCGGGCGCGGCGACGATGCCTTCGCCTGCTTCTCGCTGCTCAATCCGGTCGGCCATTCCCTCGATGCCGAGGCGGCGGAGACATACCGCGTCGAGCCTTACGTGGTTGCCGCCGACGTCTATGGCGCGGCCGACCGCACCGGGCGCGGCGGCTGGACCTGGTATACGGGCTCAGCCGGCTGGCTCTATCGCAGCGCCGTCGAAGGCATTCTCGGCATCCGCAAGTTCGGCAACCGCCTGCAGGTGAAGCCGGCGCTGCCGGCGCAATGGCCGGGCTTCGAGGCGGAGATTCGCCTGGGCGAGCGCCGCCGCACCCTGACGGTGACGCGCGGGGCCGATGGCGCCTATGCGATCGCGCTGGATGGCCTGGCGCTTTCCGACCCACAGGCGGGCTTCGATATAGATTGAGGGTATTGTCCTGATGTGAAGCAGAAAAAGGGCGGCTCCCCGGGGGCCGCCCTTTTTTGCATCCGTTGCGCCGCGAGGGAGTTTACCTTAAGTCAGGCTTATAAAAATCAATAGTTTGTAGAAAGCTTCGCAACAGGCCCGCATATTATCCTGTCCTCAGTTTGAACAAGACTGGAGAATAGATGGTTTATGATTGGGACGGTGTGCGCACCGACCGTATCAGGAAAATCAAGGCGGTGAGCTGGCTGCTGTTTTTGCTGCTCGTCATCGTCGGCCTGTCGCGGATCGCTGCGCCTCTCTGACCCTGCGGAAGAATTCTAGCACGGATTTTCAGCGTTTACCGCGCGTCATGATCGACGTGCAGCGCTGCCTGCAATTCCGACACGTCGCGATTGCATAAGACAAGAACCGGGACGAGAGCGCCGTGCGTCCGAATGGACGCCCATATACGCTCGACCTTGAACGAGAGAATCCTCGGCGAGCAGACGATATCGCCTGATCGCCGGTGAGCTCGATCCCGTTTTGATTCGAGGAGGCGCGGCGGATCCGTCGCGAATCCTGTCATCCAGTTGTCATAAATGACAAGTGCATCCTCTTGAATGGGTGTAAGCTGGTAAGCTTTCCTGGCGACTCGGCTGGTGCAAATGCGCTGCCGGGCAACCGACGAAGAGGGCGCAGGCGTGGCATCGACAGTGGTGATGATCAATCTTTTCGGGGCGGTCGCCCTGCTGCTGTTCGGGTTGCGGCAGGTCAAGGACGGCGTGACGCTGGCCTTCGGCGCCAAGCTGCGCTCGGGGCTGGCCAAGGGCACGCAGAGCGCCTCGCGCTCCTTCCTGTCCGGCTTCATCGCCACCATCGCCCTGCAAAGCTCGACCGCGACCGCGCTGCTCACCGCCTCCTTCGTCGAAAAGCGCATGGTCGAATCGCGCATGGCGCAGATCGTGCTGCTCGGGGCCAATGTCGGCACCGCGGTCACCGCCTGGATCGTCTCGGCCGGCGTGGAGTGGCTGGCGCCGCTGGTGCTGTTTCTCGGCATGATCCTCTATCGCAGCCAGGCGATGGCGCGGCGCGGCGGCGGTCTTGCGCTGGTCGGCATCGGCCTGATGCTGACCTCGCTGCACCTCTTGGGCGCCGCGACCGAGCCGATGCGGGAATCGCCGGCGCTCGCCGCCTTCTTCGGCCTGCTCGCCAATGCCTGGCCGGTGGCGCTGGCGCTGTCGGCCGGCGTCGCCTTCGTCTCCTCCTCGTCGCTTGCCGCCGTCGTGCTGATCCTGTCGCTCGCCTCCACGGGCGCGCTGCCGCTCAGCCTGATCATCGTGCTGGTGCTCGGGGCCAATCTCGGCGGCGCCATTCCGCCGGTTATCGCTTCGCTCGCCGCGCCTGCCGCGGTGCGGCGCATCACGCTGGGCAATCTGCTGGTGCGCGCCATCGGCTGCGTCATCGCCCTGCCGCTGGCCGGTTTCGCCGGCGAGTTGATGGCCATGCTGCCGCTGTCTCCGGAAAAGCTGCCGGTGGATGCCCATCTCGGCTTCAACATCCTGCTCGCTATCCTCGCCGCGCCGTTTTCGCGGGCGCTGTCCAACCTGATGGCGCGGCTGGTGCGCGAGGAGGCCAGGGCGGAAAGCGGTCCGCGTTTCCTCGACGAGCGCGAACTGGCGACGCCGGTCGTGGCGCTGGCCAGCGCCACGCGCGAGGTGCTGGCCGTCGGCGACCTGATCGAGCGGATGCTGATGTGCATCGCCGATGCGCTGGAACGCAACGATACCGGCCCGCTGGCCGAGGTGCCGGCGCTGGAAAAACGCGTCGACCTGCTGCAGCAGGAGGTCAAGATCTATCTCTCCAAGCTGAAGAGCGAGGGATTGGACGAGGAGCACGGACGCCGCTCGATCGTCATCATCGACTATGCCATCAACCTCGAGCATATCGGCGACATCATCGAAAAGGGCCTGCGCGAGCAGGTCGCCAAGAAGATCGACAACCAACTGCGCTTCTCCGAGGCCGGCCATGCGGAGCTGCGCGATTTCCTGGCGATGACCATCGACAATCTGCGCATTGCCCAGACGATCTTCGTCACCCGTGATTTCGGGCTGGCGCGGCAGTTGATGCAGCTCAAGGTCGAGGTGCGCCGCATCGAGAAGGAATCCTCCGAGCGTCATCTCGACCGGCTGCGCTCCGGCAGCGCCGAAAGCCTGCAGACCAGCTCGCTGCATCTCGACATGCTGCGCGATCTCAAGCGCGTCAACGCCCATATCGTCTCGGTTGCCCATCCGATCCTTGAAGAAGGCGGCCTGCTCGGCGAAACCCGGCTGATCCAGAGCGCCGGTTGACGTGCGGATTTTCCCGTCCGCCGTGCATCGATCGTCAGGGACCTGTCGGCACGCGGGAATCCCTTGATATCAAGGGTTTTTCACGAGTCGAAATCTCGCTTTCGAGTCAAATACCTATGTTTTCGACTCCAATTTTGATCCGGAAATTAAACAGCAATCAACTGTCAGCCGGCATCGTGGCGTCCAATTATTGAACGCTGCGGGTCTCCGGTGATGCCGGAATGGGACAAGAAACGCGGCGCATCCTGAGGGCGGAATGTATAAAGTCGTCACTTGTCTGGCATTCGAGCATGACCTGCGCCTGGTCGTCCTCGCGGGGATCTTGTGTTTCCTGTCTTCCTATGTCGCTTTCCTACTTCTGCGCCGCGGGCGCGCGGGCGAGGGGCGGGCACGGCTGATCTGGCTGCTGAGCGCCGGCGCCGCCGGTGGTTTCGGCATCTGGACGACGCATTTCGTGGCGATGCTGGCTTATGATCCCGGCGTGATCATCGGCTATGCGCTGTCGCAGACGCTGCTTTCGCTGGCGATTGCGGTGCTGACCACGTCGGCGGCGGCGGCCTGCGCCGTGTTTCTCGGCGGAATGGGGGCGGCGCTGGCGGCCGGCCTGTTGTTCGGCGTCGGCGTTTCCAGCATGCATTTCATCGGCATGGCGGCGATCGAGTTTCCCGGAACCCTCGTCTGGGAGCGGATGCTGGTGCTGGCCGCCATCGTCCTCGCCGTCGTGTTTTCCGTTCCGGCCTTCCTGTTGCATGGCGCGGCGCACAGGCGCATCGCCATCCCGGCGCTGCTGATGTCGCTCGGTATCGTGCTGATGCATTTCACGGCCATGGGCAGCGTCAGCGTCATCCCTGGCGCCGGCGCGGTCTCCAGCAAGGACGTGCTGTCTGCGCATCTGATGGTGATGATGATCACCGTCGTGGCGCTGTCGCTGCTGTTTTCCGGCTTCGCGGCGGCGCTGTTTGCCATGCGCGCCGAAAAGGCGGCCGCCGATGGTGAGGCGAATTTCAAGCGGCTGGTGCAGGCGGTCAACGATTATGCCATCTACATGATCGATCTCGACGGCCGCGTCAGCAACTGGAATGCCGGGGCGGAACGGGCGCTGGGCTACAGCGAGGCCGAGATCGTCGGCCAGTCCTTCCATATCTTTCACCCGGAGGAAGAACGCCGGCGCGGCGCCCCCGCCCGCGCCCTGACGACGGCGCGCAGCGAAGGCCGCTTCGAGGTCGAAGCCTGGCGGGTGCGCAAGGATGGCACCCGCTTCTGGGCTTATGTGGTCATCGAGCCGATCTATGACGAGGAAAAGCGGCTGGTCGGCTATGCCAAGATCACCCGCGATTGCACCGGGCAGATGCTGGCCGCGCAGAAGCTGCAGCAGGCCTCGCAAAACCTCAACCTCGCCCTGAACCACATGGCCAATGCCATCTGCCTGTTCGACAGGGACGAGAAGCTGGTGCTCCACAACGGTCGGCTCGGTGAAATCTTCGGCTTCGCGCCGGAGACCGATCTCACCGGCCGGACGTTTCGCGAGCTGTGCAGCCTGCGCGTCGAGTTCGGCATCGAGCATCTGAGCGATATCGACGCCTTCTACGAACGCCACCGCCGGTTGATCGTCAGCGCCGAGGGCGGCGAGGACGTGCGCGTCATCGCCAACGGCAAGACGGTGCGCACCATCCATCGCCCGACCGGCGACGGCGCCTGGGTGACCACCATCGAGGATATCACCGAACGCGTCCGCTCCGAGGAGCGCATCGCCCATCTCGCCCGCCACGACACGCTGACCGGCCTGCCGAACCGCCGCCGCTTCACCGAGATCCTCGACGCCGCCATCGACAGCGCCGACGGGACCGGCGCGCGGGTGGCGGCGATCTGCATCGACCTCGACAAGTTCAAGGAAGTCAACGACACCTTCGGCCATGCCAGTGGCGACGCCTTGCTGTCGACGCTGGCGCAGCGCATGGTCAAGGGCACCGACCCGTCCGAAACCGTCGGCCGCTTCGGCGGCGACGAATTCGTGGCGCTGAAATCCTATTCCGAGCAATCGGAGTTGCAGGGGTTTCTCACGCGCCTGGTGTCGGCGCTCAGCGAGCATGTCGATCTCGGCCATACCACGCTGGCGCCCGCCGCCAGCCTCGGCGTCGCCATCTATCCGCAGGATGCGCAGGATCGCGAGCGGCTGCTCGGCAATGCCGACCTAGCCATGTACCGCTCCAAGTACAGCCTGGAGGAGAAGATCAGCTTCTACGAGGCGGGAATGGACGAGGCGGCCCGCGAGCGCCGGGCGCTGGCCCGCGACATCGCGCCGGCGCTGGAGGAGGAGCAGTTCTTCCTCGCCTATCAGGTGCAGAAGGCGGTGCGCACCAACGCCACGACCGGCTATGAGGTGCTGCTGCGCTGGAGTCATCCCAAGCACGGGCTGATCCCGCCTTCGACCTTCATTCCGCTGGCCGAGGAAAGCGGAGCGATCACCGCGCTCGGCGAATGGGTTCTGGAGCGCGCCTGCCGCGAGGCGGCTTCCTGGCCGCAGCCACACCGCATCGCCGTCAACCTGTCGCCGCTGCAACTGGTCGATACGCTGTTGCCGGAAAAGGTCCGCAGGGTGCTGGCCGAGACCGGGCTTTCGCCGGCGCGGCTGGAGCTGGAAGTCACCGAAAGCGCCATCATCGCCGACAAGGCCCGCGCGCTGCATGTGCTGCGCCAGATCAAGGCACTCGGCGTCACCATCGCCATCGACGATTTCGGCACCGGCTATTCGTCGCTGGAAACGCTTCGCTCCTTCCCCTTCGACAAGATCAAGCTCGACCGTTCCTTCGTCGAGGAGATCGGAAACCGCCAGTCCAAGGCCTTCGTGCGCGCCATCGTCGCGCTCGGCAAGAGCCTCGACGTCTCGGTGCTGGCCGAGGGGGTCGAGACCAGCGAGCAGTTCCGGTTCCTGCTCGCCGAAGGCTGCGACGAGGTGCAGGGCTTCCTGTTCGGCCGGCCGGGCTCGCCAGACCAGATGAAGGCCGAAGCGGCCAGCGGCGACCGCCTTGCCGGCTGATGTCCACAAATGCCTGTTGAAAAAGCCGCATGAAAAAGCGTTTGCGCGGCTTTGCGATTCAACGGGGCGGTTTCTTTCGGCGCGCGTGGATTATATGACACTTTCATGACGAGGACCGACCGGAAGGACCGACGATGCTGAGCCTGTTTCGAAAATTGATGCCGCGCGAGGATCGTTTCTTCGACATGTTTGCGCGCCACTCGCGCACCGTGGTCGCCGCGGCGGAAGCGCTGGACCAGCTTCTTTCCGGACAGGATATCGAGGCGAACTGCAGGAAGATCGTCGATCTCGAAAACCAGGCCGACGACCTGACCCGCGAGGTGCTGACGGCGGTGCGCCTCAGCTTCATCACGCCCTTCGACCGCGGCGACATCAAGGATCTGATCCAGTCCATGGACGATGCGATCGACATGATGCACAAGACCGTCAAGACCATTCGCCTCTATGAGCAGACCGAATTCGAGCCGGGCATGCGGGAAATGGGCAAGGCGGTGGTCGAGGCGGCGCATCTGGTGGCCGAGGCCGTGCCGCTGCTCGACCGCATCGGCGTCAACGCCCACCGGCTGAACGGGCTCGTCGAGGATGTGACCCGTGTCGAGGGCCGCTCCGACGACCTGCACGACCAGGGGCTCAAGGATCTTTTCCGCAAGCATGGCGCCAGCGGCAACGCCATGGCCTACATGATCGGCAGCGAAATCTATGGCGAGCTGGAGAAAGTGGTCGATCGCTTCGAGGATGTCGCCAATGAAATCAGCGGCATCGTGATCGAGAACGTCTGATGGACGCCGCGCTCGCATTTCCGCTGCTGGTCGGGCTGATCGGCATCGCGCTGTTCTTCGACTTCCTGAACGGCCTGCACGATGCGGCCAATTCCATCGCCACCATCGTTTCGACGCGGGTGCTCAGACCGCAATTCGCGGTGGCCTGGGCGGCCTTCTTCAATTTCATCGCCTTCCTGTTCTTCGGCCTGCATGTGGCCGAGACGCTCGGCAAGGGGATCATCGATCCGGCGATCGTTTCGCCGCTGGTGATCTTCTCGGCTCTGATGGGCGCCATCCTGTGGAATATCATCACCTGGGTGTTCGGCATTCCCTCCTCCTCCTCGCATGCGCTGATCGGAGGCCTGGTGGGGGCGGGGCTTGCAAAGGTCGGTTGGGATTCGATCGTCTGGTCGGGCCTTTTGAAGACGGCGAGCGCCATCGTGCTGTCACCGGCGATCGGCTTCTTCCTGGCGCTGATCCTGGTGCTGATCGTCTCGTGGATCTGCGTGCGGCAGACGCCGTTCGCGGTCGACCGTTCCTTCCGGGTGCTGCAATTCTTCTCCGCCTCGCTCTATTCGCTCGGCCATGGCGGCAACGACGCGCAGAAGACCATGGGCATCATCGCCGTGCTGCTGTTCTCGCAGGGCTATCTGGGGCAGGAATTCTACGTGCCCTTCTGGGTGGTGCTTTCCTGCCAGACGGCGATGGCGCTGGGCACACTGTTCGGCGGCTGGCGCATCGTCCATACCATGGGCTCGAAGATCACCCGCCTCAACCCGATGCAAGGGTTCTGCGCCGAAACCGGCGGAGCGCTGACCCTGTTCGGGGCTACCTGGCTCGGCATTCCCGTCTCGACCACGCATACGATCACCGGCGCGATCATCGGAGTCGGCGCGGCGCGGCGCGCCTCGGCGGTGCGCTGGGGCATTGCCGGCAACATCGTCGTCGCCTGGGTGGTGACCCTGCCTGCCGCCGCCGTCATCTCCGCCGCCTTCTATTACGTCGGCAGCCTGTTCGGCTGAACGACATCCATCGAATCAAAAAACGATCGTCCCGGCCGTGCAAACGGCCGGGCGATTTGGTTTGCGGGCCAAAGGCAGCAGGACAAGCAAGCGCCATCGGCGTGAAGGCTGTATTTTGGGAGAATGAACTCGGAAACTGGAGCGGGCGAAGGGATTCGAACCCTCGACCCCAATCTTGGCAAGGTTGTGCTCTACCCCTGAGCTACACCCGCTCATCAAACCTCGATCCGGGGTAGTCGATGGATCTTGGCGCGTCGCCGCTTGCGGCGACGGGGGCTATATGACCCATGTCCGGAGCGATTGCAAGAGGATTTTCGCCAATAAAAACGACGATTCCATGAAGATGCGGGACGCGGCTGGGCCGGGTAACATGCTGGACGGCCTGCAGAAGCCGCTCGCGTTTTGTCTGCAATGTCATGATCTGGAAAACTGGAGCGGGCGAAGGGATTCGAACCCTCGACCCCAACCTTGGCAAGGTTGTGCTCTACCCCTGAGCTACACCCGCTCATCAAACCTCGATCCGGGGTAGTCGATGGATCGTGGCGGCGTCCCCGCTTGCGGCGACGGGGGCTATATGACCCAACTCCGGAGCGAATGCAACAGGGAAATGACGACGGGGCGGGAAAAATCGGCATTTTTCGGTTTCGCAAAACCATCGGTTTGAAAACAAAGCGAAAATTTCCGCGTTCTTGCCAAAACCTCGCGCGCGCCCTATCAAGGACGGGCGGCGCGGGATCCGCTGCTGCCCCTTCAACGTCCGTTTCCGGCGCCTTCCGCACCAGGAAGATGTATGCCGGGCGGCCCTACGACCAGAGCCGATCATGACTGCACCGAAGACGCGCGAAGACCTGTTTGCCTTTCTCGACAGCCTCGGCATCGCCCATAAGACCAAGGATCATCCGCCGGTGTTCACCGTTGCCGAATCGGTGTCGCTGCGCGATGAAATTCCCGGCGGCCATACGAAAAACCTGTTCGTGAAGGACAAGAAGGACAATTTCTTCCTGCTGACGGTCGAGGAGAATGCCTCGGTCGACCTGAAGACGGTGCATCACATGATCGGCGCGGCAAGCAAGGTGTCGTTCGGCAAGCCGGAAAAGCTGATGGAATTCCTAGGCGTGGCGCCGGGCTCGGTCACCGCTTTCGGCGCGATCAACGATACCGGCAACAACGTCACCTTCGTGCTGGATGCGGACCTGATGCAGGCGGACATCATCAATTGCCACCCGCTCAGCAACGACGCCACCACCTCCATCGGTCGCGACGATCTGATCCGTTTCATGGAAGCGACCGGCCATCGGCCGCTTGTCTTGAAAGTCACGGCCTGACATACGATTTACAGCATGCCGCGCAAACGTCTGTAGCGATTTTGCGATAACGGCATGCGGAACAAAAGCGCAAACGCAGATATGCGGCGGCCCGGCGGGAGATTTCGATGAGCGGCATGAACGATTCCTATAGCGGTTCCTTCGGCAACCAGATGAGCGCCTCGGTGACAACAGGCGCAGGCGCGGCGGGCGGCCACATCAAGGACACGACCACGGCGCAGTTCACGAAGGACGTGCTGGAGGAATCGCGCCACCAGCCGGTGCTGGTCGATTTCTGGGCGCCCTGGTGTGGGCCTTGCAAGCAGTTGCCCCCCGTCATCGAGAAGGTGGTCAACGAGGCGGGCGGGCGCGTCAAGCTGGTCAAGCTCAACATCGACGACCATCCGGCCATTCCCGGCCAACTCGGCATCCAGTCAATTCCTGCCGTCATCGCCTTCGTCAACGGCCGTCCCGCCGATGGTTTCATGGGCGCAGTGCCGGAGACCCAGATCCGCCAATTCATCGACCGCATCGCCGGCCCCGCCGCCGACGATCCGGCCGTGCAGATCGCCGCGATCCTCGAAGAAGCCGATGCCGCCTTCGCGCAAGGCGATATCGATGCCGCCGGCGAGCTCTACAGCGCCATCCTGCAGGCCGACCCCGAAAACGCCAGGGCTGTCGCCGGCATTGCCGAATGCCTGATGGCTGGCGAGCAGCCGGAGCGGGTGCGCGAATTCCTGGCCACGCTTCCGGAGACGCTGCTGGCCGATGCCGCACTTCAGCCCGTCATCAAGAAGCTCGAACAGATCGAGGAAGCCCGCAAGCTCGGCGACCCCGTGGCGCTGGAGCATGAGCTGGCGCTCAACCCCGATCACCACGAGGCGCGCATCAAGCTCGCCAAGATCCGCAATGTCGAGGGAAGGCGCGACGAGGCGGCCGATCACCTGCTGTACGTCATGAAGCGCGACCGCGCCTTCGACGACGACGGCGCCCGCCGCCAGCTGCTGCAATTCTTCGACGTCTGGGGTTTCAAGGATCCGGCGACGATTGCGGCGCGGCGCAAGCTGTCCTCCATCCTGTTTTCCTGATCCGGGATCATCGCCCTGAATGAGGCTTGTGTTTTTTCCGGGCCGCCCCACATAATCCGAAAGCCGGCCCTAATCCCGGGCCGGGGAATGCTTGAGGACGGGACAGGACGATGCAAGCGGGAAACGCCAGATATCTGAAAGCGGAAGATATTCCGGAGACGATTCCGATCTTTCCGTTATCGGGGGCGCTGCTCCTGCCCTCCGGGCAATTGCCGCTGAATGTTTTCGAACCGCGCTACCTGATGATGTTCGACGACGCGCTGGCGCATCAGCGCATCATCGGCATGGTCCAGCCCTCCTATTCCGAGCAGGTGCATGCCGAATTGTGCCCGGTCGGCTGCCTCGGGCGCATCACCTCGATTGCCGAGACCGGCGACGGGCGCTACGTCACCTCGCTCACCGGCATCTGCCGCTACCGGCTGGTGGAGGAGATCCAGAGCGGCAAGCACTATCGCACCTTCCGCATCGCCCCCTTCCTCACCGATCTCACCGCCGATGACGACGACGAGGCAATCGACCGGCAGGCCTTGCTGGCCGCCTTCCGTGCCTATCTCGACGCCAACAATCTCGAAGCCGACTGGGACAGCGTCGAGCGCGCCAGCAACCGGACGCTGGTCAATTCCGTGTCGATGATGTCGCCCTTCGGGCCGGCGGAAAAGCAGGCGCTGCTGGAAGCCCCCGACCTGAAGACACGGGCCGAAACCCTGATCGCCATCACCGAATTCGCCATTGCCGGCGACGGCTCGGATACGGTCCTGCAGTGATGGACGAGAACATCGCCCGCGTCGATCCGAAGCTGCTCGACCTCCTGGTCTGCCCGCTGACCAAGGGCCGCCTGTCGCTGGACCGCGAGCGCAACGAACTCGTCTCCGAGCGCGGAAAACTCGCCTATCCGATCCGCGACGGCATTCCGATCATGCTGATGTCGGAAGCGCGCAAGCTGGAAGATTAGGCCCGCTTAAATGGGCTCCCCGGCCAGCAGGCGGGGATTGTCGTTGGCGGCGAGGCCGGCGGCCTCGCCGATGAAATAGGATTTCATCTTCGGCATGCGCTCGACCAGCCCGAGGCCGACGTCGCGCAAGACGCGCAACGGGCCGATATCGTTGGAAAACAGCCGATTCAACACATCGGTCGTCACCCCCATGCGAAACGTGTCGAAGCGCCGCCAGGTCTGGTAGCGCTCCAGCACGGTCAGCGCGCCGATATCGAGGCCGAGGCGGTCGGCCTCGACGACGGTTTCGGCAAGTGCTGCCACATCCTTGAAGCCGAGATTGAGGCCCTGGCCCGAGATCGGGTGGATGCCGTGGGCAGCGTCGCCGGCGAGCGCAAAGCGGGGCGCGACGAAATCGCGCGCCAGCGTCAGCCCCAGCGGAAAGGCCTTGCGGTCGCCGACCACGCTGAGACGGCCGAGCTTGTGGCCGAAGCGGCGCTCCAGTTCCTCCTCGAACACGAGATCGTCGGCGCGGAGCAACCGTTCGGCATCGGCGGTGCGTTCGGTCCAGACCAGCGACGAGCGGTTGTCGGTGAGCGGCAGGATGGCGAAGGGACCGGCGGGCAGGAAATGCTCTTCGGCACAGCCCTCGTGCGGGCGTTCGTGCTTGACCGTGGTGACGATGCCGGACTGGCCGTAATCCCAGGACACGGTCTTGATGCCGGCCATGTCGCGCAGCTTGGAGCGCACGCCGTCGCAGGCGACGAGCAGGCGCGCCTCGACCGTCTTGCCGTCCGAGAGATCGACGCTGACGGCATTGTCGCCGGCGGTGAAACCGGTCGCCGTCAGCCCGTGGCGGATGGTGACGCCGAGTTTTTCGCAAGCCGCGCGTAGCGCTGCGACGAGGGCGACGTTCGGCACCATATGGGCGAAAGGCTGGTCCTCGGCGACATCGCCGTCGAAGGTGAGGAAGACCGGGCGTACCGGATCGGCGGTGCGCGAATCGGTGACGATCATGCGGGTGATCGGCTGCGCCTGCGGCAAAATCTCGTCCCAGACGCCGAGCACGGTCAGCATCTGCGTCGCCGCGGCGATGACGGCCGAGGCGCGTTGGTCCTTCTTCCAGACCTCAGCGGGCGCCGCCTCGACGATTTCGACATTCAGATGCGGGGCCGCATGCTTGACGGCGAGCCCCAGCGAAAGGCCGACATATCCGCCACCCACCACCAGCATGTCGATCATCGCTTGCATCTCCGCTCTTCGATCCTGTTCGGCGCGTGCAAAAGCGGCGCACCTTTACGTATCCTGCTTTATAGACCAAAAGTCAGAGACTTATACTGCCGGAGTTTGACCAAAATGTCGCAAAGCGCCCGCACCTCTTCCGCCATGGAGAAGCTGATCGCCATCCTCGATATCGAGCCGATCGAGGAAAACCTGTATCGCGGCCTCAGCCCGCAGACCGGCTGGCAGCGGGTGTTCGGCGGCCAGGTCATCGCCCAGGCGCTGGTGGCGGCGCAGCGCACGGTGGAAGAGGACCGCTTCGTGCATTCCCTGCATGCCTATTTCATGCGGGCCGGCGATCCCAGCGTGCCGATCGTCTACCAGGTCGATCGCATCCGCGACGGCGCGAGCTTTGCGACGCGCTGGGTGGTGGCGGTGCAGCACGGCAAGCCGATCTTCTCGATGTCGGCCTCCTTCCAGAAGGACGAGCCCGGCTTCGACCACCAGATCGACATGCCGCAGGTGCCGTTCCCCGAGGATCTGCCCGACGAGCAGCGGCTCCGGGCCGAGTTCCTGGCGCATGCGCCTGAGCCGGTGCGGCGCTACTGGGAGCGCGAGCGGGCCATCGAGATCCGCCCGACCGCCTTCACCCATTACATCTCCTCGGAAAAGCTGCCGCCGCGCCAGGATGTCTGGGTGCGCACCAACGGCTCGGCCCCGGACGACCGCCGCACGCGCACCGCTATCCTCGCCTATCTCTCGGACCTGACGCTGATCGATACGGCGCTCTATGCCCACGGCACCTCGATCTTCGATCCGACCGTGCAGGTGGCGAGCCTCGACCATGCCATGTGGTTCCACCGCCCCGTCGATCTCGACGACTGGCTGCTCTACAGCCAGGATAGCCCCAGCGCATCGGGCGCGCGCGGCATGACGCGCGGCAGCCTGTTTTCCCGTTCCGGCCGGCTGGTCGCCTCGGTGGCGCAGGAGGGCCTGATTCGCAAAAGGGCAGATGGGCAATAAATGAGCAAGATGTAATTCCTGCTCAAATTTTATGCTTTTGTGCGGTTGCGAAATGCCGCTTTCTGGGCACATCGAATTTTTTCCCTGAAAATACAGCAGTTTAATCACCATCCTCGAAACTGGCACGCCCTTTGTATGATGAAGGCCAGTCGCGGCAGGCGCTCCAGCGCCCGCGGCACGAACATCGGCAAAGCGCCGAGGCAAGAGAGGATGGGGTACAGATGAAAATTGTGATGGCCATCATCAAGCCGTTCAAGCTGGACGAGGTGCGCGAAGCCCTCACCGGGCTCGGCATCCAGGGCCTGACCGTCACCGAGGTCAAGGGGTACGGGCGGCAGAAGGGGCACACCGAAATCTATCGCGGAACGGAATATGCCGTCAGCTTCCTGCCCAAGCTGAAGATCGAGATCGCGGTGGCCTCCGACATGGCCGAGCGGGCCGTGGACGCCATCGCCACTGCGGCCAAGACCGGCCAGATCGGCGACGGCAAGATCTTCGTCTATTCCATCGACCATGCGGTGCGCATCCGCACCGGCGAAACCGATTCCGAAGCGCTGTAAGTCGCCGACAAGGGAGTTCTTTTTCATGTCATTTCGCACGTTCGCATCCCGCTCCGGCCTTGTCGCCGCCAGCGCTCTCCTGATCGCGCCGGCTGTTGCTTTCGCTCAGGAAGCGGCTCCCGCCGCCGCTGAAGCCGCCGCTGCCGTTGCGGTGCCCGAAAAGGGCGATACTGCCTTCATGTTCCTGTCGACGATCCTTGTCCTGTTCATGATCATTCCCGGCCTCGGCCTGTTTTATGGCGGGCTGGTGCGCGCCAAGAACATGCTGTCGGTGTTGATGCAATGCACCGTCATTGCCGCCGCCGTGATGATCGCTTGGGTTGTCTACGGCTATTCCTTCGCCTTCGGCGGCTCGACCAACGCCTTCTTCGGCGGCTTCGCCAAGATTTTCCTCGCCGGCGTCGACCCGACCACGACGGCGGCCACCTTCTCCAAGGGCGTCGTCATTCCCGAATATATCTTCGCGATGTTCCAGATGACCTTTGCCGCGATCACGCCCTGCCTGATCATCGGCGCGTTCGCGGAGCGGATCCGCTTCTCGGCGGCCGTGCTGTTCTGCCTGCTGTGGGTCACCTTCGTCTATTTCCCGATCGCCCATATGGTCTGGGACTCCAACGGCCTGATCTTCGGCTGGGGCGCGCTCGATTTCGCCGGCGGCACGGTCGTTCACATCAATGCCGGCGTCGCCGGCCTGATCGGGGCGATCATGGTCGGCAAGCGCGTCGGCTTCGGCAAGGACATGATGGCGCCGCACTCGATGACGCTGACCTATGTCGGCGCGGCCATGCTGTGGGTCGGTTGGTTCGGCTTCAATGCCGGTTCCAACCTCGAAGCCTCGGGCGGGGCGATGCTCGCCACCGTCAACACCTTCGTCGCCACCGCCGCCGCCATCCTTTCCTGGTGCGCCGTCGAAGCCTTCGCCCGCGGCAAGGCCTCGATGCTGGGCGCAGCCTCCGGCATGATCGCCGGCCTCGTCGCCATCACGCCGGCCGCCGGAACGGTCGGCCCGATGGGCGCCATCGTCATGGGCGTGCTGGTCTCGCCGCTGTGCTATTTCTTCGTCTCGGTGGTCAAGAACAAGTTCGGCTATGACGACACCGCCGACGTCTTCGGCGTCCACGGCATCGGCGGCCTGTTCGGGGCGCTGGCAACGGGCATCTTCGCGTCCGCTTCGCTGGGCGGCGTCGGTTATGTCGAGGGCGTCACCATGGCGGGACAGTTCGTCACCCAGGTGAAGGCGGTTCTCGTCACCATCGCCTGGACCGGCATCGGCTCGATCATTCTCTACAAGGTCACCGATATCGTCGTCGGCCTGCGCGTGCCGGTCGAGGCCGAGCGCGAGGGGCTCGATCTCGCCTCGCATGGCGAAGCGGCCTATCACGCCTGACCCTTCAGGGTTTGCGGCGTTCAGGACAACGCCGCCGAACAGCCCGTCGCGATCCGGCCTCCCCGGATCGCCCTTGGCCCGGACCTTACGGTTCGGGCCTCTTTTTTTGACCACCTGCTGTCGATCGTAAGGTAGCCACAATAAATGCCGCATGCGCTTCCATGGTTAATGCCGCTTTAACTCTCTCGGTTTAGTTTACGCTTGAATAACGCGAATCCGGCCGGCGGACGGCCGTTCGATTCATGTCCCACCGAATGAGATGACGGACCGGAAATATGGGCAGAAGCACTTCGGCGATCGACGGTCGCCCCCATCGTTTCACGCTTTCGACTTTCGTGCTGCGCCAGGTGATGTCGCTTTGCGGGTTTGCGATCTTCTTCGCGCTGGCGCTGGCGGTGGCGGCGCTGGCGACCTGGAACGTCGCCGATCCCAGCTTGTCCTATGCGACGGGCAAGGAGCCGACCAACATCCTCGGCTTCGGCGGCGCCGCCTTTGCCGATGTTCTGATGCAGTTCTTCGGCCTCTCCGGCGTCGTGTCGCTGCTGCCGGTGCTCGCCTGGTCGCTGGCGCTCGTCAGCGGGCGCGGCATCGATCGCATTTCGGCGCGGCTTGCCGCGTGGCTGTGCGGCGCCATGCTCTGCGCCGCCGCCATGGGCTGCTTTCCCGCACCGGCGACATGGCCTATCCCCAACGGTATCGGCGGCGTCATCGGCGACATGATCCTGCGTTTTCCCGCCCTGTTCGTCGGCGCTTATCCGACCGGCAGCTTCGCCACCACGCTCGGCGCCGTCTTCGCCGTGCCCACCGCCTGGCTGATGCTGTTCGCCGCCGGCGTCATCGGCCATCGCGAGATCGACGACGAGGACGATCTGCCCGTCGCCACGCCGAGCAAGGCGCAGACCGTGCGCGACGAATATGACGACGAGGACGATGGCGGCAGTTTCCTGACGAACTTGCTGCCGCTCGGGGCGCTCACCCATATCTGGTTCACCACGCAGGCGCGGGTGCGCCGTGTCTTCGGCCTCAGACGGGCCGCTCGCGCCGACCGTTACGAAGCGCCTTACGATTTCAACGACGACGAATTCGGCACGCTGAACGAACCGGCCCGCGCCCGCCAGGGCGGCGAGCGCCGCGAACCGACCATGGAGACGCGCCCCGCCGCTCGCCGCGCCGTCGTGCCGCCCTCCATGGCTCTCGACGACGAGGATGATGACGACGACGTCTTGCCGGACGATATCCTGCCTGACGACAGCCGCGGAAGCGCGCCGCGCGCCGATGTCGGCGACCGTCGCGGCCGTGTGCAGGCGCCGCGCGCCAGCCGCCCCGGCGCCTATGATCCGGCCCCGCGCCATCCGGCGGTTCCCGGCGTCTTCCAGCTTCCGGCGCTGGAATATCTTGCCGAGCCGAAGAACGTGGTGCGCGATACGACGCTGTCCGCCGACGCGCTGGAGCAGAATGCCCGCATGCTCGAAGGCGTGCTGGAGGATTTCGGCGTCAAGGGCGAAATCATTCATGTGCGCCCCGGCCCGGTGGTGACGCTCTATGAACTGGAACCGGCGCCGGGCATCAAATCCTCGCGCGTCATCGGTCTCGCCGACGATATCGCCCGCTCGATGAGCGCGATCGCCGCCCGCGTCGCCGTCGTGCCCGGCCGCAACGCCATCGGCATCGAGCTGCCGAACCAGAGCCGCGAGATGGTCTATCTGCGCGAACTGGTCGCCAGCCGCGATTTCGCCGGCTCCAAGGCCAAGCTCGCCATGGCGCTCGGCAAGACCATCGGCGGCGAGCCCGTGATCGCAGATCTTGCCAAGATGCCGCACCTTCTGGTCGCCGGCACCACCGGCTCGGGCAAGTCCGTCGCCATCAACACCATGATCCTGTCATTGGTCTATCGCATGACGCCGGAACAGTGCCGCCTGATCATGATCGACCCCAAGATGCTCGAACTCTCGGTCTATGACGGCATTCCGCACCTGCTCTCGCCCGTGGTCACCGATCCGAAGAAAGCGGTGGTGGCGCTGAAATGGACCGTGCGCGAGATGGAAGAGCGCTACAAGAAGATGTCGAAGATCGGCGTGCGCAACATCGACGGCTTCAACAGCCGCGTCGAGCAGGCGCTGGCCAAGGGCGAGGCGATCAGCCGCACGGTTCAGACCGGCTTCGACCGCATGACCGGCGAGGCGATCTACGAGACCGAGGAATTCGACCTGGCGCCGATGCCCTATATCGTCGTCATCATCGACGAGATGGCCGACCTGATGATGGTGGCCGGCAAGGATATCGAAGGCGCCGTGCAGCGGCTGGCCCAGATGGCCCGCGCCGCCGGCATCCATGTCATCATGGCGACGCAGCGTCCGTCGGTCGATGTCATCACCGGTACGATCAAGGCCAACTTCCCGACGCGCATCTCCTTCCAGGTGACCTCGAAGATCGACAGCCGCACCATCCTCGGCGAGCAGGGGGCAGAGCAGCTTCTCGGCCAGGGCGACATGCTCTACATGGCCGGCGGCGGCCGTATCCAGCGCGTCCACGGGCCGTTCGTCTCGGATGTCGAGGTCGAGGATATCGTCGCCCACTTGAAAACCCAAGGGTCTCCCCAATATCTTGATGCGATTACCGAAGATGAGGACGAGGAAGCCGGCGGCGGTGCGGGCGGCATGTCTGCCCTGTCCGATTCGGACGATCCGTACGATCAGGCGGTGGCGGTGGTGTTGCGCGACGGAAAGGCTTCGACCTCCTACATCCAGCGGCGGCTGGGCATCGGCTATAACCGCGCTGCCTCGATCATCGAGCGGATGGAAAAGGAAGGCCTGGTCGGGCCGGCCAACCATGCCGGCAAGCGCGAGATCCTCGTGCCGACCGAGGCCGACATCATCGAGCGCTGAGCCTTGCGTTCAACAGAACGTGATGCCGGCAAACTGGACGCGGTGTCATCAAGGCGCCGCGTTTTTGCGTCACGAAAAATTTCAGCGAAGCGGTTTTGCGTCCGGAACTGCGGCAAGACAACAAAAGAAGACGCGGAACGAAGGAGATAGAGATGGCAGACTTTCACCCCGAAACCTCGAAAGACCCGGTTTCCCGTGGCGTTAGCCGCCGCGCCCTGCTTGCCGGGGGGATCGGTGCGGTGATGGCGGGCCTCGTTCCGGTTTCGGCACTCGCCCAGGCGCCAAGCGGCGTCGCCCAGCAGATCGCCGATCACTTTTCGTCGGTGAAGTCCATGCAGGGCGAATTCGTGCAGTTCGGGCCGCGCGGGGAGCAGACGGGCGGTAAATTCTTCATCCAGCGACCGGGCATGCTGCGCTTCAACTATGACGCGCCCTCGCCGATGCGAGTGATTTCCGATGGCCGCAACGTCGTCATCGGCAACAGCAAGATGAAGACCTGGAGCCTCTATCCGCTGTCCAAGACGCCGCTCAGCCTGCTGCTCAGCGACCGGATCGACCTCTCGACCAAGATGGTGCGCAACGTCAAGGAAGAGACGGATCTGACCACGATCGTGCTCGGCGACCGCTCGATCTTCGCCGATTCAACCATCACCATGATGTTCGATCCCAAGAGCTACGAATTGCGCCAGTGGACGATCACCGACAACCAGGGCAAGGACACCTCGGTGATGATCTTCAACGTCAAGACCGGCGTGCAGTTCGACCAGTCGGTGTTCAAGGTGCCCTATGAAGAGGTCAACAAGGCGCTGAAGCGCTGATATTCGACGAATTATGCTGTTCCCTCACGGGAAACTTGCTACACCGCGTCCTGTTTGTTTGACGCAATTCCGCATGCAAAACCGCTTCACGCTTTTGCTGGAATTGCTTTAGGGGCGTGGGTAATGACTTTCTCGATCACCACCTGGAACATCAATTCGGTCAGGCTGCGCATGCCGATCGTGCAGCAATTCGTGCTGAAGCACCGGCCGGACATCCTGTGCCTGCAGGAAACCAAGGTGGCGAACGAGCTGTTTCCATATGCGCCGCTGCGCGCCATGGGTTTCGAGCACGTCATCATCCATGGCCAGAAAGGCTATCACGGCGTCGCCATCGCCTCGCGTCTTCCGTTGACCGAGGATCACCGCCAGGATTATTGCGGGGTCGGCGATTCCCGCCATATCTCGGCGGTGTTCGAGCGCGGCGGCCGACGGGTGCGCCTGCATAATTTCTACGTCCCGGCCGGCGGCGACGAGCCAGACCGGACGATCAATCCGAAATTCGGCCACAAACTCGATTTCATCGAGGAGATGAAGCGGCTGAAATCGACCGCCGAGGCCAATACCGCTTCGATCCTCGTCGGCGATCTCAATATCGCGCCGCTGGAGCACGACGTCTGGTCACACAAGCAGCTCTTGAAGATCGTCAGCCACACGCCGGTGGAGACCGAGGGCCTTTTGGAGGTCATGCGGCTCGGCGGCTGGGAGGACCTGATGCGGCGACACGTTCCCGCCAGCGAAAAGCTCTATACGTGGTGGAGCTACCGCGCCAAGGACTGGGCCGCCGCCGATCGCGGCCGCCGCCTCGACCACATCTGGTCGTCGCCCGATCTGGCGCCGCTGCTGAAACGCATCGAGATTTTCAAGGAAGCGCGCGGCTGGGAACAGCCTTCCGACCATGTGCCGGTGACGGCGCATTTCGACCTGTGAGTTTTGGTGGATCGGCTGGCCGGGAGCTCAGCCGAAATACCGCTCCAACGCGCCGATGCCCTCGACCATGGCGGCGAGGTTCTGTTTGAGGCGGCCCTGAACCATGGCGGCGACGGGGGGGTATTCCTCCATCAGCCGCTGGAACAGGGCACGGGTGATGCGCAGCACCTCGGCATCGCCGCGCGCCGTTGCGGTGTATTTGCGCTCGACCAGGGTGATCAGGGCGATTTCCGAAAGCAGCGTGCCGGCGGGAACGGTTTCGCGCAGTTCCGGCTTGCCGTCGCGGCCGGTGATCGTCAGATCGATTGCGCCGTCGGCGACGATATAGGCGCATTCGGCCGGAGCGTGCTCGCGAAACAGCGCCTGCCCCGGCGACGGCCGCCGCCGCTCGGCCCCGAAGGCCACCAGCCGCAACTGGTCGTCGCTCATGCCGGCAAACAACGGCACGCTCGACAGAAGCTGGATATCGTCCTGCAGTCCGGCCATTCCACTCCCCTGTTTAAGGCATGTCGTTATCGCAAAACCGCTGCACACTTTTGCGCAACATGCTTTTACGGAACGATTTTATAGCCGCCGTTCTCCGTCACCAGAATCTCGGCGTTCGACGGATCGCGCTCGATCTTCTGGCGCAGGCGGTAGACATGGGTCTCCAGCGTATGGGTTGTCACGCCGGAATTGTAGCCCCAAACCTCTTCCAGCAGCACGTCGCGGGTCACGACCTTCTGGTCGGCGCGGTAGAGATAGCGGATGATCGCCGCCTCCTTTTCCGTCAGCCGGATTTTCTGGCCGTCCTCGGTGCTCAGCAGTTTCTGGCTCGGCTTGAACAGATAGGGGCCAACCGTGAAGGTGGCGTCCTCGCTCTGCTCGTGCTGGCGAAGCTGGGCGCGGATGCGGGCGAGCAGCACCGCGAAACGGAAGGGCTTTGTGACATAGTCGTTTGCGCCGGCTTCCAGACCGAGGATGGTGTCGGAATCGGTGTCGTGGCCGGTCAGCATGACGATCGGCGCCTTGCAGCCGTTCTTGCGCAGCATTTTCACCGCTTCGCGACCGTCCATGTCGGGCAGGCCGACATCCATGATCAGCAGATCGACGGCGCCGTTGCGCGCCGCCTGCATGCCCTGCACGGCGCTGGATTCCTGCAACACGTTGAATTCGTCATAGAGCGCCAGTTGCTCGACCAGGGTCTCCCGCAGGTCCGCATCGTCGTCCACCACCAGAATCGTCCGGGCCGTCATGAGCGCCGCCTTTCCCTCAATTATTGCAAGTCCTACGCCAAATCGCTGAATTGGCAAGCGTTTTGCAGGAGTTCGGCCTTTTTCAAGGGCCATTCGAGCTGCTATGGTTTTCCTGCCGATCACGCGCAAAGCAAATAGTTGTGAGCCGCCATGCGAAAAACAAGGGCCGCAAGGCCGGCGATCCTTGTCGTGTGGCCGGAGGCTTCCCCCTTACCATCGGCCCGCGTCGCCCCTATATGCTATGCCTTGCCGCGCCCACGCGGCATCGATTTCAAGGTTTTGCGGCGATCCGGCATGCAGAAACGTGCGAGGCCGGCGCTGTCTTTCAGTTTCATGACGTTCCCATCCGACGGAGATCTCGCGTGACCCCCACCATCAAATTCCATGACGGACAGTCCATTCCTCAGTTCGGCCTCGGCGTCTGGCAGACGCCGAACGAGATCGCCGCGCCGACGGTGAAGACCGCGATCGAAGCAGGTTATCGCCATGTCGATACGGCGGCGATCTACGGCAACGAGGAAGGCGTCGGCGAAGGCATCCGTGCCTCCGGCATCGACCGCAAGGACATCTACCTCACCACCAAGCTCTGGAACGACGCGCAGGGCTACGATTCGACCCTTAGGGCTTTCGACGCCAGCCTGAAGCGCCTCGGCACCGATTATGTCGATCTCTACCTCATCCACTGGCCGGTGCCGCGCAAGGATCGCTACATCGACACCTGGAAGGCCTTCGTGACGCTGAAGGATGAAGGCCGCGTCCGCTCCATCGGCGTCTCCAACTTCTATCCCGAGCATATCGAGCGCATCGTCGCCGAGACCGGCGTCGTGCCGGTGATCAACCAGATCGAGTTGCATCCCGACTTCCAGCAGCGCGCCGCCCGCGCCGCCCATGCCAAGCTCGGTGTGGTCACGCAATCCTGGAGCCCGCTCGGGCAGAGCAAGCTGTTCACACATCCGGTCATTGCGAAAATCGCCGCCAAGCACGGCAAGACGCCGGCCCAGGTGATCATCCGCTGGCATCTCGACAGCGGCCTCGTCGTCATTCCGAAATCGATCACCCCGAGCCGCATCGTCGAGAATTTCCAGGTCTTCGATTTCAAGCTGGATACCGATGACATGGTGGAGATCGACCTGCTCGACAATCCCGGCGCCCGTCTCGGCCCCGATCCGATGACCGCCGATTTCTAGAGCGCTTCAGCTTTTTATCGAAAAGCAGAAACGCTCCCTCTATTTGTTATACGCATTTCCGGCCGCAAAACCGCTTCGCACTTTTGCTGGAAATGCTCCAGGGGTTTTGCCGGCGGCGGGAGAGCCGCCCCGGCTGACTCCCGTCCGTTTCCCTGATAAAGCCCTGTTTGCGGGTTTAGGCTTGCCGCAACAATCCCGGCCCCCGATGGAGGAGATGACCCCATATGATCGCCGCCTTTCCGCTGATGCTGGTTCCGCTGGCGCTTTACAATCTTGCGATGATCGGCCTGATGGGCGAGGGCGGGGCGGCGGCGCTCGACAAGGTCGTGCTGTCGCTGTCGATGCTGTCGGGCGCGGTCTGGACCATGAGCCTCGGCGACCTGATGATCGTCATCGGACTCGTGGCGCTGTTCTTCGAGATCGTCAAGGCGACGCGCACCGGTTCGGGATCGCTGATCAACCACATGCTGTCGCTGGTGGTCTTCATCCTGTTCCTTGTTGAATTCCTGCTGGTGCAGGGGGCGGCGACGCAGATCTTCTTCATCCTGATGACCATCGCCTTCCTCGACGTGATCGGCGGCTTCGTCATCTCGATCCGTACGGCCGGACGCGACGTGTCCATAGGATTGTAGGCAGCACTTCGCGAACCGTGCGGAGCGACTTTCCGCCCGGAATTGCGTCCTGAAACAACCAAGGCCCGCCGAACGGGTCTCGTGCGGCGGGCCTCAAGAAAACGGACCTGAAAAATCAGAGATTGTCGAGCTTGGTCTGGAGGGCGCGGAGCTGTTCCTTCAACTCGTCTATGTCCTTGGCCTCGGCCTTGCGGCTTTCCTTGGCTGGCGGCGGGGTCATGAAGGGCGAGAACATCTGCATCGCCTGGTGGAACATCTCGGTGTTGCGGCGCACCTGCTCCTCGACAAGTTGCATCGGCGCCTGCAGGTTCTTGGTCAGCGGCGTGTCGCCGAAAGCGCGGGTCATCTGCTCGCGCATCTGGGTCTGCTGCTGGGCGAAGGCCTGCATCGAATGTTCGAGAAAGCTCGGCACGACCATCTGCATCTGGTCGCCATAATAGGAAATCAACTGCCGAAGGAAGGAAATCGGCAGCAGCGTGTTGCCGGTCTTGGATTCCTGCTCGAAGATGATCTGGGTCAGCACGGAATGGGTGATGTCCTCGCCGGACTTGGCATCCTGGACGGTGAAATCCTCGCCTTTCTTGACCATGACGGCCAGATCGTCGAGCGTGACATAGGTGCTCGTCCCCGTATTGTACAATCGCCGGTTGGCGTATTTCTTGATTACGATCTGGCCTTCGTTTTTCGCCATATTCGTCTCCTGGCCCCCGTCGATGATTGGTAACGCAAGCTTCTCCCTGCGGTCACTCTAAGCGTAAACGAAGGGTGGTGACAATCGATTTGTGCGATGCGGCAGGGTCGTGCCCGCAGGACATATCGTTGATTGTCCTGAAAAACCCGGCGCGTCCGTTTCTCGTTTGACTTGCGGCCTGAGCTTTGTCACTTTCGTTGCCGACTTAGAGTGCATTGGGAGGAACCCGTCCATGAGCCATCCATCCATCGTCATCGCCAGCGCCGCACGCACCGCCGTGGGCTCGTTCAACGGCGCCTTCGGAAACATTCCGGCGCATGAGCTCGGCGCGGCGGCCGTCAAGGGCGTGCTGGAGCGCGCCGGCGTTGACGCAAAGGAAGTCGACGAGGTCATTCTCGGGCAGATCCTGACGGCCGGCGAAGGCCAGAACCCGGCCCGCCAGGCAGCGATGAAGGCTGGCATCCCGCAGGAGGCGACCGCATTCGGCATCAACCAGCTCTGCGGCTCCGGCCTGCGCGCGGTCGCGCTCGGCATGCAGCAGATCGTCACCGGCGACGCCTCGATCGTCGTCGCCGGCGGCCAGGAATCCATGTCGATGGCGCCGCACTGCGCGCACTTGCGCGGCGGCGTGAAGATGGGCGACTTCAAGATGGTCGACACCATGATCAAGGACGGCCTGACCGACGCCTTCTACGGCTATCACATGGGCATCACCGCCGAGAACGTCGCCCGACAGTTCCAGCTTACCCGCGACGAGCAGGACCAGTTCGCCGTCGCTTCGCAGAACAAGGCCGAAGCCGCCCAGAAGGCCGGGCGCTTCGCGGACGAGATCGTCGCCTTCACCGTCAAGGGCCGCAAGGGCGACACCATCGTCGACCAGGATGAATATATCCGCGCCGGCGCGACGCTGGACTCGATGACCAAGTTGCGCCCCGCTTTCGACAAGGAAGGCACGGTGACCGCCGGCAATGCCTCCGGCATCAATGACGGCGCCGCCGCCGCGCTGCTGATGAGCGAGGCGGAAGCCTCGCGCCGCGGCATCCGGCCGCTCGCCCGCATCGCCTCCTGGGCGACCGCCGGCGTCGATCCGCAGGTCATGGGCACGGGGCCGATCCCCGCTTCGCGCAAGGCGCTGGAGCGGGCCGGCTGGAAGATCGGCGATCTCGATCTCGTGGAAGCCAACGAGGCCTTCGCCGCCCAGGCCTGCGCCGTCAACAAGGATCTCGGCTGGGATCCGGCTATCGTCAACGTCAATGGCGGGGCGATCGCCATCGGTCATCCGGGCGGCGCCTCCGGGGCGCGCGTCCTCAATACGCTGCTGTTCGAGATGAAGCGCCGCGGCGCCCGCAAGGGACTGGCAACCCTTTGCATCGGCGGCGGCATGGGCATCGCCATGTGCCTCGAGGCGCTCTGATCCGCCTTTATCGGTTCTGCGATCGGCATGGCGGCGGGAGGCCGCCATGCCGGAGCATTTCCAGGAGGAACGCCGGCGCGCCCTTGCTGGAAATGCTCCGGACGCGGCGCCTGCGCGTTAAAACAGGCGAGTGCAACAGCAGGGAGGAACAGTTATGGCTAGAGTGGCTTTGGTAACCGGGGGCACGCGCGGCATCGGCGCGGCGATCAGCGTCGGCTTGAAGACGGCCGGCTACGCGGTGGCGGCGAACTATGCCGGCAACGACGAGCGCGCCAAGGCGTTCGAGGCCGAGACCGGCATCGCCGTCTTCAAATGGGACGTCTCCAGCTATGACGCCTGCCGGGACGGCATCGCCGCGGTCGAGGCCAAGCTCGGCCCGGTCGAGGTGCTGGTCAACAATGCCGGCATCACCCGCGACGCCATGTTCCACAAGATGACACCGCAGATGTGGGGAGAGGTGATCGACACCAACCTCACCGGCCTGTTCAACATGACGCATCCGGTGTGGACCGGGATGCGCGACCGCAATTTCGGCCGCATCATCAACATTTCCTCGATCAACGGCCAGAAGGGCCAGATGGGCCAGGCGAATTATTCCGCCGCCAAGGCCGGCGATCTCGGCTTCACCAAGGCCTTAGCCCAGGAAGGGGCCGCCAAGGGCATCACCGTCAACGCCATCTGCCCCGGCTATATCGGAACGGAGATGGTGCGCGCCATCCCCGAGAAAGTGTTGAGCGAGCGCATCATCCCGCAGATCCCGGTCGGCCGCCTCGGCGAGCCGGAAGAAATCGCCCGTTGCGTCGTCTTCCTCGCCTCCGACGATGCCGGTTTCATCACCGGCTCGACGATCTCGGCCAATGGCGGTCAGTTCTTCGTCTGACGGGCAACATCAGCATTCAAAAAAACGGCGCCTCGCAAGTGGCGCCGTTTTCGTTTGGGTCACCTGCCGCCAATCAGCAGCGGGCTTCGTAGCGGCGGCCGTGGCGGTCGCGGTAGATGCAGTAGTCGGCGCGGCTGGAGCGACCGACGAGGTAACCGGCCGCGCCGCCGATGGCGGCACCGGCAAGCGCGCCGCCGGCACGGCCGGTCACGACGCCGCCGATGACCGCGCCGGAGGCGGCGCCGACCGCCGTCGAACGCTCCGTCTGGGAGCAGGAGGCCAGCATGGGAAGAACGAGCACTGCTGCGATGATCGATTTTTTCATGAGAGGGATCCTTTGGTTCCGGTCAAAATAGTCCCGACAGAAGCCGGGCCGCCAAGCGTCGTCAAATTCGGCCCATCAGCAGGAGGATGATGATGATGACCACGACGAGGCCGAGGCCGCCGGAAGGGCCGTATCCCCAGCCGCGGCTGTAGCCCCAATTCGGCAAAGCGCCGATCAGCAGAAGTATGAGAATGACGAGAAGAATTGTGCCGAGCATGTGTGTTCCTCCTGGATCGAATGCGCTTTTCGCGGGGTAAAATGCACGTATCCCGGAAAGGTTCCGGGCTTTTCGACATAGCCCTTGGTGCGAAGCGGTCGCCGGCTTGCCGTAAATTGCCGCGGCGGGCGGATTTGGGCGGCATTCTGCACTTGCCTTTGCCGGCAAGGATCGCCATGTGTGGACGGTCATCGGCGGCCGCGTCGCGGGTGGCGGCTTGATTGCGCGCATTTCCGGACGCAGGACCGGTCTGACCTTTCCCCGGACATGCGCCCGCCTATGCACGGAACGAGATTTTGAATTCGCAGCCCATGATCCTCAGCGGACGCGGCGTGACCGCGGTTCTGGGACCGACCAATACCGGCAAGACGCATTACGCCATCGAGCGAATGGTGGCCCATGGTTCGGGCATCATCGGCCTGCCGCTGCGACTTTTGGCGCGCGAGGTCTATACCCGGCTCGTCGAGCGGGTTGGCGTCGCTCATGTGGCGCTGGTGACAGGCGAGGAGAAGATCGCCCCGCCGGGGGCGCGCTATTCGGTCTGCACCGTCGAGGCGATGCCGCGCGAGACGCGCGCCGCCTTCGTCGCCATCGACGAGGTCCAGCTTGCCGGCGATCTCGAGCGCGGCCATATCTTCACCGACCGTATCCTGCATCTGCGCGGCCGCGACGAGACGCTGCTTCTCGGCGCGGCGACCATGCGGCCGATTCTGGAACAATTGCTGCCGGGCCTCACCGTGGTCGAGCGCCCGCGCCTGTCGCAGCTCTTCTATGCAGGGCAGAAGAAGATCACCCGCCTGCCGCAGCGCACGGCGATCGTCGCCTTCTCCGCCGACGAGGTCTATGCCATCGCCGAGCTGATCCGCCGCCAGCGCGGCGGCGCGGCCGTGGTGCTGGGGGCGCTGAGCCCGCGCACCCGCAACGCCCAGGTCGGCCTCTATCAGTCCGGCGACGTCGAATATCTCGTCGCCACCGACGCGATCGGCATGGGTCTCAATCTCGACGTCGACCACGTCGCCTTCGCCCAGGACCGCAAGTTCGACGGTTACCAGTTCCGCAACCTCAATCCGGCCGAGCTTGCCCAGGTCGCCGGCCGCGCCGGCCGCCACCTGCGCGACGGCACGTTCGGCGTGACAGGCCAGGTCGATCCCTTCGATCCGGAACTGGTGCAACAGATCGAAAGCCATCGCTTCGATCCGGTGCGCGTGCTGCAATGGCGCAGCAAGCAGTTCGACTTCGCCAGCATTCCGGCGCTGCGCCGCAGCCTGGAAGCGCCGCCGAAGATTGCCGGCCTTGCGCGCGCGCTTCCGGCCATCGATCAGCAGGCGCTGGAACACCTTGCGCGCTATCCCGAAATCAACGATCTTGCCACGTCGCCCGAAAGGGTGGAGAAGCTGTGGGGGGCGTGTGCGTTGGCGGACTACCGGCGTATCACGCCGGCCCAGCATGCGGATCTGATTTCGTCGCTGTTTTCGGTCCTCGTCCGCTCCGGAACGGTCAACGAGGATTTTCTCGCCGAACAGGTGCGGCGCGCCGATCGCACCGATGGCGAGATCGACACGCTTTCGGCGCGAATCGCGCAGATAAGAACCTGGACCTATGTGTCCAACCGGCCGGGATGGCTTGCCGATCCGACACACTGGCAAGAAAAGACGCGGGAAATCGAGGATCGATTGTCCGATGCGTTACATGAAAGGTTGACGAACCGCTTTGTTGATCGCAGGACATCTGTGCTCATGAAGCGCCTGAGAGAGAATGCGATGCTGGAAGCTGAAATCAGTGTGAATGGCGATGTCTTCGTCGAAGGACATCATGTGGGGCAATTGGCCGGCTTTCGGTTCACGACCGTCGCCGGGGCCGAAGGCCCGGATGCGCGCGCCGTGCAGGCGGCAGCGCAGAAGGCCCTGGCGCTGGAATTCGAGGCGCGCGCCGCGCGCCTGCATGCCAGCGGCAACGGCGACCTGGCGCTTTCGGCCGACGGCACCGTGCGCTGGCTCGGCGATCCCGTCGCGCGTCTGGCGGCGACCGACCACATCATGCGCCCGCGCGTCATCCTGCTGGCCGACGAGCAGCTGACCGGCAATGCCCGCGAGCATGTGGCCGCCCGCGTCGAGCGTTTCGTGAACTACCATATCTCGACCGTGCTGAAGCCGCTCGACGATCTGTCGCGCGCCGAGGATCTGCAGGGGCTGGCCAAGGGGCTCGCCTTCCAGCTCGTCGAAAACCTCGGCGTCCTGTTCCGCCGCGACGTCACCGACGACGTCAAGTCGCTGGACCAGGAGGCGCGCGCCTCGATCCGCCGCTACGGCGTGCGGTTCGGCGCCTATCACATCTTCATGCCGGCGCTGCTGAAGCCGGCGCCGGCCGAACTCATCACCCTGCTCTGGGCGTTGAAGAACGACGGTCTCGACAAGCCGGGCTATGGCGACCTGATCCCGGCGCTGGCCGCCGGCCGCACCTCGATCGTCACCGATCCGGGCTTCGAGCGGATGTTCTACAAGCTGGCCGGCTTCCGTTTCCTCGGCAAGCGGGCCGTCCGCATCGACATCCTCGAACGCCTCGCCGACCTCATCCGTCCGCTGTTGCAGTGGAAGCCCGGCACGACGCCGCGCCCGGACGGCGCCTATGACGGCCGCCGCTTCACCACGACGACGGCGATGCTCTCCATTCTCGGCGCGACGCCGGACGATATGGAAGAGATCCTCAAGGGTCTCGGCTATCGCGCCGACGCCGTGAAACCCGAAGAGGCCGCCGCCTTCCTGTCGGGCCATGCCGGCGAGAGCGCGGCGCCGGCCACGGAAGCGGAACCGGCCGCCCCCGTTTCCGATCACGACGATGCCGACGAACCGGCCGCCGCCGAGACGGACGCCGCGCCTGCCGCTGTTGTCGAAACGCCTGTTTCAGACGAAGCGTCGGCCGTTGCCGGCGAGGCCGCGCCTGCCGCTTCAACGGAAGAGCCGGCCGAGCCGAAGCCGGTGCTCTTGTGGCGTCCGGGCGGGCGCAACGACAACCAGCGTGGCCAGCAGCGTGGCCAGGGCGACCGTCGCCCGCAGCAGAACCGCAATCGCGGTGGTGGCGAAGCGCGCCAGGACGGCGAGCGTCGTGACAGCCGAGAAGGCGGACGCGACGGCAACCGCGAGGGCCGCGACAACAACCGTCGTGGCGGCGATCGCCCCGACAACAAGTTCAAGCCGCGCGAGGGCGGCCGTGGGGATCAGGGCGGACGCGGCGAGCGTTCCGACCGCCAGGATCGCCGGGACCGCAACGATCGCGGTTCGCAGCCTGCCCGTTTCGAGGCCAAGCCGCCGCGCAAGGAGAAGCCGATCGATCCGGATTCGCCCTTCGCCAAGCTGGCTGCCCTCAAGGAGCAGATGAAGAAGTAAGCCATGACGGACGAGAAGCAGCCACAGACCGGTTCGCGCCAGCGCATCGACAAGTGGCTGTTCTTTGCCCGTATGGCGAAGTCGCGCTCGCTGGCGCAGTCGCAGATCCAGTCCGGGCTGGTGCGCATCAACGGCGAGCGCGTCGTGCAGCCGAGCCATGCGGTCAGGCCCGGCGATCGCGTCGAGCTGACGCTCGACCGGCGCGACATCGTGCTCATGGTCAAGCTGCCCGGCGAACGGCGCGGGCCTTTTTCGGAAGCTCAGCTTCTGTATGAAGACCTCTCGCTGCCCGCCGATGCGGCGAAACGCCACACGCCTTTCGAGCAGGCGCAACGCGCCGCCGGCGCCGGTCGTCCGACAAAAAAGGAACGTCGCGCGCTCGACCGGCTGCAAGGGCCGGACGAGCCTTGAGCCGGACGGTTTGGAATAGGATTTCAAACCGCGACGAAATCGACCACGAAACATTCTTGATATGAGGCCGCAAAGGCGTTACGTGCTGACCAACTGCGGAATCGCGAAGAGGGCAGCCCCTGCCTTTCGGCGCATTCCTCCATCCTGGCATGGCGTTGACATGACGCCGCGTCCGCACGGTTCATTCTGGAGTTCATCATGACGTATGTCGTGACAGACAACTGCATTCGCTGCAAATATACCGATTGTGTCGAGGTTTGCCCGGTCGACTGTTTCTACGAGGGCGAGAATTTCCTCGTGATCCATCCCGACGAATGCATCGATTGCGGCGTCTGCGAACCGGAATGTCCGGCCGAGGCCATCAAGCCTGACACCGAACCGGGCCTCGACAAATGGCTCAAGATCAATGCCGAATATGCCAGCGTCTGGCCCAACATCACCGTCAAGCGCGACGCGCTGCCGGAGGCCAAGGAAATGGACGGCGTCGCCGGCAAGTTCGAAAAATATTTCTCGACTGAACCCGGCTCCGGCGATTGACGCATCGCCCGGACGGGTGAGTCGCGGGTTAAGCATTTCGAATCAACGGCGCTGCGCGGACGCCGTCGGGGCCAGTGCCGCTTGCGACGCTGCCAAAGCAAATTATTGATTTCCTCATATTTTTGTGGTAGTGTCCGAAACACTGATCCACATTGTGGCATTTGCGTGCCCAAAACCATCACGAAAGCAACGAATAACCTAACCGCGGTTCCGTGACAACAAGCACTTTGGCTGTCGGTCAATGATCGCGATGGGGTTTCTTTTTGCGCGCGTTTTTGGACGGACCAGATGTGGAGCCAGCCCTTCCGGCGGCTCCGTTTCATTCGGGCCTGACTGACCCGGCCCCGGCGGCCTCGCCGGGTTCGTAACAGGGAGTTTTTGAAACGCATGACGACCCAGCAGAAAAAATCTTCAACGCGCCACGGCTTCAAGACCGGTGAAGCGATCGTCTATCCCGCCCATGGCGTCGGTACGATCAGCGCCATCGAGGAGCAGGAAGTTGCTGGCATGAAGCTGGAGCTTTTTGTGATCGATTTCGACAAGGACAAGATGCGCCTGAAGGTGCCGGTCGCCAAGGCCGTCAGCATCGGCATGCGCAAGCTGTCGGAGACCGATTTCGTCGAGCGCGCGTTGAAAGTGGTGCAGGGCAAGGCGCGCGTCAAGCGCACCATGTGGTCTCGCCGTGCCCAGGAATACGATGCCAAGATCAATTCGGGCGACCTGATTTCCATCGCGGAAGTCGTACGCGATCTCTATCGCGCCGAAAATCAGCCCGAGCAATCCTATTCCGAGCGCCAGCTCTACGAAGCGGCTCTCGACCGCATGGCGCGCGAGATCGCCGCCGTCAACAAGATGTCCGAAACCGAAGCGGTCCGTCTCGTCGAAACCCATCTTGCCAAAGGTCCCAAGCGCGGCAAGTCGATCGACGAGGATGAATCCCAGGATGAGGCCGCTTGAAATAGCGCCCTTTTCCATTTTTTAAAGAACCCGGCCTTGCGCCGGGTTTTTTATTTGAACTTTTTCGCTCTTCACGCGTTTTCCGGTCGCAATGGCCGTGAAGCGTCTCCCCTTTCGCCTCCGATGCCTTGCGTTCAGTGGCGTGCCGGCAGTTTCCCTTGAAGCCGGCCATTCGTGGAGAGATGCATGAAAACCATGTCTGCGGATCGGCGGATGATCAAGATCGCCATGGCTGCGCCCTATCTCGCCCGCGAGGAGGAACACGATCTCGCCGTGCGCTGGAAGGAGCGCGCCGACCAGATCGCCCGCAATCGCATCGCCATGGCGCATATGCGCCTCGTCGTCTCGATGGCCGGCAAATTCCGCCATTTCGGCCTGTCGATGAGCGATCTCGTGCAGGAGGGCTATGTCGGGCTCCTGGAAGCGGCTGCCCGCTTCGAGCCGGATCGCGACGTGCGTTTCTCGACCTATGCCTCCTGGTGGATCCGCGCCTCGATGCAGGATTACATCTTGCGCAACTGGTCGATCGTGCGCGGCGGCACCAGCTCGGCGCAGAAGGCGCTGTTCTTCAATCTGCGCCGCCTGCGCGCCAAGCTGGCGCGCGGCGACACGCAACTGACGGCGCAGGCGATCCACGAGGAAATCGCCGCCGCGCTCGGCGTCAGCCTTGCCGACGTGCAGACCATGGATGCGCGCCTCTCGGCCAACGACACCTCGCTGCAGAGCCCGACGATATCGGGCGATGCCGATAGCGGCGAGCGGCTCGACATGCTGGCCAGCGACGAACCGCTGCCGGACGAGCAGGTGTCGATGGTCATCGATACGGAGCGCCGTCGCGTCTGGCTGAAGGAGGCGCTCGGCCATCTCAACGAACGCGAGATGCGCATCATCCAGGCCCGCCGTCTCGTCGACGAGGGCGCGACGCTGGAGGAACTGGGCGCCGATCTCGGCATTTCCAAGGAACGCGTGCGCCAGATCGAAAGCCGGGCGCTGGAAAAGCTGCGCAACGCACTGGTCACCGCCGATCCGATGATGGCGGAAATGGCCTGAATTTACGGGCCTGAATTTACGGGAATGTTTCATGGAAAAAAAGCGCCGGATCGTCTCCGGCGCTTTTTTCATTCCGAAATCAGCTTGACGCGGTCACCGGGGGCGATGGTGGCGCCGCTCGGCAGGGCGTTGATCAGCTTGAACAGGTCGAGCTTGCGGTCGGTGCCCATCATGCGGGCCGAAAGCGTCGAAATGGTTTCGCCGGGCTGAACGGTAACGACGCGGATGCGCAGGGGTTTCAGCGAGGCGGCCTCTTCCGGCGTCATGCGGCGGAAGCTGGCCCGCAGCGCGTTGGCGGTGGTTTCCAGCGCGGCGCTGCCCTTGGGCACCGCGGTCAGGAAGCGGAAGATCCGGTTGCCGTTGCGGATGACGGTGACGTCGAAATCCCAGCGCTCGGCCTGGGCGCGGGCGGTTGCCGCTTCCATGCCGTTGACGGTGGTCGGCTGGATGGTTTCCGGCAGCAGGCCGGTGACCCAGCCGCTGGAGATGTAATTGGTCAGGCTGCTGTTGTTGTTGTCGGCGACGCCGTCGAACCGCACGGCGATATCGCCGGGGCCGGTCGCCAGCACCGCCTCGACCTTGTTGTCGATCTGGAAGCCGGCGGGCACGTCGAAACGAATGCCCAGATTGCCGTGCAGGAATGTCTGGCCGCGCACATAGCCTTCTTGCGGGCTGTCGCCGTAAAGCAGGCCGTCGATGCCATCGAGATAATAGCCGCGCCCGCGATCTCCGGTCTGGCCCTCCGGCCCGAAATTGCGGGCATGGCGGCGGGCGAGCTCGATGCGCTGCACCGAATTCGGATGGCTGGAGAGGAAGTCGAGGCTCTGGTCCGCTTCCGGATCGACCGACATGAAGCGGCTATAGGCAGCCATGGAATCGAGGAAGCGGGCGGCGGCATAGGGGTCGTAACCGGCTTCGCCGAGCATGCGCACCCCGATGACATCCGCCTGAAGCTCCTGCTGGCGCGAGAAGGCCGCGAGCCGCAGCTTTCCGCGCGCCAGGGCCTGCTTGCCGGCGAGATCGCTGGAGAGCACCTCGGCCACGACGCGGCTGGCGATGACCTCGGCCTCCTCGCGCTTCTGGCGCTCGATGCCGTGATTGGCGGTCACATGCGCCATCTCGTGCGACAGGACGGCGGCGACTTCCGAGGCGTCGTTGGCGAGCGCCAGCAGGCCGCGCGTCACGTAGAGATAGCCGCCGGGCAGCGCGAAGGCATTGATGGCAGGCGAATTGAGGATGGTGATGCGATAGGACTGGTTTGGATTTTCCGAGACCGCCGTCAGCGCGCCGGTGATGCGGGCGACGAGGCGTTCGGTGCGATCGTCCTTGTATTCGCCGCCATAGCTGGCGACGATGCGCGGATGCTCGCGGGCGCCCATCTGGGCGCGAGGATCGTTCTTCTGGACTTCCTCGACGATCTGCGGATTGGTCGAGGGCGCGACGCTCGGCTCGTAGGTCTGCTCCATCCCCGACTGGCAGCCGGCCAGAAGTGTGGAGGCGACCAGCAGGGGTGCGGCACGACGCAGGAAGATGCGCCGCCGCGCAACCGGAATGCGGGGGATCACAGGGCTTGAAAACTCGGCCGCGCGCGTGGTCATGCTGTCCAGTGTGTGGTTCAACGGTCTCTCTTATCGCGGGCGATGGCTTTGGCCGGCATTGCCCGCATTGCGTGCGGAAAAATACCTACAAAGCAACCAGAGCTTCTCCCGTGGCGAAAAACTGCTGTAGCCGATTTCACCAGCCGTTGCATAGCGAGGTATCGTTTAATTATGGCGGCGTTGTATTTTAGCAAGCATCTCCCTGGCTGAAATGCCGTCGTCTGCGCCGGTTTGCAATTCTGCCATTCCATGGCCGGGCGTCCGAATTGTGGCGAGCCAGGAAAAACGCGCTGCCCCGGTTCGATCATGCGGGATTTGCCCCGAGAAACGCGGCAAGGCCGGGACTGTCGCGGCGCTGCAGAAATTCCGCCACCGGCGCCGCCACGAGAATGCGGCCGTCCTCGATGAACAGCGCATGGTCGGCCAGCCGCGCCACCTCGTCCGGGTCGTGGGTGACGATGAGGACGGTATTGCCGCTTTCGCGGTGCAGGTCGCACAGCAGCGCCGCCATGGCGCCGCGCAGGCCGGGATCGAGGGCGGCGAAGGGCTCGTCGAGCAGCAGCAGCGGCCGGTTGCGCACCAATGCCCGGGCAAAGGCGGCGCGCTGGCGCTCGCCGCCCGACAGCGTCGGCGGCAGGCGCTTTTCGAAGCCGCCGAGGCCGACGCGCGTCAGCGCCGCCGAAATCCGGTCGCGGTCGGCGGCCGAGAGTTTCAGCGAGGGGCTGATGCCGAGGCCGATATTGGTGAGTAGATCGAGATGGCCGAAAAGATTGTTGTCCTGGAAGACCAGCGACACCGGCCGCTCGGCCGGATGCAGGCGGGAAATATCCTTGCCGTCCACAAGGATGCGGCCCATAGAGCTTTTTGTCGCATTTCCGAACGGAAAACCGGTTCCCATTTTTCCTGGAAATGCTTTGTCCGGCGTCTCGAAACCTGCGATCAGGTTGAGCAGCGTCGACTTGCCGGAGCCGGAGGCGCCGGTGACTGCGGTGATCGCGCCGGACGCAATCTCCGTGTCGAAGAAGAAATGCTTGTCGCCCAGCGTCAGCGCGACGTTTTCGAGCCGGATGGCGGTCATCGGTTCCTGTCTTCCTCCGGGGTTTCGGCGCGCGGCAGGGTGCCTGCGACCGTCAGCGCCAGGCAGATCAGCCCAAGCAGCAGCGCCAGCCCGTCGGCATCGGCGGTGCGGTAATTGCCCATGCGGCTGTAGACCAGCCAGGGCAGCGTCATGAGATTGTCGGAGCCGAACAGCGCCACCGCACCGAGATCGCCGAGCGACAGCGCCATGGCGAAGGACAGGCCCATCAGCAGCGGTTTGCGCAGGCCCGGCCAGTCGATCAGCCTCAGCCGCGCCCAGCCGGAAAGGCCGAGGCTGGCGGCGAGCCTGCCGGTGCGGATCCGGTGTTCGCGAAAGGCGGGGCCGACTAGCCTGACAACGAAGGGCAGGGCCATTGCCGCATTGATCGCCGCCACCAACGGCGCGGCAAAGGCCCCGACATCGCCCGTCGGCAGCAGCATCAGAAACCAGCCGGTCGCCAGCACGATGGGCGGCACCAGGAGCACCAAGGCCGAGGAGGCGGCAAGAGCCAGCGAAAAGCCGCGCAGCAAGAGCCCGCCGCCTGCCGCCGCCTGTTGCGCATGGACGATAGCGAGCGCCGAAACCACCGCGATCAGCCCCGCCGACAGCGACAGGACGAGGCTGGTCAGCGCCGCCTCGTGGACGATGGGTTCCGCGACGAGTTTCATCAGGTCGGAGCGCAGGCCGGCGACGAGCACGGCGATCAGCGGCAGGGCGGTGAAGACAAGCATGACGCCGATGGCAACCGTATCGGCGAGGCGCGCGCCCGCGCGGCCGGCATCCAGCCGCCGCACCGGCGTGCCCAGCGTCAGACCGCGATCCTCCGGGGCCGGCAGCAAGGCGATGACGGCGAGGATGACCGCGGTGACGGCGATCTGCATCAGCGCGAGACCGATGGCGCGGGGCGGCTCGAAATCGAAGCGCAGCGCTTGATAGATCGCCACTTCCAGCGTCGTCGCCTTTGGCCCGCCGCCGAGCGTCAGCACCAGCGTAAAACTGGTGGCGCAGAGCATGAAGATCAGCCCGGCGACGCCCGGCAGGATGCGACGCATGACAGGCCATTCGATGAAGCGGAAGACATCGCGGCCGCGCAATCCGAGCGAAGCCGACATCAGCCAGTATTCGCCGGGAATGCGCTCCAGCCCGATCAGCAGGAAGCGGCAGGCGAGCGGCATGTTGAAGAACACATGGGCGATGAGGATGCCGGTCAGCCCGTAGATGCTGACGGGTTCGCTGAGGCCGAGGAAGCTCAGCCCCTGGTTGGCGATGCCCTGCCGCCCCCAGACGGCAATCAGCCCGAGCGCGCCGATCAGCGCCGGCAGGCCCATGGGCACCGCGAGCAGCCGCACCAGCCAGATGCGCCCGGCAAAATGGCGCTGCCGCGCCAGGGCCCGCGCCACCGGAATGGCGAACAGGATGGAGAGCGCCGTCGACAGCGACGCCTGAAACAGCGTGAATTGCAGCACGCCGAGAATATAGCGGTCAGTCACCACCGCCAGCGCCGCCGCCCAGCCGCCCAGCGCCACCAGCCTTGCAATCGCCAGCCCGACGAACAGGAAAAGGGCGGCGAGCACCAGCCCGCCACCCGACAATGCCACCAGCCTTTGGCGAGCTGTCAGCATAAAGACTTATTTCCTATGCGCATGTCGTTCTCGCGAAACCGCTACACACTTTTGCGCGACATGCTCAGTTCATGCTCATGGCCGCAAGCCATTCGTCGATCCAGGCCTTGCGGTTCTTCGCCACTTCTTCCGGGCTCATCAGGAAGGTTTTTTCCGGATTGACCAGCTTGCCGAAGGCATCCGGCAGCGGCTCCGATGTCTTGGCGACCGGCATCATCCAATTGTTGGTGGGAATCGTGTCCTGGAAACCGGGGGTGAGGGTGAAGGCCAAAAAGTCCCTGGCGAGCTGCTTTTCCGGGGCGTTTTTCAACAGGCCGGAAACTTCGATCTGGATGTAGTGCCCTTCGGAGAAAGCGGCGGCCTGGTAGCGGTCGCTGTTTTCGGCGACCATGTGATAGGCCGGCGAGGTGGTGTAGGACAGCACCATCGGCGCCTCGCCCTTGGTGAACAGGCCATAGGCCTCCGACCAGCCGGGGGTGACGGTCAGCACGCGTTTCTTGAGCTTGCCCCATGCCTCGCCTGCTTTGTCGCCATAGACAGACTTGACCCAGAGCAGCAGGCCGAGGCCGGGCGTCGAGGTGCGCGGATCCTCGATGACGATCTTTTGCGCGGGGTCGCCTTCCACCAGATCCTTGAGGCTGGCCGGCGGCGTTTTCATCGCTTGCGTGTCGTAGACCACGGCGAAATGGCCGTAATCATAGGGCACGAAAACATCATCCTTGAAATCGCCGGGCACCTTGGCGGCGGAGGTATCGACCCCACTGGCATCGAACAGGCCGGTCTGCTTGGCCTCGTCGATCAGGTTGGTGTCGAGACCGAGCACGACATCGGCCTTGGAGCCGGCGCCTTCCAGCTTCAGGCGCGACAGCAGCGCCACGCCATCGGCGACGCCGACGAAATTCACCGTGCAGCCGCAGGTCTTTTCGAAGGCGGCCTTCACCTTTGGTCCCGGGCCCCATTCGGAGATGAAGCTTTCATAGGTGTAGACGGTAAGCGTCTTGTCGGCAGCGCTTGCCGGGCCGTGAAGGCCGAGCAGCGCGGCCGCCGAAAGTGCTGCGGCAGACACGAGATTGCGGATGATATGGCTGGGCATGACGCCTCTTCCTCCTTCGTAAACGGTTGATCGGGGAAAAGGGCGTCATGAAACTGGCGCGTCTAATCCCTCCGCCGGTGCTAACCGGATCAGGTTCTTCGGGTTGGCGGGTCGCGCCTCTCAGCCGGTGGCCTTGGAATTCCAAAGTCCGGCACCCCGTTAGAGCAGGAGAAGATGTAGACGCGCGCGGCCGGATTGGCAAGATCCGGCTCGCGCCAACTCAGCGATGCCGCGGCAGGCGGACCGGCTTCAGCATCAGCGCTGCCATCAGGCCGATGCCGGCGGAGACGGCGGCGGCGGCAAACAGCGGCAGGAAGGCATGGGAATAGGCGAGCGCGACCAGATGCCGGGTTTCGGGCGCCAGCAACGCCAGCGCCTTGGGCGTCAACTCCTTGAGATTGTCGACGCCGGGGATGGCGATATCGCGCAGGCCCGCATTGATGATCGCGCCATAGATGGAGATGGCGATCGCCGCGCCGGACATGCGCGTCAGCGTTACCGCCCCGGTCGCGGCCCCGACATCGCGTTGGGGCGCGGCATTCTGGATGCCGAGGATCGGCACCTGCTGGCCGAGCCCGACCCCAAAACCGTGCAGCAGCATCACCAGCGCGACGATCGCGATCGGCGTATCGGGATGGATCTGCGTGAACACCGCCAAGGCCGTCAGGCTGGGGCCGATGCGGGCGATCGAGACCGGCTTGTAGAAGCCGAATTTCGAGATCAGCCGTCCCGCCGACAGCGAGCCGATGACGATGCCGCCGGTCAACGCGATGAACAGAAGCCCGGCGACCGAGGGCGACAGTCCGGTGGTCGTCTGCAGGAACAGCGCATAATAATTGACGAGGCCGATGCCGATCGAACCGCTGACGATGGAAACGACCAGCAGCAGGTTGAAGGTGGAATTGCCAAACAGCGACAGCGGTACGATCGGCTCCGGCGCGCGACGCTCGACAGCGACCCAGCCGATGGCGCAGGCAAGCCCGAAGGCGACGACACCAAGGCTTTCGACGCTGACCAGCGCGCCGAACAGTTCGGCGCTATCGGCGGCGAGCACGATACTGGCGACAGCCAGCGCCAGCAGCGCCGCGCCGGCATAATCGATGCGCGGCTGGCGCGTCGGCCGGCGATAGGGGAGCATGGCGAGCAGGCCGACAAGCACGATCAAGCCGATGGGGATATTGACCAGGAAGATCGAACGCCAGCCGAACGCATCGCTCATCGTGCCGCCCAGCGTCGGGCCGATGGCGCCCGACGCCATCAGCATCAGGCTGGAATAGCTCTGGTAGCGGGCGCGCTCGCGCGGCTCGAACAGATCGGCATTGATCGAGAAGATCGAGACCATCAGCCCCCCGCCGCCCAGTCCTTGAAGCACGCGGGCGGCGATCAGCGTGTTCATCGACACCGCAAGGCCGCAGAGCGCCGAACCGAGGATGAAGATGGTCACTGCCGCCATCATCACCGGCTTGCGCCCGAAGAGATCGCCGAGCTTGCCATAGAGCGGCATCACCGCGCTGGTGGCCAGCAGATAGGAGGAGCCGATCCAGCCGAAGCGTTCAAGTTGGCCGAACTCGCCGACGATTGTCGGCAATGCGGTGGAAACGATCTGGTTGTCCAGCGTCGCCATGAACAATGCGGCCATCAGGAAGGAAAAGACGATGAGGCGGCGCTTGTCGTCGGTGACCAGCGGCGCGAAGGCGGGCTGCATATCCATGAGGGGGTTCCGATCCGTTTCGCGGATTTATGTGCCTATGGCATATATTTGTCAACAGCATATATTTGCGCGCGGCATATTTCCAAGCGGCTGCGGATTTGCTAGATCTGGCGCATGGACCACGCACCGAAGACCGCCGCCCCGCCGCCCGCGGAAAAGACCGCCGATATCGACCGCATCGGCCAGTCGATGTCGCGCATGCGGCTCATGATCGGCCGGCGTCTGGTCGGGCGGCTGGCGATCCAGCAGGTGGCGCCGGAACTCGACATTTCCCATCTCGACGTGCTGGACGTGGTGCGTCGCGCCAGCCTTACCGAGACGGAAACCACGGTCGGGACGGTGGCCGAGATGATGCGCGTCGATCCCTCGCGGGCAAGCCGGGTGGTGGCCGAACTGGTGGAGCGCGGCGTGTTGCGTCGCGACGTCTCGCAGGCCGATGCGCGGCGCAGCATCGTCATGCTGACCCCGCGCGGCGCCGAACTCCTGGCGCAAGTCCGCACCGTCAAACTCTCGGCCATTGCCGACATCGTCGCCGACTGGCCCGATGAGGATGCCGAATGTTTCGCCCGTCTCTTCGAACGCTTCATGGACGGCTTCGAGGCGGTCTATCAGCAGCGGGAAAAATCGCTCGCGCAGAAATAGCGGAAACGCCGGTGAGCCTCAGGCCGCGTTGCGCATGAAAATCGGGTCGCGAGACCGTCGCCCTTGGTTTCGCCGGACTGGCTCGGCGGTTACATGCGTCTGCCTTTCGTGCCGCCGGCTTCGGCTGGAAGCGCTTTGGCGGATGTGGCGGATGCCGATCGTCATTCGGTTAAAAAGATCAGTCCCAGCAGTTGGTTGACGCCGATCCCGTTTCTTTCCGCAACGGCGGAAAGCGTCTCATCTCCGGCGGCGATCAGGCCGTTCGCTTCCAACTTCCGGACAAGTGCTTCCGGTTGCCTGTGCGTCATCCCCGCCAGCGTGGAAAGGGGCGCTTCGACAAGCGCCGCCATGATCGGCCGTTCGAGTTGAGGTCCGGTGATCTGGCCCCATGACAAGATGGAGGCAGCCAAAACGACCGTGAAGATCGCGATGCTGGCGCGGCCGCCGCTGGATTTCAGATGGGACGTCAATGGCCGGACGTTGATTGCCAGATGACCCGCGACTCCGATGAGAAAGAACCACGAGAACCATTGATGGACGACCGTCGTCAGCCCCGTATTCCACTCGAAGAAGAGCAAAAGGCCTGTTGCCGCCATCAGAAGGAAGGAGCCGATGGTCAGCGGGGTCGCCCAGGTTCGCAGCGTGATCGGTTTACGCATGGGCGGCGTCTTTCATATCGAGGCCCAGGCCGACGCCGGCAAGATAGGCGGTCAGGGATCGAAGCTCCTCCGTGGCGACGATCGCGCCGACATAACCGTCGGGACGGATGAGGAACCAGTCGCCGGCACTGGGCGCATAGGCGGTCTGGAAATGCCCCGCATCGTCGATGAGATCGCCATTTCGGCCGATGGCGTGAATATGAAGCCCCGCGCGCGGCGAAACGAGACCGCGGTCGCCTTCGAAGACGATCAGCGTCCAGTGCGGTCCGCGCAACAGGTCGAACAGCCGCAGCGCCTGGCCGGCCGCTCCCCGGATCGGGGCGTCGGGCGCCCGTTCGCCCGCCAGCAGGCCGCCTGTTCGCCCGGGATTCTCCAAAGCGAGGCTCGATTCGGGATAACCGATGTCGAGTTGGTGCACATCACGCCCGCGCCGCATGTCGCCGCGCTTCATTGCATCGAGAAGGCGCGTCGAAAGGCCGAGCATCGCCTGGGCAACCGGACGTCGCTCTTCCTCGTAGCTGTCGAGCAGCCTCGCGGGCCCGCCCGTCAGGACCGCCGCCAGCTTCCAGCCGAGATTGTATGCGTCCTGCACGCTGGTGTTCAGTCCCTGGCCGCCGGTCGGCGGATGGATATGCGCGGCATCGCCGGCGAGCAAGACGCGGCCGACGCGATAATGATCCGCAAGCCGGGCATTCATGGTGAAGGCCGAAGCCCATGATACGGCCTGAACGGCGATATCGTCGCGCCCGGTGCGCTCTGCCAGCAAAGCCGTCAGCCCGGCATGCGAAAGATCGACATCGCCGTGGAGCGGGATGGGTCCCTGAAGCTGAAAAAGCTGGGTGCCCGCCAGCGGGCAGGCCGAAATCTGGCGCTGCATGTCGCCCTCGCCGAAGCGATGCCAGACATCCCGCGAGAGACCGGAGAGAGTGACATCCGCGACGATGGCGCGCACGCCCAGCGTCTTGCCGGGAAAATCGATGCCGAGCGCATGACGCACGACGCTGCGCCCGCCATCGGTGCCGACCAGCCAGCGTACGCGAATGGTTTCCGCGCCGGCTTTGGTGGCGAGCCGCGCCATCACCCCGTCCGCATCCTGTTCGAAGCCGACAAGCTCCGTGCCGAATTCGGGGGCGGCCCCGAGTTCCGCCAGCCGCTCGCGCATCACCCGCTCCGTCAGGAATTGCGGCACCATCAGCGGCAGATGATAGGGCTCGGCCGGCGTTGCCGGCTCGGACGCCAGGACATCGGTGTCGCAATGACTGCCATCGTCGCGATATTCGCGCTGCCGGGGATAGAAGCCGCCGACCGAAACCATCCGGTCGAGAATGCCGAGATCCTCGAACACCTCTTGCGTGCGCGGCTGGATGCCCTTGCCGCGCGACCCGCCAAACGGATCGTCGAGCGTCTCCACGAGCCTGAAGGAAATGTTGCGCCGGGCGAGGTCGATGGCGAGCGTCAGGCCGGCCGCGCCCGCGCCGCAGATGAGTACATCCGTTGCGAAACCATTTGTCATGTCGATCTCCATGTGTGTATTATGCACTTAATAGGAGAATAGGAATGTCGTCAAGAAAGAATGTGCAAAATACACTCGATTCCGCGTCGTTGCGCGAATTGCACGGAGCGCTGATCGACATCGTCAGCGTCATGAACCGACCGCAGCGGGATGAGGAGATGGTTCGCCAGGCAGGAATCGCGCTCGATCGCGCGCTGTTTCCGCTCCTGGTCATGATCGAACGGCTGGGACCGATCGGCATCGTCGATCTGGCTGACCGGGTCGGGCGCGACTATACGACGGTCAGCCGCCAGGTTTCGAAGCTGGAAGAACTCGGCCTTGCCGAACGTCGCGAGAGCGCCGCCGATCGTCGGGTGCGCGAAGCCGTCGTTACGGCACAGGGCAAGGTGATGACCGACAAGGTGGACGCCGCGCGCGAAAAGATGGCGCGGGAGATATTCGCCGGCTGGGACGCGGGCGACGTCACGGATTTGATCCGTCTCATGCGCCGTTTCGCCACCGCCGTGACCCGCGACAGTTGAGCGGGCATCCGTGCCGCTGCCGGCATGACGACTCAAGATCGTCGTTTGTTCGGTACATATCCTCCTTCGGCATTTGCGGTGTGCCGGAAGGAAGGATCGCGCCGGTGACCGAGGGCGGCCATTGTCAGGCTGCGATCTCGCCATTGCGGATCGCCTGTGCCGTCGTGGTCACACCGAGGCGCTTGCGAATGCGCCGCAGGTGGTTTTCGATCGTCCGCTCGGAGATGCCGAGGATCGCGGCGATCTCGACCTGTCGGCGACCGGCGTCAGTCCCGGCCAGCACCTCGCGTTCGCGGTCCGAAAGCGCGCCGATGTCGTCATGGATGGGCTCTCGGGAATACCGATCAGCGCGCCATGTCTGTCGGGAATGAAGATCGCGGCATAGCCGTCGAGATCTGCCGCAAGGACATCGGCCAGCTTCAGGGGCTGCTTGAATTGCGAATGCTGCCTGTCGAAGAAGCGCGTCACCTCGTCGTCCTCGAACGGCATTGCCCAGCACTCGAACTTGACGGGATTGTCCGAAACGGTGGCCACGTCCAAGGTGAAACCTGCCTTGTCGAGATGGTACATGGGCAGCAGCGTTTCCGCCGGATGGTTCCGGTCGAGAAGAAACTGCCGTTGTCGGTCAGCAGATACGGCTCGTCCGCGCCGATCATCAGGATTTTCTTCGCGCCCATTCTAAAGGTTCGGATAATCGGCGCCACCCAGATCGGACTTCGGCGAAGTAGACTGGTTCAAGGAATGGCCGGAGGGCAAGAATGCATTCTTCATCGCCGGGTCGGGACAATTCTTGTCTCGCATATCTTGGGCGGACATGGGACGCCTCATCGAGTTGGCCTTCTCTCGGGAAACTAACCCAAGAACCATCTACACGAATGAGGGTTTTCCCTCAACGCACGACCTTTTCGTCATTCGTAACAATGCGCGCCGATCAGGTGCGGGCCTTGCCCGGATAAAGTAAGCCATATCGAGGAGTAGAGGACTGCGGCAGACAATGACCCACCAAAAAACGACGCAAAACACTGGAGCGGTGAAGGCAGGATCGAAAGCGACCTCTGCCCAGGCGATCCATAGAAGTGGTGTCTGGCGGAGAGGGAGGGATTCGAACCCCCGATACCCTTGCGAGTATGCCGCATTTCGAGTGCGGTGCTTTCAACCACTCAGCCACCTCTCCGCGGAAGCCGAAGCACCGCAGCTTGGCGGTGCGGGGGCTACATAACGGGTGGGGGGCGGGTTGGCAAGCGTAAATTCTCAAGAAAATCGCCTTTTGTCTTGACAGGTCGCACGTGCTCCCTTATCCCCGCCGACGAATAGGCGTGGTGTATTGCGCGCCTTTGTCATCCCCGCGTTTTCGTGGAGATCTCACCGGCAGAACGAAGCCAGCCGACCCCCTCGAGGGTTTTGGATTTCCCTGCTCAATTCGGACTGACAAAAAGACGGCCGTCTGGCGAAATTCCAGGCAGAGCCGGAACGAACATGAAAGGATATAAAATGTTCGCAGTCATCAAGACCGGCGGTAAGCAGTACCGCGTGGTGGCCAACGACGTGTTGACCATCGAGAAGCTCGAAGCTGCTGCTGGCGCCTCGATCGAATTCAACGAAGTCCTCGTCGTCGGCGTTGGCGCCGATGCCAAGATCGGTGCGCCCTTCGTGGCCGGCGCCGTCGTCAAGGCCGAGATCGTCGAGCACAATCGTGGCGACAAGGTCCTGTCGTTCAAGAAGCGTCGTCGCCAGAATTCCAAGCGCATTCGCGGCCATCGCCAGCATCACACCGTTGTCCGCATCACGGACATCGTGGCAGCCTAAAGACAACGGTCAGGTACAAGGAGAACTCCCATGGCACACAAAAAAGCTGGCGGTTCGTCGCGCAACGGCCGCGATTCTCAGTCCAAGCGCCTTGGCGTGAAGAAGTTCGGCGGCGAAGCCGTCATTCCGGGCAACATCATTCTGCGTCAGCGCGGCACCAAGTGGCATCCGGGCCAGAACGTCGGTATCGGCAAGGATCACACGATCTTCGCACTTACGGCCGGCAATGTGAATTTCCGTACGCGTGGCAATGGCCGCGTGTTCGTATCCGTCATGCCGAAAGCCGAAGCAGCGGAATAAGCCGGTAGCGCTCTAAAACAGCCGGCGTCTCATCGACCCGGCTGAGCTGCAAGGTTCAGACCAGACTTGAAAAAGGGGAGATGGGGCGCCGCCCGATCTCCCCTTTTTTCTTGTCCAGAGGAGGACTGAACCATGCAGGATGAATTGTTGAGGCAAAGCCAGAGGGGCTTGCCAGAGGAACGGCCGAGGCCGGAGCGGTTAAGGACCGATTGCCCTGTCCTGTTGTCGGAGCGGCTCGTCTTGCGGGCGCCCCACGAGAAAGACATCGACGCCCTTGCCCATCTCGCCAACAATCCGAATGTCGCGACAATGGTTTCGCGTATGCCGCACCCCTATACGGTGAATGACGCAGCCGACTTCGTCCGACGCGCCAAACAGGGCGGGATCGGCAAGTGCGTCTATGCGATCACGAAAGCGGAAACGGGCCATTTCCTCGGTTGCTGCGGCATCGAGCCCATCGATGAGCAGACCGTCGAGATCGGCTATTGGCTAGGCGAGCCCCACTGGAACCAGGGCTACATGACCGAAGCCGCGCATGTGCTGATCGACATGGTGTTTCGCACCCGCGATATCGAGCGCATCGATGCCCGTTGCCGGGTGATGAATATCGGCTCGCGGCGGGTTATACAGAAGTGCGGATTCCAGTTTCAAGGTTCGGCCATGTTTCCGGCGTTGGCTATGGGCGGTCCGGTCGCGGTGGAATGGTTCCGCCTCGACCGCAAGACCTGGATTTCCTTGAGAAGCTGGGGAGGGATGCGATGAGCGCCGCACCGTACAATCAGGCCCACGACGTCAATCGCGCGGCGGGCCCGTGCCCGGTCATTGAAACGGCCCGGCTGCGGCTGCGGCCGCAGGGGCGGGCTGAGCGGGAGAGGACCGCCGCTGGTGCCGGTGTTTTCCAACGCGCGCGCTTGCTGGGGCGGGGCCCGATGCCCAATAAAAAGGAGGAGGCGCTGGAAGGGCTGCGGCGGAGGGTCGCGGCTGCTTTGCGGAACTGAGCCTTGGCCGGGACAGCGCGGACCGACCGCCATATCGGCACCGTCTCGCTCGAACTGCGCAAGGGCGTCTGGTATCTCGGCTACTGGCTCGATAGCGGCCATTGGGGCAAGGGCTATATGACGGAAGCCGTTTCGGCCGCTGTCGGGCGGTTCCTGAGCCGGCTACCGGATGCGACGCTACATTCCGGCTTCTTTGCTGACAACCGCGCCTCACTGCGGGTGCAGGAGAAGCTCGGCTTCCACCTGACCGGCTGTTCGGATGTCTATTCCACCGCCCGCCAGGCGATGGTGCTGCATATCGACACGGTTCTGGAAGCCGGGGATTTTCGTCCGGCGCCGCGACCGTGAGCTTTTGAAAAGGGGACCGCCGCTTGCGCGGCGTTCCCTCTTCGTGATGCATGCACCGGGTGTTCCCGGCTCCGTGAAAGGCTCAGTCCGCCAGTTCCAGCCAGACCGGGAAATGATCCGAGCCCTGCGGCTCCAAGTCGACATGGGCACCCTTGAGGCGCGGCAGCAGGCCGCAACTGATGAAGGCGTAATCCAGATGCAGCCGGCTCGACGTCTCCCTGGGGTCCATCCAGCTATAGCAACCGGGCGTCAGGCGGCCCATGCGGTCGAGCGCATCGACGGGGTGGGGATGGCGCGCCACGCGGCCGTAATAGGCATCGACCGGGCCGGTCATCGCCACATATTCAGGCGATTCCGGCTGCATGTTGAAATCGCCCATCAGCACGTAATCCTCCGGCATAGGCAGGGCCGGCAGGTCGAAATCGGCCCCGCCCGTCAGGCCGCCGCCTTCCTCGACATAAAGATTGGCGCGCGCCTTCAATTCGATAATCTGGGCAATGCGCTCCTCCGGCGAGACATGGTCGAGATGCACGGAATAGACCCGCAAGGCGCCGCCCGGCGCATCAATCAGCGCCTCGGTGGCGCAGCGCTGCACGTTCAGCTTGTCGAAGGTGCGGGCGCGCGGCAGAAGCAGGGTGCGCACCGACAGGATCGGCCAGCGCGACAGCACCATGTTGCCGAATTGCAGCCGCCGCGCGACGCGCTTTCCGTCCTCCGTCTCGATCATGCCGAGATAGACGTCGGCGGGCGCGCTGAACACGGAATGGTAGCCGGCAAACAGATCGGCCATGGTTGCCGCGAGGTCGGCATAACCGTTGGCATGGAAGCCGCGCGTCACCTCCTGCAGGCAGACGATATCGGCGCCGTCGAGGCTTTTTGCGATGCGGGCCGGGTCGCAGCGGCCGTCGAGACCGACGCCGAACTGTATGTTATAAGACGCGAGCTTCACGATAATCTTTGACCTCCGCTGCCGCTGGCGATATCGAGAGCGGCACATTTTCCAAGAAACCAGACACAATACGATCGGCCACGCAATGAAATTTCTCGACGAAGCAAAGGTTTATATTCGCTCCGGCGATGGCGGCGCAGGCGCCGTGTCGTTCCGCCGCGAAAAATTCGTTGAATTCGGCGGGCCGGACGGCGGCGATGGCGGCCGGGGCGGCGATGTCTGGATCGAGGCGGTCAACGGGCTGAACACGCTGATCGACTTCCGTTTCCAGCAGCATTTCAAGGCCAAGATCGGCACGCACGGCATGGGCCGCAACCGCACCGGCGCCAACGGCGCCGACGTGACGCTGAAAGTGCCTGTGGGAACGCAGGTGCTGGAGGAAGACGGCGAGACGCTGATCGTCGACCTCACCAAGGAAGGCCAGCGCTTCCGGCTTGCCAAGGGCGGCAATGGCGGTTTCGGCAATGCCTATTTCAAATCCTCGACCAACCAGGCGCCGAACTGGGCCAATCCCGGCCAGGAAGGCGAGGAAAAGACCATCTGGCTGCATCTGAAGCTTATCGCCGATGCCGGCCTGGTCGGCCTGCCGAATGCCGGCAAGTCCACTTTCCTGGCGACGGTGACCCGGGCGCGGCCGAAGATCGCCAATTATCCCTTCACCACGCTGCATCCCAACCTCGGCGTCGCCACCATCGACGGGCGCGAATTCGTGCTGGCCGATATTCCCGGCCTGATCGAGGGCGCGCATGAGGGCGTCGGCATCGGCGACCGTTTCCTCGGCCATGTGGAGCGCACCCGCGTGTTGCTGCATCTGGTCTCGGCGCAGGAAGAGAAGGTCGGCAAGGCCTACAAGACGGTGAAGACCGAACTGGAGGCCTATGGCGGCGAGTTGATCGACAAGCCGGAGATCGTGGCTCTGTCGCAGATCGATCTGCTCGACGACAAGGAACGCAAGAAGAAGGCCAAGGAACTGGAAAAGGCCTGCGGCCGGCCGCCGCTCTTGCTGTCGGCCGCGACCGGCGAGGGCATGCTCGAAGCGCTCAGGGCGCTGCGCGACATCATCGTTTCGGCCGCCGAAGGCGGCGATACGGCGCTGCCGGATCGCAGCGTGCCGGAGACGGATGCCGATACGCTGTCGGACGAGGAATGAGTCGCATGGCCGCGCCTTCGCTCGCCCGCTACAAGCGTATCGTCATCAAGATCGGTTCTGCTTTGCTGGTCGATCGCGGGAGCGGCCTGAAGCAAGCCTGGCTGGATGCCATGTGCGCCGATATCGCGGCCCTGAAGGCGAAGGGCGTGGATGTGCTCGTCGTCTCCTCCGGGGCGATTGCCATGGGCCGCACGGTGCTCGACCTGCCCTCCGGCGCGCTGAAGCTGGAGGAAAGCCAGGCCGCTGCCGCCGTCGGCCAGATCGCGCTGGCGCGCGCCTGGACGCACAGCCTGTCGCATGACAACATCGTCGCGGGGCAGATCCTACTGACGCTCGGCGATACCGAGGAGCGCCGCCGCTATCTCAATGCCCGCGCCACCATCAACCAGTTGCTGAAGCTCGGCGCCGTGCCGATCATCAACGAGAACGACACGGTGGCGACCACCGAGATTCGCTATGGCGACAACGACCGCCTGGCGGCGCGCGTCGCCACCATGACCGGCGCCGACCTGCTGGTGCTGCTCTCCGATATCGACGGTCTCTACACCGCGCCGCCGCATCTCGATCCCGAGGCGCGGTTCCTCGATACCATCGCGGCGATCACGCCTGACATCGAGGCGATGGCGGGGGGGGCTGCCTCGGAACTGTCGCGCGGCGGCATGCGCACCAAGATCGATGCCGGCAAGATCGCCACGGGTGCAGGCTGCGCCATGATCATCGCTTCGGGCAAGCCGGAGCATCCGCTGCGCGCCATCGAGGACGGGGCGCGCTGCTCGCTGTTTGCCGCTTCCGGCACGCCGGTGACGGCGCGCAAGACCTGGATTGCCGGGCAGTTGCAGCCGGCCGGTTCCCTGCATGTCGATGCCGGGGCGGTGACGGCGCTGGCCTCGGGCAAGAGCCTGCTGCCGGCGGGTGTACGCAGCGTCGTCGGCCAGTTCGAGCGCGGCGATACCGTGGCGATCATCGGGCCTGAGGGACGCGAGATCGCCCGCGGGCTTGTCAGCTACGATGCCGTCGAGGCGCGCCAGATCACCGGGCGCAAGTCGGGTGAGATCGAGGCCATTCTCGGTTATGCCGGCCGCGCCGCCATGGTGCATCGCGACGACATGGTGACCACGATTCTGAAGGTTCAAGAGGAGAAGGACGCAACCCATGCTTGATACGGTATCGCAGACTGGCGGGATCGACGCGCTGATGCAGGACATCGGCGCCCGTGCCAAGGCCGCGAGCCGACCCTTGGCCATGGCGAGCACTGACGCCAAGAACCGGGCGCTGAATGCGATGGCCGATGCCATCCTCGCCGCCACCTCCGAGATCCTCGCCGCCAATGCGGCCGATCTCAAGGCGACCGAAGGCAGCGACATGCTGCCCTCCTTCGTCGACCGGCTGACGCTTTCCGAAAAGCGCATCGCCGACATGGCCGAGGGCATCCGCGCCATCGCCGCTTTCCAGGATCCGGTCGGCGACGTGATTGCCGAATGGGACCGGCCGAACGGGCTGCATATCGAGCGGGTGCGCACGCCGCTCGGCGTCATCGGCGTCATCTATGAAAGCCGGCCGAACGTGACCGCCGATGCCGGCGCGCTGTGCCTCAAGGCCGGCAATGCCGTCATCCTGCGCGGCGGTTCCGATTCGGCGCAGTCGTCGCGGGCGATCCATGCCTGCCTGCAGCGCGGCTTGAGCCAAGCCGGCCTGCCGGAAGATGCGATCCAGCTTGTGCCGACCACCGACCGCGCCGCCGTCGGCGCCATGCTGTCGGGCCTGAACGGCGCCATCGACGTCATCGTGCCGCGCGGCGGCAAGAGCCTCGTCGGCCGCGTCCAGTCGGAAGCGCGCGTGCCGGTCTTTGCCCATCTCGAAGGTCTCTGCCATGTCTATGTCGATGCCTCTGGTGATCTCGACATGGCGCTGAAGATTGTCGTCAACGCCAAGATGCGCCGTACCGGCGTCTGCGGCGCGGCCGAAACCTTGCTGATCGACCGCGCCGTCGCGGCCACGCATCTGAAGCCGCTTATCGAAGCGTTGCAAAAAGCCGGCTGCGAAATCCGCGCCTCGGCCGATGTGCTGGCGCTGCTGCCGGGCCTCAAGCCGGCGACGGAAGAGGATTGGCGCACCGAATATCTCGACGCGGTGATCTCGGTGGCGCTGGTCGATGGCGTAACCGGAGCCATCGCGCATATCGACCGCTATTCCTCGCATCACACCGAGGCGGTGATCGCCGAAGACCCCGAAGTCGTCGAGCGTTTCTTCCGCGAGATCGATTCGGCCATCCTCTTGCATAATGCCTCGACGCAATTCGCCGATGGCGGCGAGTTCGGCATGGGCGGCGAGATCGGCATCGCCACCGGCAAGATGCATGCGCGCGGGCCTGTCGGCGTCGAGCAGCTCACCTCCTTCAAATACCGCGTGCGCGGCACCGGCCAAACCAGGCCATGATGCAAGACCAGATCGTGACGTGACAGCAGAGCCGATTGCCCGCCGATACCTGACCATGCCGCATGCCGAGGCCGGCATGGTCGTCGGCCTGTTCGGCGGCTCCTTCAATCCGCCGCATGAGGGCCATGTGCTGGTCAGCGATATCGCGCTGCGCAAGCTCGGGCTCGACCAGCTCTGGTGGATGGTGACGCCCGGCAATCCGCTGAAGAACCATTCGAACCTCGCGCCGCTGGCTGAGCGCCTCGCCTGGAGCGAGGCCATTGCCCGCGACCCGCGTGTCAAGGTGACGGCATTCGAGAAGACGCTGGGCGGCAGCTATACGGCCAAGACGCTGGCCCGCGTCAAGGCGCTGAACCCCAAGGTGCATTTCATCTGGATCATGGGCGCCGACAACCTGAAGACCTTCGACCGCTGGCAGAACTGGCAGGGCATCGCCAACACCTTCCCCATCGCGGTGGTCGACAGGCCCGGCGCAACGCTTTCCTACCTCTCCTCGAAGATGGCGCAGCGCTTCGCCTTCGCCCGTGTCGACGAGGACGATGCCGGCGTGTTGTGGAAGCGCCCCGCGCCCGCCTGGACCTTTCTGCACGGCCCGCGCTCGACGCTCAGTTCGACGGCGCTGCGTGACGCCAAGTCCCCCTCTTGACCTGACCGGCGGCAACCTGTCCGCTACGGAAAAATCGCCATCCAGACTGGAGACCCGCCGATGTCGAAGAACGGCATGCCTTCCCATCGCAGGCACCTTGAAACCTGCGGCATCTGCAAGCAGCGCAAGCCGGTGTCGGACATGATCTCCTGCGAGCTGGTGCGCGATTCCATCGCCGGCGAGCTCGACAAGGCACACCCCGATTGGCGCGAGACCGGCTGGATCTGCCGTGACGACCTGCATGACGTCCGTCGCCGTTCGGTCGAGGAGATGATCCGCCGCGAGCGTGGCGAGCTGACGCGGCTCGACCGTGAGGTGATCGACAGCCTGTCGCAACATGCCATGGTCACCGAAAACACCGAGGAGACCTATCGCGAGGCGGTGACGCTCGGCGACCGCATCGCCGATCGCACCGCCAGCTTCGCCGGCTCCTGGACCTTCATCCTCGCCTTTCTCGGCTTCATGATCGTCTGGATGGCCGTGAATGCGCTGCCGATCCTGCGGCAGGATTTCGATCCATATCCCTTCATCCTGCTCAACCTGCTGCTGTCGATGATCGCCGCCTTCCAGGCGCCGCTGATCATGATGAGTCAGCGGCGGCAGGAGGAGAAGGACCGGCTGCGCTCCCAGAACGACTACCAGATCAACCTCAAGGCAGAGCTGGAGATCCGCCACCTGCACGAGAAGCTGGATCGCATCCTGATCGGCCAGTGGGAGCGTCTGTCGGAGATCCAGGAGGCGCAGCTCGAACTGTTCGATGAATTCTCGCGGGATCGTCGCGCGCCATGAGCGGGGCGGGGGCATGGGGGCGCGATTTCGGTGCGGGGCTGGCGATTGCCGGCCTGCTGCTGCCGGAGGCGGTCGCCTATGCCGGGCTCGCCGGGCTCGATCCCGCACACGGGCTGGCGGCGGCGATTGCCGGCTGTTTCGCCTATGGCCTGTTCGGCCGCAGCCGCTTCGCCATCGTCGCGCCGACCTCGTCCTCGGCGGTGATCCTCGCCGCTATCCTGGCCGACCCGGCGCTGTCGGTGGCGGAAAAATCGACGCTGGCGGTGATCGCCACCGGGCTGGTCGGGCTGCTGTTCCTCGGCGCTTCGCTGCTGCGGTTGGGTGCGCTTGCCAGTTTCATTGCCCGGCCGGTGTTGCGCGGCTTCGCCTTCGCCCTGGCGCTCAGCATCATCATCCGGCAATTGCCGCTGCTGACCGGCGTCGCCGTGGCGGGCCGCGATCCCTTTCATATTCTTGGCGAGACGCTGCGACGTGCGCCCGAGTGGAACGGGTCGAGCCTCGCCGTCGGCGTTGCGGCGCTGGCGGCGCTGATCGTGTCGCGGCGCTTTCCACGTCTTCCAGGCGCTGCGCTGGTGCTGGCGGCGGCGATCGTCGCGGCCATGCTGTTCGATCTCGAGGCCCATGGCGTCGCCAGCGTCGGGCGGATGGATTTCGTTTTGCTGCTGCCGGGCCTGCCGGATTTCGCGGCGGCGGACCTGCCGCATGTGGCGCGGCTTTGCCTGCCGTTGGTGCTGATCCTGTTTGCCGAATCCTGGGGCACGGTGCGCTCTCTGTCCCTGCGCCGCGGCGATGCCGTCGATGCCGACCAGGAGTTGCGCGCGCTTGGCCTTGCCAATCTCGCCAGCGCCCTGATGCGCGGCATGCCGGTCGGGGCCGGGTTCTCGGCGGGGTCGGCCAGCGAGGCGGCGGGCGCGCAAAGCCGGTTCGCGGCGCTGTTTGCGGCACTCCTGCTGGCGCTGCTCGTCGGCTTCGGGCTTGAAATCGTCGCGCGCCTGCCGGAGCCGGTGCTGGCGGCGGTCGTCATCGCGGCGCTCCTGCATGCGCTCGATCCCACGCCCTTCGTGCAATTGAATCGCGTCGACCGCGACCAGTACCTGGCGGTCATCGCCGCCCTCGGCGTCTTTCTCGCCGGTATCCTCAATGGCATGCTGATCGCCATCGCCCTGTCCTTCCTGCTGCTGGTGCATCGCCTCAGTTCCCGTCACGTCATCCTGCTCGGCCGCCTGCGCGGCGGACATGATTTCGTCGACATTGACCGCCATCCAGATGCGGCGCCGGTGGCGGATATCGTCATCCTCAGGCCGGCGCAGCCCCTGTTTTTCGGCAATGCCGATCCGGTGCTGGGCGAGGTGGCGCGCAAGGCGCGGCTGGCCGTCGCGGCGCGCGGAATCGTCGTCAGCCTGGAGGAAACCTTCGATCTCGACAGCACGGCGCTGGATGCGTTGCAGGAATTCGACGCGGCCATGCGCCGCTCCGGCCGCGATGTCGTCTATGCGCGTGTCCATGATCGCGTGCGCGACCTGCTGTCGGCGGCGGGCGCCGTCGACATGGCGGCGCGCGGCGCCTTCAGCGTCGACGATGCCGTCGCCCTTCTGTCGAAGCGGCTTGGCCTCGGCGAAAACTCGGTTTAGGTTTTTTGCGCGATGCGCGCGCAAAGCGAGGGCGGGCATCGTTATCAAGGAGAAAGCAGCCTGACATGAAGACAAGACATGCCGCATTCCTGACCGCCCTGCTTTCGGCGGCGGCCCTCACGCCTGCGATCGCGCAGGAAAAGAAATTCGATACCGGCATGATCCCCAGCGATCATATCCTGCTGCCGGAGGACGGTGCGGCGAAGGCCAACATCTTCCTGATCTCGTATGCCGTCTTCTGCTTGAAAAAAAAACAGCATGAGGCCGAGGCGCTGGTCGCCAAGGGTGCTGCCGTGGTCGGCATCGATTTCCCCGCCTATATCAAGGCGCTGGCGCAGGACAAGGGCGATTGCGTCTACATGATTTCCGATGTCGAGGCGCTGGCCCAGCAGATCCAGCGCGCCTCCGGCACCAGCGCTTATGCGCCGCCGATCGTCGCCGGCATCGGCGAGGGCGGGGCGCTGGCGCTCGCCATGATTTCCCAGAGCCCGGCGGCGACGCTTGGCGAGGCGGTCGCCGTCGATCCCCAGGCCCGCATTCCCCTGCAGAAGGGGCTCTGCGCGCCCGCCGACAAGCAGACGGCGGACCGGCGCACCGTCTACGGCCTTACCGACGC